>Ga0316616_100000436_pt1 | contig 13127 bp, 11 predicted proteins | sample OWC_Aug_M1_C1_D1_FD_207660 | JGI IMG/M metagenome (GOLD analysis project Ga0316616, IMG submission 207660) | Wetland soil microbial communities from Old Woman Creek delta, Ohio, United States - OWC_Aug_M1_C1_D1_B | ecosystem: Environmental > Terrestrial > Soil > Wetlands | place: USA: Ohio... | reverse complement strand
ACCTGAGCTTGCAGGCGGCGGCCCTGGATTTGAAATCGGTGGTGATCGGCGCCTTCCACGACGACGAGGTCAAGCAGGCCGCCGCGCTGCCCGTAGATGAAACGCCGCTGTACCTGGTGCCGGTGGGGCGGTAGAAACGAGTAACGAGCAACGAGGTCCGAGTAGGGGACGTCGCGAGGCGGATCAGCGGTTGAAGGGGCCGTGATACGGTGACGAAAGACCGGAAAGCCGTGTGGGGCTGGGCGCTTTACGACTGGGCCAACTCCGCCTTTGCCACCACCGTCATGGCCGGATTCTTCCCCGTCTTCTTCAAGCAATACTGGAGCCACGGCGCGGACGTGAACCTGAGCACGGCCCAGCTCGGGTTCGGGAACTCGATCGCGGGGCTGGTGATGGCGCTGCTGGCACCGGTCTTGGGCGCCATGGCCGATATCGCCTCCGCGAAGAAACGGTTCTTGATATTTTTTGCCTATCTGGGCGCTCTTTCCACCGCGGCCCTCTATCTGATCGGCCAGGGCCAGTGGGCTTCGGCCATCCTCTGTTACGCCCTGGGGGTCATCGGGTTTTCCGGGGCCAACGTCTTCTACGACGCCCTTCTGCCCTCCGTGGCCCCGCCGGAGCGCGTCGATACCGTTTCCAGCCTGGGCTATGCCCTGGGGTACCTGGGCGGCGGACTGCTGTTTCTCCTGAACGTCGCGATGACCCTGACGCCGCACACCTTCGGGTTGCCGGACGCCTCGTCGGCCGTGCGGACCTCGTTTGTTTCGGTGGCGGTGTGGTGGGGGGGGTTCACGGTCTTTACGATCGTCTGGGTCCCCGAGCAGACGGCCAGGCCGGTTTCCCTTGGAGCGGGGAACGCGCTGTCGGAAGGTTTCCGGCAGGTGGCGGCCACGTTCAGGAAGATCCGCCGGTACCGGCCGGTCTTCGTTTTTCTGCTGGCCTACTGGTGCTACATCGACGGCGTCGACACCATCATCCGCATGGCCGTGGACTACGGCCTGTCGCTGGGGTTCGCGTCCACGGACCTCATCGCCGCCCTGCTGGTCGTCCAGTTCGTGGGGTTCCCGGCAGCCCTCGTTTTCGGCAGGCTCGGCCGCGCCTGGGGCGCGCGCAAGGCGATCTTTCTCGGCATCGGGATCTACATGGGGGTGACGGTCTGGGGCGCGACGATGACGAACCGTCTGGAGTTCTACGTCATGGCCGTTCTCATCGGGCTGGTGCAAGGCGGGGTCCAGGCGCTCAGCCGCTCCTACTACTCCCGGCTGATCCCGGCCGACCAGCCGGCCGAGTTCTTCGGCTTCTACAACATGCTGGGCAAGTTCGCCTCGATCGTCGGACCGGCGCTCATGGGGGGCGTCGGCCTGGCGGTGCGCCGGGCCCTGATGCCGGCCGCTCCCACCGCTGAAGAGCTGGCCCGAATCGGCCAAATGGCCTCGCGCTGGAGCATCGCCTCGATCCTGATCCTGTTTCTAATGGGCGCGGTGCTGCTTTATCTCGTCGAAGACCCCCAAAAGGGCCGGCTTCCGGATGGGTCGGCGGGTGCCTGATGCCTGCGTATAAGACACTGGGCTTCGCCGGCATGGTTGCAGAAGATCCAATCCACTTCGCGGAGGGCCTCCCTGAAAAGGCAGTTCCGGGCCCGGGGATACCCCGTTCCCACCTTCTGCCCCGCCGCGTGAAGGCGTCGGATGGTGCGATCCCCGACCAGTGCGTAGTGGCCGGCAACCCCGCCGTAGCCTTTCTGCACGGCCAGCCGGCTGAGGCGAGCGAAGTTCAGGCGCGCCACCGGGACGAACGCCGCCGGCGGCGCAAAGTCGATCAGCCGAAACATCTCGGGATCGAGGGACAGCAGGTGAAAATCCCGGCCGGGTTTCAGCGCCGCGAAGAGATCTCCCAGAAGCCGGTTCCGGCGGTCCCGGTCCGGATAGGGCTCGGCTTTTATCTCCATCATCAGGTGGACCTTCCCGCCGTAGCGGCCGACCACTTCGGCGAGCGTCGGCACCTGGGGGCATTCTTTCCTCAAACACGGCAGCGTAACGTCGCCGGCCCGCAGGTTCCGGCCGAACACCCGCCGCAGGTCGGGGTCATGGACCACCACCGGCTCCAGGTCCCGGGTCCAGCGCAGGTCGAACTCGATGCCCCAGACGCCCTGCGCGACCGCCCCATCGAAAGCGGCCAGGGTGTTTTCGAAAACCCGGCGGTTGTCGTGCTCGCCGCGATGGGAAATGATCCGGCAGCCCCGAAGCCGTTCCACGCCCGGATGCGATTGGGGCCGAAGGGCGTAAATCCCGTCGATGGCTGCCAGCAGAAGGTTTTCGAACCGTTCGAAGAGACGCATGCGGGCGGCTCCATTCACTTGCGCATCCGTATCAGCGCTGCTTCAAGGTTTTTGTTCCGGAAAAGCTTCAACCGGAGTATAGGCCGGGGTGTATTTCGCAGTCAAACCATACAAGCGGCGAGGCGTTCATGAGCGACCTCAGGCGGCGCGTCCAGGTCCATACCACGTTCACCGCCCTTTGGAGCGGCGAGATCGAGCACTTTACCCGCCATGCCCTCAACCCGGAGATCGCCGTCGATGCCGCGGCGCTGGAACGTTTTTCCGGGGAAGAGTTCGCCCGAGTCGCCGGCACCCTCCGGCGGCACGATCTGACCGTCACGTTTCATGCCCCGTTCGTCGACCTGTCGGCCGGATCGACCGACCCGGCCATACGCGCCGTGACGCGCAGGCGCTTCGAGGAGATCCTGAGCCTGGTTCCGCTGTTCACGCCGCGCACCGTCGTGGCCCACGCCGGCTACGACTGGCAGCGCTACGAGTACTTCCGCGAAACCTGGATGGAACACAGCGTCGAGTTCTGGGCCTGGGTGGCCGGGCGCCTGAACCGCGAAGGGTCGCAGTTGATGCTCGAAAATGTGTATGAGCACGGACCCGGTGAGATGCTCGAGTTGTTCGAGCGGCTGCGCCCCGCGGACGCGGGGCTTTGCCTCGACTGCGGCCACTTGACGGCCTTCGGGCGCGCACCGCTGGACGAGTGGCTGGATGTTCTGGGCCCCTTCATCGGCCAGCTGCACCTGCACGACAACCTTGGGCAAAAGGACGACCACCTTCCCATGGGCCGCGGCCGGGTCGATTTCCGCCGGCTTTTCGCCTATCTCAAGGACCAACGCACCGCCCCACCCGTCATGACCATGGAGGTCCACCGCCCCGCTGACGTGTGGACGAGCCTTGAGTGCCTGGAAAGGCTGTGGCCCTGGTAAAACCATGCGAATGCAAATCCCATGTGGTATGTGAGAGGTGCATAACGATATCCGCAAGGCCCTTAACCCAGCGTTACATCCAGGTACAGCATAACCAATGAGCCCGCCATCAGTCCCATGGTGGCGGCCCTTTCATGCCCCTTCCGGTGGGTCTCCGGAATTATTTCGTCGCTGATGACATAGAGCATGGCCCCGGCGGCGAACCCCATGGCATAGGGCAGGACGGCTTGCATGGCAGTAACCGCCCATGCCCCGAGAACCGCCAGCGGGATTTCTACCAGGCCGGCCCGGATCCCGACCAGGCTGGCATAGAATCTCTTGCCGAGTCCCGCATTCATCGACGATATGGAAACGGCAAGCCCCTCCGGGATGTTTTGCAGACCAATGGCGATCATCAATGTGAATGCTCCGCTTAAGTCTCCGGAACCGAATCCAACGCCGACCGCCAGTCCCTCTGGCATGTTGTGCAACGTGATGGCGATGATAAACAGCCAAACCGCTTTAACCCGTTCGGTTGCCTTGCCTTCTTTTCCTGAAATGAAATGCGCATGCGGAAGGTATTGGTCGGCCAGGTCCAGGAAAATGAAACCGATGACGATGCCGATCATCACCGGCCAGATCCCACCGTACTTGATGCCCGGCATTATCAGGCTTGTAAAGCTGGCCACGAGCATCACGCCGGCGGAAAAACCCAGCGAAGCATCCAAAAACCTGTCGGACAGGCGCTTGATGAACAACACGGCCAATGCGCCCAAGGTGTTGAGCAGGGTTATGACGATCCCCCCGATCAGTCCATGAATCACCGGATTGCTGCCGATATGGCCGAAAAACCACTCCTTTATGATTTCCATGGGTGGGCTCCAAGTGCGTTTCGTGCCTTTGGTAGAAAAAACCCGGCGGCGAAGACTTCCGCCGGTTCGAGAAAACCGTCATGATCAAAAGAACCGATCCGTGACCACCAGCCCTAAAAAATAGACCAAGACACCCAGAATTAATCCAATGAACCAATAGACCCAATTTCGACCGGTTTTTAGCTTCCACATCGTCTGGTCGAAGTCATTTTTCACGGAGCGCGCGCGTAGAATTCACCACTGCCGCAAGCGACACCCCCATGTCGGCGAAGACCGCCTCCCACATGGACGCCATGCCGAGCGCTCCCAGCACGACAAAGAGCACTTTTATCGAGAGAGCCAGGACAATGTTCTGCCACACCACCTGGCGGGTTTGTTTTGCGATTTTAATCGCCTCGACTATTTTCAACGGCGAGTCGGTCATGAGCACCACATCAGCGGTTTCAATCGCCGCATCCGATCCGAGTGCGCCCATGGCCACGCCGACATCGGCCCGGGCGATCACGGGGGCGTCGTTGATCCCGTCACCGACAAAGGCCAGTTTGGCGCCGCGGGGTGCAGCCGACTTTATCTTTTCCACGATGCGAACCTTGTCTTCCGGCAGCAGGCCCGCATGAAACGCATCCATCCCCAGGTGTTTTGCGGTCTTTTCAGCCGCACACCGGTTGTCGCCCGTCAGCATTTCGATGCGCTCAATTCCGATTTTCCGCAACTCGGAAACGGTTTCGCGTGCGTCCGGTTTTTCGGTATCCCCTATCAGGAGGTAACCGGCGTGAACGTCATCGACGGCAACGTTGACCGCTGTGCCTTCGAAATCGCAAACATCGTGCGCAACTTGGTGCTGATGCAGCAGGCCGTCGCTTCCCACCAGAATCTTGCGGCCACCGGCAACGGCCTGAACCCCCTTGCCGGGGATGTCGACATGCTCGCTGATCGCTGCGCCGTCCAACACCATCCCTTGCTCAGCCGCCTTGGCCAGGATCGATTTCCCGATGGGGTGCGTGGAGTGCATTTCGGCCAGCGCGGCAAATTCAAGAAGCTGGGAAGCGCTGTGGCCGTTCCGGGTGACCATCCTCTGGACGGCAAAATGGCCTTGGGTCAGGGTGCCGGTCTTGTCAAATATGACCGTCTTAACCGCAGCAAGCGCATCCAGGAAATTCGACCCTTTTACCAAAATACCACGCCGGGATGCCCGGCCGATGCCGCCGAAGTATCCGAGCGGTATGCTGACCACCAGCGCACACGGGCAGGACACCACCAGGACCACCAGCGCACGATAGATCCAGGTTTCAAAATCGGCGCCCGGCATGAGCATGGGCGGAATCACTGCGATACCGGCGGCCGCGACCACAACGGCCGGCGTGTACCAGCGCGCAAACGTGGTGATGAATTTTTCGGTCGCCGCCTTGCGGGCGGAGGCATTTTGAACCAGCTCAAGCATCTTGGAAATCGAGGATTCGAAGTAAGGCTTGGTCACCTTTACCCGGATGGATGCCTCCACGTTGATCATGCCCGCCATGACAGTGTCACCGACCCGAGCCTTTCTCGGAACCGGTTCCCCGGTCAACGCGGAAGTGTCCAGGTTGGACTGGCCAAATATGACGTCGCCGTCGAGGGGGATCTTCTCCCCGGGCTTCACCAGAATGACTTCACCGACACTCACGCGTTCAGGCGCTACCGGCCGAATACCGTCGGCCGTCTGCAAATTCGCCGTGTCGGGCCTTGCCGCAAGGAGCGAACGAATCGATCGCCTGGAGCGAGCCACGGCCAGGTTCTGCAGGAACTCGCCGGCCTTGAAAAAAATCATCACACCCACGGCTTCTGAAAGCGCATGAATCGCAATCGCGCCCGCGGTCGCGATGACCATCAAGACGTTTTCATCAAAGAAATCGCCTTTGCGGATCGTCCTCACGGCGCAGACATAAATGTTGCTCCCTGCAAGAAAGTAAGCGGCAAAGGCGATTCCATAGTCCAGGAGCGGCCACCCGCTTTCATGAAATCGATCCTCAAGCAAGGCGTGCAGGCCAAACAGAACCAGCGCCGCCAAGAGAATGCCCAGCTCCCGCTTAGGCGTGAAGCCCTCATCTGGTTTCGGCGACTCGGCGCGCGCATCGCCCGGGGTGATTTCGATTTCAGGCTCAATTCGCCTGATCTCATCGCGGACAAGGCCCTCATCCGTTGCATCCAGATGAAGGCGCAGGTTTGCGAAATCCACCGCGGCGTGACTCACGCCCGGCAGTTTTCGTATGGCATTCTCGATTTTGAGGCCGCAGGCCGCGCAATCGAGTCCCTGAATCCGAAAGATCGTTGGCATTGCGAAACTCCCCGTCAGACCTCTTGGATGTGATTTAAGCCGAGATTCAGCATGGCATGGATATGGTCATCGTCCAGATTGTAATAGACCACTTTTCCGTCCCGACGCGTTTTGACCAGTCGCAGTTGCCGCAATGTTTTGAGGTGTTGTGAGATAGCCGGCTGCTTCACCTTCAGCAGCATGCTCAGGTCACAGACGCACATTTCGGAAAAACTCAGCGCCCAAAGGATGCCGATCCGTGTTTTGTCTGCAAATACCTTGAAGAACTCCGAAAGGTCGTTCAGCGTTTCCCCGGACGGCATTTGTTTTGAAACCTTCCGCACGGCGATCGGGTGGAGGATGTTGCACGAGGCCGTTTCAACTGTACGTTTGAGGCTTTGCAATGGATTCATGTGAATGGCTCCCGGATCATCGCGGTTACATTTCATCGAGTGCGAATATGATAAATCGTATTCGCCATTCGTCAAGCCATCGCCCTGAAAGCCGGGCGATGGACCGGCTGAAAATCCTTCATGGAGACTATTCATTTTTCCGAAAATATTCGGCAACAAGCCCATCGCAAAATGAAAAAGGTGCAGGTGAAAAATGGGAAGGAGGATCCCTATCCGCGGATGGCGTGAGGCTTCTTTTTGCAGGCGAGCAGCTTGCGCTTCCCCAGGTAGTCCCCGACCGCCCCCGAAAACACTTTCGTGATGGCGGCAGTGCCCTCGGCAACGCCTTCGACGAGGCCGACGGTGGTCATCGAAGCCCATAGGACGCGGTGGTCATGAAGACCGGCAGCAGGCTGTGAATGAGCTTGGAGGAGATGTCCATGAGCAACGAGACGAACCCCAGCGCCCGGATGCCCGCCGGCAATGTTTGTGAGATGTGTGGAGAAGGTTGAGGGCGGCCCAATGATAGAGTCTCCGCATGAAGGGCAATGCAGACCGGTTTAAAAACGCGGATCAGTCTCGAAGACCCACCGCGTGTGCATGTCTCACCAGCTGAATCCGTTCGCTTCTCACTTCACCGCTAGACGGCAGGCCGCCGTCAGCTGCATCGCCTGGGGCTGGTTCGGGCTGCGCTCGAGCATCGTCAGGGCTTCTTTGAACCGCCCGAGGTTCATGAGGCTCACCGCCAGGCACATCAACAAGTGCTCATCGTCGGGGAAATGCGACAGACCCGAGGTCAGGATATCCGCGGAATCCTGGTAGCGGCCGGCCTTCTGGTTCAGGAGACCGAGGCCGAGATAGGCCCGCGCGTCGGGGTGATAGCCGAGCGCCCGGCGGTAAAGCGCTTCCGCCAGCCGCGGTTTGTCCGGTATGGCCTCGACGCGGGCGTAGTCGCCCTGGTCGAAGGTCATGGCCAGCCGCGAGAAGAAGTCGGCGTGCAGCGGACGGAATTCCGGGTCGTCGATCGGCGATAGGGCCTGGACATAGCCGGGCAGGCCGGCGTAGAACGCCTCACGCAACATTCGGCCGTACTCGAGGACCTGCTCCGCGGAGAGCGCCGGGTCGGTCTCGAAGTACATGATGTCCTCGACGCGCTGGAGCCAGATGTCGTCGGTCACCTTCAGCCGCCGCTGCATGTCGGCGTACAGGGCGGTGCCGGGGAAGATGTCCAGGATGTAGAAGACGGCGGCGAGCGGCCGGATGGCCTGCATCAGGTCGATGGTCTCCCGGATGGTCTCCCGGCTCTCCCCCGGGCATCCGTATATGAAATAGGCCCGCGCCATGATGCCGTGGCGCTGGGTCGACTCGAAGGCCCGCCGCACCTGGGGCGCGCTGATCCGCTTGTTCAGCCGCCGCCGGATCGCCGCCGCGCCGCTTTCCACCCCGTAGCTGATCTGGATGCAGCCCGCCCGGCGCATCCACGCCAGCACCTCGTCGTCCACCGCGTCCACCCGCGAGATGGCGGCCCAGTGGATGTCGAGCGATTGCCGAACGATCTTGCGGCAGACATCGATCACCCGGTTTTTGTCGAGCGTGAAGGTGTCGTCGCTCACATGGAAGAACCGCCGGCCCCGGCTCCGCAGCACCGCCAGTTGCTCGACGAAGTAGTCGGCCGAGTGGAAACGGACTCGGCGGCCCCAGAACGCCGGCGACCCGCAGAAGGCGCAGTTCGACACGCAGCCGCGGCTCAGCGCCACATGCGCCAAGTCGAAGTGCCGGCCCGGCATGGGCAACGCATCGAGGTCGCACGCCGCTTCGGCCGGCGCGGTCCTGAATGGCCGGCCGTCCTTGCGAAACGCCAGGCCGGGGATGCCTTCCATTTCGACTGGCGCTTTGTTTTCAAGCGCCGTGACCAGCCTCGAAAAAGGGCCTTCGCCTTCACCCGTAACGATGAAATCGATCTCCGGGAAGTGCTTCAGGAAGTGCTCCCAGAGATGGGTGGCACCCACGCCCCCGAAAACGACGGTCACCCCGGGGTCGATGCGCTTGGCCGCGCGTGCGATCTCGATCCCGCCCCAGCGGTTGGCGTGCAGGATGGAAAAGCCTATGACCTCGGGCGATTTCTCCCGCAGCACGGCTGCGATGGTCTCCGGGGCGATCGCGCGGTCGTGCCAGTTGAGGACCTCGACCTCGTGGCCACGCTCCTTCAGCACGGCCGCCACGTGGTAGATGCCCATGGGCGCAGACCGGATGTCTTCGGCGTTCAGCCGGGGGTCGAGGAAATACGGGTAGATAAGAAGAATTTTCATAAAAAAAGAGGCGAAAGGGTTCGGATGATTCTGCTGTATAAAGATGAAATTTGAACTTGTCAAAGTGCGATATTGCTCCGGCAAGTAAATATGTCGAACTTCCTGATATCACGCAGAGGCGGTTCGGGGTGCCCGCCGCAGCGCGCCGCAATCAATATTTCAGGCGACCCTGCCACGCCCCCCAGCCGTCTCGTGGAACCGATGGCAGGCAGCGACGGCCGGCGGCTCCGTGAAAGAAGTTCCCCTGGGGCTGTCCGAGGTAGTATGCAGCGGGCTGGCTGCCGTACGCAGGGTCATTGAACGGGTGGTTGCGGCGCGCTGCGGCGGGCACCCCGAACCGCCTGACAACGGCTACAGTTGCACCTGTTTGGTTGCCGGTTTAATGAGGGGCGGCAGGCAGGATTGACAGCCCCGTCGGAATCTGCCATCAACGTCTTTCGTTATTCCTCCGGCAACCGGGGCACCCCGCTCCGCCTCTGCGCGGGTTGCCGGCTTCAGCCCTATCACTTGCCGGAGCAATATCCGAGATGATCCACAAGCCGTTTCACATCACCACGGTTCTGTTCGACCCGGAAGGGCCTCTGGCCGCGGCGGCGGACGGCCGGTGGGTGCCGCGTGCGGCGGCGAAGCGCATGGTCGCGACCCTGAGGGCCAGGGGCCTTGGCGTGGGAGTCGCCGGCCGGCACGCCAAAAAGGCCTCGCTCGATTTCATGCGAGAGGCTTTTCAGATGCGGCCGGCAGACATCCGTCCTTGCATTTCACTGGGCGCGCCGCGCGCGGGCGGTCGGCGGCGCAACCCTTTTCAGACGGCCGCCGGAAGCATGCGAACGGCCCCGCAGCGGTTCATGGTGGTATCCGGCGACCGCGACGTGCTCGCGCTCGCAAAATACGCCGGGAGCGTTGCCGTCGAGTGGTGCACCGCCGGTACGCCGGCGTCCGGGTCGGTAACCGATCATCGGGTCAGCGACCTCGATCAGCTCAACCGGCTGATCCGCATGGGCGCCCCGCTGCCGGCCGGCAAGCTGCCCAATGATCTGTTGAGGGAGTTTCTGGGCGAGTTCACGTTCGAGGACCCGGCGCTTCTGATCCCCCCGGGCGTCGGCGAGGACATCGCCGCCGTGGACGTGACCCGGGAGGAGGTCCTGGTCCTGAAGTCGGACCCGATCACCTTCGCCACCGATGCGATCGGGCAGTATGCGGTGCTGGTCAATGCCAACGACATTGCCACGGCCGGCGCCCGCCCCCGCTGGCTGCTGACGACCCTTCTGTTCCCGGTCGGCAGCACGCCGTCCGGCATTTGGAGCGTTGTTTGCGACTTGAGGGAATTCTGCCGCAAATGGGGCATCACGCTGTGCGGCGGGCATACCGAGATTACCGATGCGGTTACGCGGCCGGTGGTTTGCGGGATGATGGCCGGCAGCGTCCGCAAGCGCGATCTGATCGACAAGCGCCGCATGCGGCCCGGCGACCGGGTGCTTCTCACCAAGGCCGCGGCCGTCGAGGGCACGGCCATCATCGCCCGGGAGCTCGGCTCGCGCCTGCTGGCGCTCGGCATGCGCGCGGAGACGATCCGGTCCTGCCGGGCCTTCCTGGACCGGATCAGCATTATCCCTGAAGCCCGGCAGGCGGCGCGGTGCCCAGGCACCAGCGCCATGCACGACGTCACGGAAGGCGGCGTCGCCACGGCCCTGGAGGAGCTCAGCGCCGCCGGCGGCTGCCGGCTGCGGGTGGACCTGGACCGCATCCCGGTTTTTCCGGAAACCCGCAGGATCTGCCGCCTTTTGGGGTTGCATCCGCTCGGGCTGATCGGCTCCGGCAGCCTGCTGATCTGCTGCCGGCCGAAGCACGCCGACCGGCTCGAGGCGGGCCTGCGCCGGTCGGGGGTTCAGGTCGCGTCGATCGGCGAGGTCGCGGAAAAGGGGGTCGGCGTCCGGGGGTTCAAGGGCGGCCGCCCCGCGCGGTGGCCCCGGTTTGAAGCGGATGAGATTGCGCGGCTTTTTGCGCGGGTAAAAAACGGGTGACTCCCCCGGCCGCGATTCGCATCGATCAGGGGGGCAAAAACAAGCATCCGGCCGGCAGCCAGGGCGTGCGGGGTTTTGGAAAGCGCAGCAAATTCCTTATTTATGTGAGCATTTCCAATGGCCGCACTACGCCGGATCACGGCCTGAGGCGCCGTTTTTCAACACTCGGCTATCGCTTGATGCCCCGGTAGAAGATGTCGAAGGCGAGGGCCAGCGTCTCTTTGAGGTGGTCCTTGCCGTCGTTGACCAGCTTCTTGCTGGTCATCCAGAGGATGACCCCCGAGAACAGGGACCAGAAGGTGTCGGCGAGGGCCACGGGATGGCGGTCGATGAAGATCCCCTTGGAGACCCCGTCCTTGAAGATCTGGACGATCGATTTCATGGACTTGCCGGTGAGGTCCTTGATCTCCTCCAGCAGCTGGGGGGTGAGGTTTTTTAGCGTGTCGCTCGACTGCAGGTGGAACATGTTGATGATGATCAGCGGGTCGAATTCGTACACGTCGTACATGGCCTCCATGAGGGCCTTGAGCTTCTCGTCGGGGCCTGCCTGCTTCATGGCGTTGACGTGCTCGATGCGCAGCAGCAGGTACTGCAGGATGCGGAGGGAGAGCGACGCGTAAAGCTCCTCCTTGTTCTTGAAATACAGGTAAAGGGTCCCGGGGCTCAGTTCAGCCTCTTGGGCGATGTCCTCCATGGTGGCCTTGTTGAACCCTTTTTCCGAAAACACCCGTTTGGCGGCAACCAGGATCTGCTGTTTGCGGCGTTCTTTTTCTCTCTCTTTGCGTTCCTGGATCCCCATGCGATCTCCCTGAATTAAGTTTTATAAATAAATTCTTTTTTAATGATTATTTCATGTTTAGTCAAGCTGAAATGAGGTGATCAAATGAGCGAGCAGCTGAGCCCCGGGGCCGGCAGGGTCCAGGAAGTGCTGGAGCGCCTGGGTGTCGCCAGCCGGGTGATGGAAATGAGCGCAACCACCCGCAGCGCACAGGATGCCGCCCGAGCCGTGGGCTGTGAGGTGGGCCAGATCGCGAAGTCGCTGGTGTTCAAAGGCGCCTCCAGCCGCAAGGCCATCCTGGTGGTCGCCAGCGGCGCCAACCGCGTAAACGAAAAGGAGCTCTCCAGGCTGCTGGGGGAACCCGTCGTTAAAGCCGACGCCGATTTCGTGCGTCAGGCCACCGGCTTCGCCATCGGCGGAGTTCCGCCGGTCGGCCACCCGCGGCCGCTGAAGGTGTTCATCGACGAGGACCTGTTTCAGTACGCAGACATCTGGGCTGCGGCCGGCACTCCTCAGGCGGTCTTCAAACTGACCGCCCAGGAGCTGCAGAAAATAACAGACGGGCTGGTGATTTGCGTGAAATGAAGCGCATTGCCAGCGTTCATCGCGTTGATCGCGTTGAAACGAAAAAAAGGCTCCGCGCGCATACGCGCTGAACGCGTAAAACGCGAGCAACGCAAGCAACGCGACAAATGCGCTCCACCCTATCCGATCGTCAGCGACACCAGGTCTTTGCGGGCGCTGACGTTTTGGATGGTGACCTGGATCAGGTCCTCGGGTTTCAGTTCGAAGCCTCCGGTAATCGGCAGGTCGCATTCCAGCATGTAGTCCGCGAGCAGCACCTGATAGCTGTGGCGCCGGCGAACCAGCACGATGGCCTCCTCCTTCTGCCCGATCCGCTGTTCGAGGTATCTCAACAGCCAGTAGCGCTGGCGGCCCGCCTGCAGGCGGCCGACGCGGCCCATGGGCATGGACAGGTCCTCGATCAGGCGATCGATCTCTTCGGCCGAATAGGGCTCTTCCAGCCCCAGGACGGCCCGCACCTGGCGCTGGGTGACCAGGTCGAAGTATTTGCGGATGGGGGAGGTCGCCGTCACGTAAGCCGCCAACCCGAGGCCGGAATGCTTCTCGGCGGCATGGCCCAGAACGAAGCGGTTGAGCAGGCGCCGCTGCATCCAGTGCTGAAACAAGGTCCCCTCTTCTCCGCGATAGAGCCGCTCCCTCGGTT
>Ga0316616_100000435_pt1 | contig 13133 bp, 17 predicted proteins | sample OWC_Aug_M1_C1_D1_FD_207660 | JGI IMG/M metagenome (GOLD analysis project Ga0316616, IMG submission 207660) | Wetland soil microbial communities from Old Woman Creek delta, Ohio, United States - OWC_Aug_M1_C1_D1_B | ecosystem: Environmental > Terrestrial > Soil > Wetlands | place: USA: Ohio... | reverse complement strand
CGAAACGAGAAATCCACCAGGCCGGCACCGCTCCGGACGGCGCGGTACTCTCCCAACGGGTCGCCAAAGTGCGTCGGCACCTCGACACCAGCCCGCTCGGCGAACACCGCTCCCGCCTCTCGCTCCTCCCGCGCAAACGGACTCACCGGCGCCATGTGGCTTCTTCCTCTCTGCTGCCCGGCCGCTTCAACACTCCGGCATTTTCGTCCCAGCTCATGGCACCTCGACAGCGGGATCCGACAGGGACAGCGAACCGCGCTCCCCTGTCTGCTATCCCTGTCGCTGTCGGGCACCGATCACGACATCACCTGCCCGCCGTCCAGGTTGATCGCCTGCCCGATCATCCCGGACGCGGCATCCGAGGCCAGGTACACCACCAGGTCGGCGATCTCCTGGGGGTCGAGGATGCGCTTGATGGGTACCGCGTCCAGCGCCTGCCGGCGGAACTCTTCCTTGGTCATTCCCATCACGGCGGCGGTGTCCCGCATCCCGCGGTCGGCCATGTCGGTCTCGACCCATCCCGGGCAGATGGCGTTGACCGTGATGCCGCGGTCGGCGACCTCCAGCGCCAGGGCCCTGGTGAAGCCGATGATCCCGTGCTTGGCGGTGCAGTAGGCCGTGTAGCCCGGCGCGCCAAACCGGCCCAGGATCGAGGAGAGATTGATGATCCGTCCGCCGGGGCTCGAGGCGTCGGGCGAGTTGCGCTCTGGCATGTGTCGCAAGACCTCGCGCGTCACGTAGTAGGCTCCGAGCACCGTGGAGTCGAGCACCGCGCGCCAGCCGGCATCATCGTCCGATGCGATCGGGATCCGCGCGTTGATCCCGGCGTTGTTCACCAGGATATGAATCCGACCCCAGCGCGCCACGACCGCCTGGACCAGGTTGCGGACGTCGGCGGCATTCGTCACGTCCGCCCGGAACCCCAGCGCGCGGCCGTCCCCCGGCGAGATCTCATCGCCCGCCATGCGGACCGCGTCCGCGTTCCGGGAGCAGAGGGCGACCTTGGCGCCCTCCCGGGCCAGCGCCCGTGCGATCGCCTTGCCGATCCCCCGGCTGGATCCCGTGACCAGCGCCACCCGATCTTGCAGGATTCCCATGTCGCCTCCTCAGCGCGGGCCGGCGGCGGCCGATCTGAAACCGATAATCACCACGCGACCTCCGGGATGCCCGCGCGGGCGTTGGCCGACCGCGCCAGGACGAAAAGGAGGTCGGAAAGGCGGTTGAGATACGCCAGGAAGACCGACGGCACCTCCTCTTGCGCCGCCAGTGCGACCAGCCGGCGTTCCGCCCGTCGGCACACCGTCCTGGCTAGATGCAGCCGTGCCCCCGCCTCGCCCCCTCCGGGAAGGAGGAACGTCTTCAGGGCCGGAAGCGCCTCTTCGGCCGCATCGATGGCCGCCTCCAGTGCGATCACCTGCCCCTCCGGAAAGGTCGTCTTGTCGGGGGGGGCCGCCCCACCGGCACGGACATCGGCAATTCGGGCGCTCAGGGCAAACAGATCCCGCTGGATTCGGGTCACGAGGTCGGCGGTGCCGGTATCACCGAGGCAGACGGCGGCGAGACCCAGGCACGCGTTCAACTCGTCGATCTCCCCATACGCCTCCACCCGCAAGGCGCTCTTGCGGACCCGCGCCCCGCCGAGCAGCCCCGTCTCGCCCGCATCCCCTGTCCTCGTGTAGATCTTCACCCACAACCTCCGATTCTTGCGAATTGGACAAAACGAGTGCCCGGATGGACAAGGGATTTCGTAGGGGCCCCTAATTCCACGCGACGACCCGCTGGCGCAGCGTGCGCAGGTGCTCCCGGATCACCTCGCTGTCCTCTGCCTGGGGGGCCAATCGCAGGTACCGCTCCAGATCGGCGCTCGCCTCGGCGTAGCGCTTGACCTGGAACGAGAGCAGGCCGCGGTCTCGGATCTCGCCGGCCGCATTCGGGTGCAGGATCACAAGGCGGTCCGCGATCGACAGCGCCTTGCCGTACTCCTGATTGTTGAAATAGATCGCCTTCAGATTGGTGAGCATCCGCGCCAGGATCTGCCGCGTTCCGACCGCGGTCAGCATCTGCGGCTCGAAGCAGAGCTTGCCGTCGAAGATCCGATCCAGGATCTGCTGGCAGTCGGCAGCCGAGAGGATCCCGCCGCCGCCGAACGGGTCGATGACGAGCTCCTCGTCCGGCCCCACGTATTTGACCAGGAAATGGCCGGGCATCCCCACACCCTGCACGCTGAGGCCGATCCGGCGGCCCACTTCCAGGTAGACGGCGGAGAGGGTAATGGGGATACCTATGCGCCGGTCCAGCACCTCGTTCAGGAAGCTGTTACGCGGATCGTAGTAGTGGTCGGCGTTTCCCCGAAAGCCCAGCTGCCCGAACAGATACTCGCCCAGGGCAGCGATCAGCCGATGCGGATCGTGGCGGCCGCCTGCCGACGCCTGCACCGCGGCCCCCATCCGGTCCAGCCGGGCCAGGTACTCCGTGACGTCCAGGTCGGGGTATTCTTCCTTGGCGATGAGAAGCGTGGCCTCTGCCAGGTCAATGGCCGCGTCGGGCCGCCTGACCAGCTCGGCGAAGGCGAGCCGACAGGGTGGTGGCGTCTCGTCAGAACGTTTGGCCATAGTTGCGTATCTGCCCCCCCAAAACGATCAGGCGCTTCTTCCTTGCCGTTCGGCGCTGTCTCTGGCATGCTCGCGGAACGTATGATTCCACCGATTCGAACAATGCTCTGGCGTGTACCCCTGCTCGTGATCGTTGGCGTAGCGGGGATCCTGGGGACCGTCATGATCCTGGGGTTGGAGAAATACTTGCTCTATTTTCCCGAGCGGACCCTGGAAGCCACACCGCAGGCCGACGGCCTGGCGTACGAGGAGGTCTGGTTTCCGGCATCCGACGGCGTCAGGCTGCACGGCTGGATGGTCCCCGCGCCCGGAGCGCGCACGACGCTGCTCTGGTTTCACGGCAATGCCGGGAACATCGGCGACCGCGTGCACAATCTCGGCTACCTGCACCGCCTGCTCCGGGCCAACGTTTTCATCTTCGACTATCGCGGGTACGGGAGAAGCGACGGGGGCCGCTTCGATCTCTCCGAAGAGGCGACCTACCGGGACGGCGCGGGCGCCGTCGCCTATCTCCGCTCTCGGGCCGATGTCGCCGGCACCCGTTTGGTCTACTTCGGCCGCTCCCTCGGGGCTGCCATCGCCGTCGAGTTGGCGCGCAAAGATCCCCCCGCCGGCCTGATCCTGGAGACGACCTTCACCACGCTCAAGGACATCGCCCGGGTGCACTATCCGTATGTGCCCCTGTGTTGCCTGCGCACCAAATACGACTCGCTGCGCAAGATGTCGGAAATCCGCGTCCCGCTCCTCATCTTGCACGGCGACTCCGACGAGGTGGTGCCGCTCGAGCAGGCCCACCGGCTCTACGCCGCAGCCAACGAGCCCAAGCGCCTCCACGTCATCCGCGGTGCCCACCACAACGACACCTTCGTGGTGGGGGGAAGCGCGTACTTTGAGGTGTGGGCGCGCTTCCTGGGATCGCTGGAGCCGTAGGCGTTTTTCTTATACCATGCTAAGGAAGTCCTGCAAAGGTGGCCTGCGACCCCCAGGACGTGGTACACTGCGGTCGCTCCGGGGAATGCTCCCCGGCCTGGCTGGCGCGCGGCGAGACGCTGTCGGGTGCCCCATGAAGCTGGAGTTCACGAATAACGCACTGGCGCGAATGCTGGAGCGCGGGGTCGGCGAGGCCGAGGTCCGGGCGGCCCTCGAGGCGCCGGATCACCTGGGTCCCTGGCTCGAGAAGTGCTGGCACGCGAAGAAGCGATTGGAGGCGCGCACCCTCACCGTCATCTTCACCCGCGATCTCGTCCAGACACAGATCCTCACCGCCTATTGGCAGGACGTGCCCTCATGAGGATCAGCTACGACCAAAAAGCCGATGCCTTGTACATCAAGTTCCAGGATGGGAGCGTCGCCCGCACCCGGAAGGTCGAAGAGGGGATGCTGGTGGACGTGGACGAGAACGGCCGTCTTTTCGGGATCGAGATCATCGGGATGAAGGGCCGTATCCCGATCCCGGAGCTCGGCCGGATCATCCTGGACCTGCCCCTCGGCGGCACCGAGCCCGCCCGCGCTTGACCGGTTGGCAATCGGTCGATTGGTCGATTGGTCGATTCGAAAAAGCCCCGGCCGCACGACTCGTCGACCAGTTGACATCTTGACCAATCGACTAATTGCGCCGCAGCCCGCGGACGACCTCCGCAATGGCCTTGATGTGGGCCGGCGTGCTGCCGCAGCAGGCGCCGACGATCCGGGCCCCGGCGGCGACAATCGCCGGGAACGCGCCGGCCATGGCCTCGGGAGTCAGATCGTAGATCGTCTTGTCGCCCACCACCTTCGGAATCCCCGCATTGGGATACGCGGCGAGGAACGCCGGCGTCGCCGTCCGCATCTCGGCCAAGATGGCCGGCACCCGGCCCGGCCCGCCGTCGCCGCAGTTACAGGCGACGACGTCGGCGCCGGCGGCCACGAGTGCAGCTGCCGCGTCTGCCGGGCTTGTCCCCCACATCGTCCGATCGACGCCCTTGGCGGCGTTGTACTGGAACGTCATGCTGCACAGCACCGGCAACCCGGTGGCCTCCTTGGCCGCCTTGATGGCCAGCACCGCCTCGTCCGGAATCATCATGGTCTCGATGGCGAACAGATCCACTCCGCCCGCGGCCAACGCCAGCGCTTGCTCCCGAAAGCTCTCGTAGAACAGCTCCGCCGGCGTGTCCCCTAACGGCTCGAAGGTGTCTGGCAGGTGGCCAGTGGGCCCGATGGACCCGGCCACGAAGCGACCCGGCGGGCAGACGGACCGCGCCAGTTTGGCCCCCTTCTCGTTGAGTTCTCGGCACCCATCCTCGAGGCCGTAGGCCTTCAGCTTGAGGCGGGTGCCGCCGAAGGTGTTGGTCTCCACCAGGTCGCTTCCCGCTTCGAAATAGGCCCGGTGCACACCCTGGAGCACTTCCGGCCGCTCGGCGTTCCAGAGTTCCGGGCAGGCCCCGGGCGTCAGCCCGGCCGCGAAGAGCATCGTCCCCATGGCCCCGTCCAGGACCAACACCTCCGACCGTAGTCGCTCCAGCAGGACTTTCCCTTGAGACGCCATGGCGCTCCCGCTCCTTCCGTTGTGTCGAAGGGTTCAATCCGTCGAGCAGTCGACCCCCGGGTTCCGACCTCGAAATGGCCTCGCGAACCCATTGGCGAATCCGCCGGTTGCCTGCGCTCCCGCCGGTCGGCTCTTTCTATCGCAAGGGTATGGGCCAGACAAGCGGAATCCTTTGCCCGGCCAGCCAATTCGGACTTTTTTCTTGCGTGGCGCCGTTGTACGCCGTATTACTCTGCCTCCGACCGTCGATCCGACCATCGCAATCCATCGGAGGTGCCGCATGGGATTCCTCGTCATTCACACCGATCCCCATCATACCGATTTCCGTCACGAGCAGGCCGAACTGGACGCCATTGGGGCAACCCTGCGCCCCCTCAACGTGACGTCCGAGGCCGAGGTGGCTGCCGCGTGCCGAGATGCCGACGCGCTTCTTGTGACCTACGCGAAGATTGGAAAAGTGGCCTTGGCGGGTATGCCGAAGCTGAAGATCGTCGTCCGGACCGGCGTGGGGTACGATTCGCTGGATGTGCCGGCCGCCACCGAACGGAAGGTCATGGTGGCCAACGTGCCGGATTACTGCATCAGCGACCTGGCGGAGCATACCATGGCGCTGCTCCTGACCTGGTGGCGGCGAACCGCCGAACTGGACCAGCAGGTGCGCACAGAGGGCTGGGGGCGTCCTCTCAAGCCGGTCTATCGCCTTGAGGGGAAGACGCTGGGCGTCCTGGGGATGGGACGGATGGGGCAGGCCGTTGCCGCGCGCGCGGGGGGGTTCGGCCTGAAGCTCGTCGGCTACGACCCGTACACCCCCTCGGCTGCGTTCGCGGCCGTCGGCGTGGAGCCGGTCAGCTTGGACAGCCTGCTCCGTACCTCCGATATCGTGACGATTCATGCCCTCTTGAGCGCGGAGACGCGCGGGATCATCTGCCAGAAGACCCTCCGGCAGATGAAGCCCACGGCGCTGATCGTCAACACGGCGCGGGGCGGCCTGATTGTCACCGATGATCTGGTGCGCGCCCTGCAGGAGGGCTGGATCGCCGGCGCGGCCCTGGATGTGACGGATCCGGAGCCGCTGCCGATGGGCCACCCCCTCCGGAACCTCCCCCGCGTACTCGTGACCCCGCACGCCGCCTGGTACTCGGAGGAGGCGGAGCCCGAGTTGCGTCGGCGAGCCGCGCGGACGATCGTGGAGGCCCTGCGCGGCGAGCGGCCCGCGTCGCTGTTAAATCCGGAAGTGCTGGCCGCGAAATAGAAGAGACGGCACGTGCTGCCGCACGGTGGGGTGGAACGGCTCACGAGGAAGCGGTTTCGTACTCCGCCGGAGAGAGAAACCGACCGCCCTGGCACTCTTGGCTCTGGATCCGGTACGCGCTGTCGAAGGTGATCTCGGCCGCCATCAGCCGAAAGCACTTGCTGTCCATGACCTCCTTGCGGACGTAGTAGCCTCCGTCCTCCCGCACGCTGATGTCATGGCGCCGGTCCAGCCGGACGTGGACCCTGGCCTTGCACCGCTCGCACTCCACGTAGATGTGGATAGCGTCGTCACCCGTGCCGCCCTGTCCGCCGAACAGCGAGCCTAGCTTGCCGAGAAGTCCCATCGCCCACTCCTCCGGGTGTATCCCCCCGTAAACGCACTGTGCGGCGTGCCGGGTAATCCCCAGACGACACCATACCCCAGGCCGTTCTTGGGGACAAGTCCGATATGGACGGTGCACAACCTGTGGATGACACCCCCGCAGGCTGTGGAGGACCGCCCGGTCACCTGTGGAAAACCGTGGGCGGCTCCAGCTCTTTCTTGGGGATATACTGTGGACACGCCGCAGGGCGCCCACCGGGTCGGGGGTCTCAGGCGACCCGATGGAGCGTGGCATCGAGCGCCTTCCAACGGCGGACCAGGTCCTCGACCCGCTCGCGGACGTGCCGCCCGATGCCCCCGCGATCTCGCACCCAGTCGGCCAGGAGCTCTGCCTCCCACGCCTGCCAATGGGCTTGCACAACCGGCGTGAGACGCACGGGGTCCGCCATCACGACGTCGCCGAGCGCCTTCATCATCCACCAGAGCGAATCGTGCCCGACACAGCCCATCCCGTGTGTTAGAAGATCCGGAAGGGGCTCCCCGAACGGCAGCGGAATGAACGCCCCGGTGCAGGGCGTGCCCATGCTGCACCACAACGTCATCGGGACCGCGGGGTCTTCGGGCAGCTCGGCGATCAGACTCGCGGCCGTCGCAGAGACCCCGGGATTCGGATGCATGCAGACCGACCAGCCCAATGGATCCCCATCCCGCCGGCCGGGGACGTGGACCGTCCCTCCGTCATGGTGATCGCGCAGGTGGCGCATCAGAGAGGACACGCCGGGCTGCGCCTCCTCGGCGAGGAACCGACAGCTTGCGCGAAGCCGCGCCTCGGCTCGATAACGCAGGTCCGGATTTTCGACGGTTCGCCGAAAATCCGGCCGGACCTCGTCGGCCGCCACCCGCTCGGGGCCTGCCGCCAGCGCCTCGACGCCTTCGGAGATTGCGTCCCAGTCGTCCCCGATCGTGTAGAGGTTGGAGATGGCCCCGCGACCGCGCACCCGTTTGGCGGCCCAGTGCCGGCCGCAAGTCTCCAGGGTCCAGGCCTCCGCCGGATCGGCGATGATGAAGCCGTTGTGATACCGCCGGTCGCCATCGACGCTGGCGCTCCCGCCCTGGCCGTGCTGCGCAAGGAGGCCGGCGATCACCTGCAATGCCTCGTGCGCCGTCCGCCCCCGTTCCAGCCCCAGCCGGACCAGATCCATGCCCAGGAGGCCATCCGGGCCCGGCGCTTCTCGCGCATGCAGCGCCTCGTTGCCGATGGCCACCCGGCACTCGTTGACTCCGTGCTCGAAGCCCCAGAGCCACCAGGGGCGGCTACCGACAACGGCGAGCGTCTCCTCTGCCTGAGGGATTTCCATGTACTGGCATCGGACCGTGGCCCCCGCCGGATGGCGCCCGCGAGGTGCCTGGAACAGCGGCTGGCACTCGGTTGGCGGCCGGTCGCTGTTCTTCGCGAACAGCGTGTGGCCGTCTCGGGTCTCTTTCCCGAGAATGACCAGCGTGTCGCAACTGGTGTCGGCCCTCTCGATTGGAACCACACGCACCGCGCCACTCCGCCTTTCGCAGCGATCAGGATCCTTTCGGCTCCGCCTGCTGCCCGTCTGGCTGCTCGACTCCTCTTCGGTTTCCCGCGTGTGGCTCGACTATTCCACCACAAACGTCATCGGCGTTGCGTTGTGGATGTTGTCGGAGACGGGACAGCGCAGGTCGACCTCGTGGAGGAAGGCTTCCTTCTCCTCCTTCGTCATGTCGGCGTCCATCTTCACCGTCACGGTGATGCCGCCAAAACCGGAGGGCTGACCCGGATTGCGCCCCATCAACCCCTCGACGTTCAACTCCCCGGCGACCTTCACGTCCATCGACCGGAGATTGATCCGCTTCTGCTTGGCCGCGATCCGCGCGATGGTGGCAATGCATCCGGCAAGTGACAGGAAGAAGTACTCCAGCGGGGTCGGACCCGCATCCTCGCCCCCGCCCATCTTCGGCTGGTCTACGAACAGCGTATGATTCCCGATCTTGCTCTCGATCTTGAACCGATCGCCCAGATGCGCCTCAACTTGAACCTGCTTGATGGTGGCCACTGGAAACCTCCTCCGCGGTCAATAGGTGTGTGTTGGTACGCCTTCCGCACCCCTCCTTTTTTCGGTACGAAGGTAACAGGTCCGTTCGACGTCGTCAAATCACACCTTCGGAGCCCGCGGCCTTCGTTCCGGGTCCGACCGCCGGAGCGCCGCGGCAGAGTGCGCACAGCGCGAATGGCGCGGGGAAATAGAACCCACGGGGCATCCCTCCAGACGGCGCGGAGAGGCATCCCGTGACCCGGATGGCCTAGCCCGGATTATTCACGAAGGATTCGTGAATAATCCGGGCTCACCTGACGAACAGCCATGCCCGCCTGCAACGGCAAGATACATGGTGGCGGGCGAACCGGGTACCCATCCGCCAGGATGGGTGCGGTGCCACCATCCACCGGTGACGTCTGATCCGTTCCGGACCGCCGACCACAAGGGTTCTAATTAAGCCCGCATTATTCGCGAGCTTCGTTCGCGAATAATGCGGGCTAGCCGTCGAAAAAGCTTACACCTTCGGACCCAGGGGCACGTTGGCACGTGATGGCCTGGTTTCCCTCCTGAAACGGAACCTATCGTATTCACAGGGGTCGCCGTTCGACACTTGCCGACTCTTCATTTCGTGGTAAGGTAGGCACGCTCTATGCTTTCTATTGTGCGCCATGCCCTCCCCGAGAGGGTGCGGTCCGCTCTGCCCGGCGGATCCTTTCGGCGAATAGACGCCTTCACGGCTGCCAAGAGCCCACCGGGTGGCCTGAGTGTCGTCGGAGCGACCGTACCCGAAACCCGGTTGGCGCCAGCACGGGAGACTGAACATGCAAAGTGATCATCCATCTGCGTTATCGGCATTGGGGTTGGACGGCTTGGCCCCCGCACGCGCGGCCGACCCCTCGGATTCGGCGCGGGAGGGACGGGAGCGGAAGCTGGTGGTCGTGGCACGAGATCAGTTCGATCTGTGGTGGCAGCTGTCCCAAGCGCTGACCAAGGTGAACGAGGTCGAGGTCGTGCTGGACCGACGGCAGGGAGGCCGTTGGCAGTGGTCCGAGTCCCGGCAATACCAGGATCGTGGACACGACCGCCGCGACTCGCCCAACGGCGAGAGTGACCTCTCGGGTCGGGCGTTTCGGGTTTTTCCGAGGCTCGCGCCGGTGTCGCACGGCTAGTCGGAACCGGCCGAGCAGTTTGGCGTTGCCACAAACCCCAAGGGGATCGCCTCTTGGGGTTTGCTATTACTCGGGAAGAATCCGGCGCGAGACGATGAATTGACATCGCATTCGTCAGGTGCCGTGCTCCGCGGTATGGATTTGTTAGCGGTCGGGGAGGATCGTCTTCACGCGGCCGACAACTCCGTCGACCAGACGCACCTTGATGCCGTGAGGGTGGGTCGCCGACTTGGTAAGAATCTCCTGCACGATGCCTTCAGTCAGCTCCCCTGAACGCTGATCCTGTTTCCGGACAACCTGCACCCGGGTTCCCGGAGTGATGTCAGCCCGTGTCTTGCCGTCCATCTGTCTGTAGTCTCTCGCCTGGCCGGTCCATCACACGACGCCCGCCGCGCCCTGTCGCTAGGCCTGTGCGGTGCAAGCGGACTCGCTAACTCGTTGCCAAAGTATAGGAGGTCGGCATCAGAAATCGAGCTGCGACGGGAATCGGCATGGGGTCGCACGCAACGCTTGTGTCCGATTACGGGGTACTCTTCTGCTGCTTGTCTCGCTTTTCTTTCACTCTTTGGTCTTGTCGTTGCGTCATCTGCTTCTGGCTCTTTTGCTTGTCCTTCTTACCGCCCTTGTCTCCCATCACGCGTCTCCTCTCCTGTTGCCGGCCATCGATTCACGTTTGGCGCGCTGTCGTATGGTTTCTGCCGGACCCGGCCCAACGCTAATTGACGCGAGGATTGTCGGGCATGCGATCGACGTGCGTCCTTATGAGGGTCAGGAAGGGGACGCGAAGAGTCTGCAGATATGCCAGCGCCTGCGGGTTGTTCTGGTATTCGACAAAGGGCTGGAGATGATATTCGATGCTCTCGCATCCGAGGCGGGCGCCCACGATACCGATGGGGTGGCCGCCGCCGCGAATGAGGGCATTCAGATCGCTGACGGGATCGTCGTCGATCGCAAAGACGAACTGCGTGACGTCGCCGTTCACCACCGCGATGGCGGCCAGGGTGAGGTCCGTCGCCCGCACCCGCAACTCGACGACGAGATCCGTGGTGGACCGCAGGGAACGCGCAGGCCGCCGGGCAGCCGGCGTGGCCTCCTCGGGAACCTCTCCGGTTGACATACAGGCACGGTAGCACGCTAAGGGAAAGAAACCTACCAAAGGATTGCACGCTGGTCAGAAAGGCGGCCGATGCGGCGCGTTGGTTTCCGGACGCAAGGCGCGCCCCACCTGGTTGACGCGTCAGAACGCACGCCCGGCGAGCCAGATGGTGTGCCGCCGTCCCTTGCGGGAGTCGTGCGCCGGCGCCCGGACCTCGTCCACAGTGAACCCCGCCCGGCGCAAGCGCTGGACAAACACCGGATGGGGTCCAGAGGACCAGACGCCCAGCACCCCCGCCGGACGTAGCGCCGCGTGGGCCGCCTCCAGCCCTGGCCGAGCGTAGAGCCAGTCGTTCTCTTTTCTGGCCAACCCCTCGGGGCCGTTGTCCACATCCAGCAGAATCGCGTCGAAGGCCTGGCGTTCCACACGCAGGATCAGGGCGACATCCACCTCGCGCACGGTGACCCGGGTGTCCAGCAATGGGTGGCCGGCCAGAGGCGCCAGGGGCCCGCGGTTCCACGCCACTACCGCCGGCACCAATTCGGCCACGACCACACGGCCGTCGGGCCCGATGCCGCGTAGCGCGGCGGCCAGGGTGAACCCCATACCCAGGCCACCGATCAGGATCCGGGGGCGGGGACGGCCGGCGACGCGCACACACGCCAGGTCGGCCAGCACCTCCTCCGATGCGTGGGCGCGGCTGTTCATCAACTCCCGGTTGCCCACACGGATCGAGAACTCCTCGCCCCGTCGGTACAGGCAGAGCTCGCCGCCGTTCCCAGGCACCGGCGCACTCTCCAGGAATTCCCAGGGAATCATCTGGGCCTCACGGATTCAGGGGGCGGCGCGGCGTCAAGCGGTTCCCTGGGACGGCTCCGTATCGATCCGGGTACCGTCGCCGACCCGAAGGACGGAAGGTCTATGCGGGCCACAACGTACGAGGCTACTGCCGAAGGGCGGGAACGGCGCGAGCGCTCACGGGAAGGACGCCGGACAGCTCGGTCGCCACCTCCGGCCTCGTGAGAAACGGTCGAATCTGTCCGGCCGGAACCACGAAGGTGGCGCCAGGGACCGGAAACTTGAGTGCATAGTTTTGCGTCTGATCTTTCACGGCAACGGAGACGGTTTGGTGGCCCTGAACGATGCCGACGAGACGGCCCGTCTCCACGTCAAAGACCCCGCCGCCGCTGACGCCCCGGGGTGCGGCGGCATCGATCACGATCCGCTGCTCCGCTCGCTCGGCCGGAATGCCGTTCTCGATCTCCGAGAGCGGGAGTTGACTGACGATCCCCCCGGAGATCCCGAGCCGCTGTCCCTCGGGAAACCCGACCACCAGGATCGGCTGCCCGAGGCGAATCCGACCATCCGTCGGGAGCAGCGCTGGGGCCGCGGCGAGGCCCGGAACGCGGAGCAGGGCCAGATCCAGCGTGTCGCGCGTTCCCTGGCTGATCACCGTCGCTGCAAGTTTTCCGTGCGCGGCATCCGGTCCGCAAAAGCCCACGAAGATCGTCACCCCACCCCCTCCTGGAATCGCGTGTGCGGCCGTCAAGACATAGGAGACCGCCTCGGCGTTCTGGGTGGCAGGCATGGAGGCGATGACGACCCCGGAGGCGAACGCCACAAGGCGAGCATCCCGCTCGACCGCAACCTTGACCGTGCTGGTGACAATCCGGTCGATCAGGTCTTGACGGGCAGTCGGGGCCGTCTGCAGGTTTGCAGCACTCGGCGGAAGCTGCGCGCAACCGACGGCGAGCGACAGGATCGCGGCCGCACTGAAATACGCCAGACGAACTCCAGAGCGCGGGAACCGGGAGAAATCCACAGGGGCGCAAAAGTGTGGGCAGCCTGTGGGAAAGCTCGCAGAACGCTCGGTACAATTCCCCCAAGATTTTTTAAACATCATGGCTCCTGGTGCCTATAATTCCAAACGGTTACGCTTCTATCAGGATCATGACACAATCTCGCACAAACAGATATTTTGCAACAACGATGCCAGCATTCTGTGAACCGAGCTCGTTGGGGATTTTGTAACGATTTTAGACGGTTAGACACCAACGAGGCTTGGCCACAGCTCCGGAGTACTCGCTTGCTCG
>Ga0316616_100000434_pt1 | contig 13158 bp, 8 predicted proteins | sample OWC_Aug_M1_C1_D1_FD_207660 | JGI IMG/M metagenome (GOLD analysis project Ga0316616, IMG submission 207660) | Wetland soil microbial communities from Old Woman Creek delta, Ohio, United States - OWC_Aug_M1_C1_D1_B | ecosystem: Environmental > Terrestrial > Soil > Wetlands | place: USA: Ohio... | reverse complement strand
CCCGGAACTATAATCGCCCCGGTTCTTTCATGTCGCTCACGCCCGGGAGCCGCCTCGGACCGTACGAGATCGTCTCGCAGCTCGGCCAGGGCGGCATGGGCATCGTGTTCCGCGCGCGCGACACGAAGCTCGAGCGCGACGTCGCGGTGAAGGTCCTGCCGAGGAACCTCGCCGAGGACCCGGACGCCCTCGGGCGCTTCGAGCGCGAGGCGAAGGCGATCGCCGCCCTCTCCCACCCGAACATCCTCGCCATCCACGACTTCGGCCGCGAGGAGGGGACCGTCTACGCCGCGATGGAGCTGCTCGAGGGCGAGACGCTCCGCCAGCGCCTGCAGGATGGCGCGCTGCCGCCGCGCAAGGCGGTCGACATCGCGCTCGAGATCGCGGCCGGGCTCGCCGCCGCCCACGAGAAGGGCATCGTCCACCGCGACCTCAAGCCGGAGAACGTCTTTCTGCTCGGGTCGGGCCAGGTGAAGGTGCTCGACTTCGGCCTCGCCCGGATGGACCCGGTCGCCCCCGAGGGACCCGACGTGCCGACGATGTCGCTGTCGACCGAGCCGGGACGGGTGATGGGCACGGTGGGCTACATGGCCCCCGAGCAGGTGCGGGGCAAGTCGGTCGACGCTCGCGCGGACATCTTCTCGTTCGGGGCGGTCCTCTACGAGATGCTCACCGGCAAGCGGGCGTTCCGCGGCGAGAGCCCCGTCGAGACGCTCAACGCGATCCTGAAGGAGGACCCGCCCAGCCTCTTCGAGTCCACGCCGAACGTCTCCCCCGTGCTCGAGCGCATCGTGCGCCGCTGCCTCGAGAAGCGGCCGGAGGAGCGCTTCCGGACCGCGCACGACCTCGGCATCGCGCTCGACGCGATCTCCACCGCGTCCACGCGCAGCCTGAGCGCCGAGACGATCGCGGCGGCGGAGGGGCGGCCTGCGGCCCGCGGGCGTCTCCTCGAGAGGCTGGGCTTCCTGCTGGCCGGGGCGGCCCTGGCCGGCGGGGGGATGCTGGCCTGGGAGCGGACGCACCCGGGGGAGACGAACGGCGCCGCCGTGTTCCGCTGGGCGAGCTTCTCCGGCCGCGACTCCTCGCCCGCGGTCTCGCCCGACGGGCGCACGATCGCGTTCACCTCGGACCGCGAGGGCCAGCCCCGCATCTGGCTGAAGCAGGTGACGGGCGAGGGCGAGGCCGCGCTCACGACCGGCCCCGACGACCTCGCCCGCTTCTCGCCGGACGGGACCCAGATCCTCTTCGCCCGGCCCGACGACTCCTCGACCTCGCTCTACCGCGCCGCGGTGCTGGGCGGGGGGGCGCGGCGCGTCGTCGACGGCGCGACCGAGGGTGACTGGTCGCCCGACGGGAAGCGGATCGCCTTCCTGCGCCTGCAGAGCGAGGGCGGCCAGACGGTGACCGTCGTCGCCGTCGTCGCCGCGGACGGGTCCGAGGCGCGCGAGGTGGCGAAGGTTCCCGGCGGGATGCGCGCTCCCCGCTGGTCGCCCGACGGGCGCGAGATCGCGGTCGTCCCGGTCCCCGGCGCGCTCCTCGCCGGGGCGCACCAGGGGGTCGTGATCGTGGGCGTCGGGGATGGGGCGGTCCGGACGGTGCCCGCGCCCGACGCGCGCCGCAACATCTCCGCCGCGGCCTGGACTGCCCGCGGCGAGATCGTCTACCTGCAGGCCGAGTCCGTGGTGAGCGCGGCGGGGAGCACGGCGATGCTCGTCCGCCAGGACGCGAAGACAGGCCGCGTCGCCACGCAGACGTGGAGCCCGTCCAGCGCGCTCGTCCTCGACGTGCTGGGCGACGGGCGCGTCGTCTTCGACACGCGGTCGCCCCGGCAGAACCTGCGCGAGGTGACCCTCGCCGCGGGGGGCGCCGCGGACCGCCGCTATCTCTCGCGCGGCGAGTCCACCGACCGCCAGCCGGTCTACTCCCCCGACGGCCAGTGGGTCGCCTTCTCCTCGAACCGCGGGGGCGGGATGAACCTGTGGCTCGTCTCCACCGTCACCGGCAACCTGCGCCGCGTGACCGACTCCCACGTCAACTGGGACCCCGCCTTCACCCCCGACGGGAAGCGGCTCCTCTGGAGCTCGAACCGCGGCGGCAATTTCGAGATCTGGTCCGCTGACGCGGACGGCGGCGGCCCGCGGCAGGTGACGCAGGACGGCGGCAATGCGGAGAACCCGACCGCCACCCCCGACGGGAAGTGGATCGTGTACAGCTCGGGCAACCCGCAGAAGGCGGGCCTGTGGAAGATCCACCCCGACGGCACGGGCGCGACGCAGGTCGTCAAGGGCCGGGTCTCGCTGCCCGACACCTCGCCGGACGGCCGTCACGTCGTCTACCGCGTCTTCTCCGGCAAGTACCCCGCGATCCTGCGCGTCGTTCGCCTGGACGGCGGCCAGGTCGAGCCATTCGAGATCGCGGTGGACGCGAGGCGGCGGACCACGGTCACTCTCGGGCGCGCGCGTTGGATGCCGGACGGGAAGGCGATCGCGTTTGTCGGGCAGGACGAGGACGGCGGGTCCGGCATCTACCTGCAGGACTTCGTGCCCGGCCAGGACAGCGTCGCCACGAGACGGAAGCTCGGGCGCTTCAGCGCGGACATCGCCACCGAGTCCTTCGGCCTCGCCCCCGACGGCTCGCGTCTCGTCGTCGCCGGCTGGGTCCAGCTGTTCAGCCTGATGGAAGGCGAGGGGCTGCCGGGCCTGCTCGCCCCTCCTCGCCCCGCCGCGGCACGCTGAGCGACCGCTCAGAGGCGGTGCCGGGAGCGGTACTGCCGCGGCGCGCAGCCGCAGAGCTGCCGGAAGGCCGCGTTGAAGCGGCTGAGCGAGCCGAAACCGGCCTCCATCGCCACCTCCAGGACCTTGGCGTCGCTCGTGACGAGCATCCGCTGGGCGTGCGAGACCCGGTGCTGGAGGATGAAGCGGGTCGGCGTGACCCCGAACCCCTTCCGGAAGAGCGCCGCGGCGTAGTCGGGATGGAGCCCGATCTCCTGCGCCACCTCCTCGAGCCCGATCGGGTCCTGGTAGTGGCGGGCGATGAAGGTCGCCATCCGTTCGACGCTCGTGGGGGCGCCCCCGCCGGCGGAGGCCAGCGCGCGGGGGACGCTCTCGTGCCGGGCGCGACCGCGGGTCGCCGCGGCCAGGCGCAGCAGGCGCGCCTTGAGCTCGAGCAGGACCGCCTCCTCGCCCCGACCCTCCCCGCCCGACGAGAGGTCCTCGTGCCACTGCGCGAACCGCGCCATGTCGAGCGGCGCGGCCGAGGCCTCGGGCTCCTCGACGACCGCCCCGCTCAGCAACCGTTCCACCAGCGGCTCCGGCAGCCCCCAGCCGAGGACCCACGCGAGCGGCACGGTCAACACATAGTAGAAGGTGACGTCCTGCGAGGCCAGGATCTGGTGCGGAGTCGCCGCCCAGAACGCCGACAGGCGGCGCGGCCGCAGCGTGACCCGCCGCCCCCCGAGCAGGTACGTGAGGGAGCCGGCGTCGAGCAGGTTCAGCTCGAGCTCGTTGTGGCGGTCGGCCCGGTGCATGGGCTGCGGCTCCCAGACCTCGCACGTGAACCCGTAGGGCTCGAGATCGGGACGGGACTCCTCGAAGTGCGCTCGCGGCATGCCGAGGCGAGCATAGCCCATCGGGACCTCGGATTCCGGGTGGTCCTTGCCCGAATCCGCGTAGAGTCGATCGGTTCGCGAGGCTACCGTCCCGGGAGAGAATGGCGCGGCGTCCCGCGCGGACGGGTCGCCGCCGACTGCGGAGGCAGCCATGCAGACGACCCCAGTCACCCTCGGCGTGATCGTCGGGAACCGCGACTTCTTCCCGGACAGCCTGATCGCCGGGGCCCGCGCCGGGATCACGGCCCTCTTCGGCGAGATGGGGATCGGCGCCGTGATGGTCGACGAGCAGACGACCAAGCTCGGGGCGATCGAGACGCGCGCCGACGCGTCGAAGTGCGCGGCCCTCTTCCGCGCCCACGCCGAGCGCATCGACGGCGTCCTCGTCGCGCTGCCGAACTTCGGCGACGAGAAGGCCGTCGTCGACACCCTGCGGGCAAGCGGCCTCCGGGTTCCGATCCTGGTCCAGGCCGAGCCGGACGACCTCGCCCGCCTGGACGTGGCGCGCCGGCGCGACAGCTTCTGCGGCAAGATCTCGGTCTGCAACAACCTCCGGCAGTACGGCTATCCCTTCTCGCTCACGCGCCGCCACACCGTGGGCCTGGGCGAGCCCGACTTCCGCCGGGACCTCGAGTGGTTCGTCGCGGTCTGCCGCGTGGTGCGCGGGCTGCGCCGGGCGCGGCTCGGCGCGATCGGCGCGCGGCCGGCCGCGTTCAACACCGTGCGGTTCAGCGAGAAGATCCTCGAGCGTGCGGGGATCTCGGTCGTCACGGCCGACCTCTCGTCCATCCTCGGTGACGTGCAGCGGCTGCCGACCGACGATCCGAGGGTCGCGACCAAGGCCGCCGCCATTGCCCGGTACGCGGATGCGTCGAAGTTGCCGCAGGAGAAGCTGCTCTTGACCGCGCGGCTCGCCGTCGTGATCGAGCGCTGGTGCGAGGAGAACGCCGTCGACGCGACCGCGGTCCAGTGCTGGAACTCGATCCAGGCCAACTACGGGGTCAACGCCTGCACCGTGATGAGCATGCTCAGCGAGTCCCTGCGCCCGAGCGCCTGCGAGACGGACGTCACCGGCGCGCTGTCGATGTACGCGCTGCAGCTCGCCTCCGGCCTGCCGAGCGCGCTCGTCGACTGGAACAACAACTACGGCGGCGCGGAGGACCGGTGTGTGCTCTTCCACTGCGGGAACTGGCCGGTCCGCTACGCCCCCGGCGCGACCATCGGGACCGCCCCCATCCTGGGCACGACGCTCGGCGAGGAGCGCACGTGGGGCACGATCAACGGCCGCACGCCCGCGGGGCCCTGCACGTTCGCCCGGATCGGGACCGACGACACCGGGGGGCGGATCCGCGCATACGTCGGCGAGGGCCGCTTCACGGACGACCCGCTCGGCACGTTCGGCTGCCGCGCCGTGGTCGAGGTGCCCGGGCTGCAGGCCCTGCTGCGCCACATGTGCCGCGAGGGCTTCGAGCACCACGCCGCCGTGAACGGCGCGAGCGTCGCGTCGGCCGTTGCGGAGGCGCTCGAACGGTATCTCGGGTGGGACCTCTACCACCACCTGGTTGGGAACGCCTGAGATGAGCGGCGCTTCGGCCGCGACGGCGCGGCTCGCGAGCGAGCTCCGGCTGACGTCCGTCCGCTACCGCAAGCGCATCCTGCAGACGATCGTCGCGGCGGGGGCGGGCCACACGGGGGGCGACCTGTCGTGCGTCGACATCCTCGCGGTCCTCTACGGCGGGGTGCTGAGAGTGTCGCCGGAGACCGCCGCCGATCCCGACCGCGACCGCTTCGTCATGAGCAAGGGCCACTCCGTCGAGGCCCTCTACGTCGTGCTCGCGGATCGGGGGTTCTTCCCCCTCGCCAACCTCGCCACCGTCTGCCGCTACGGCTCCCACTACGTCGGCCACCCGACGCGCCACGTGCCCGGCATCGAGCAGAACACCGGCGCCCTCGGCCACGGGCTGGCGTTCGGGGTCGGAGCGGCGCTCGCGGCGCGCCAGGCGGGGCGCTCCTACCGGACCTTCGTCCTCGCCGGGGACGGCGAGCTGGCCGAAGGGTCGAACTGGGAGGCCTCGCTCGCCGCCGCGCACCACCGTCTCGACAACCTCGTTATCGTCCTCGACCGCAACGAGCTGCAGATCACCGGGGGCACCGAGTCGGTCTGCGCCCTCGAGCCGCTCGCCGACAAGCTCCGCGCGTTCGGCTACGCGGTGCGCGAGACGGACGGCCACGACCACGCGGCGCTCTTGGACATCTTCACGGCGGTCCCTTTCCAGCCCGGGCGGCCGAGCGCGGTCCTCGCCCGTACCGTGAAGGGCCGGGGCGTCAGCTTCATCGAGAACGACGTGCGCTGGCACCACCGGGTGCCGAAACCGGAGGAGTTCGCGCGGGCGATGGCGGAGCTCGAGGCCGAGGAGCGACGCCTCGGCGCCGAGCCCGAGGAACGCGTGGTGCCGCCTCCGCCGGCGCGAACCGGAGGGGCCGTCGAGCACGGGCTCCCCATGGGCCGGCCGAACCAGGACGTCTTCTCCGAGACGCTTCTCGAGCTGGCGCGCGCGGACCCGCAGGTGGTGGTCGTGACCAGCGACTCGCGCGGCTCCGGCAAGCTGTCCGGCTTCGCCGAGGCGCTGCCGGACCGGGTCGTCGAGGTGGGCATCGCCGAGCAGACGCTGGTCGGGGTGGCGGCCGGGCTCGCGTCCGCGGGGCGGAAGCCCTTCGCGGTCTCGCCGGCCTCGTTCCTCACCGCGCGCGCCTTGGAGCAGATCAAAAACGACGTGGCCTACTCCGCCCAGCCGGTGCGTCTCGTCGGCATCAGCGCCGGCGTGAGCTACGGCGCCCTCGGCTCGACCCACCACTCGACCCACGACCTCGCCGCCTTGCGCGCGATCCCCGGCCTCGCGATCGTCGTCCCCGCGGACAACCACGAGGCGCGCGCCGCCGCGCACGCGGCCCACGCCTCGAAGGGCCCGGTCTACGTGCGGATCGGCAAGCGGCCGGTACCCGACCTGCCCGCGGCCTCCCCGTTCCAGCTGGGGCGCGCCCGGCTCGTGCGCGACGGGGGGGACATCGCGTTCATCGCCACGGGTGAGACGGTGTGGGTCGCGTACGCGGCGGCGGTGAGGCTCGCGCACGAAGGCCTCGAGTGCCGCGTCCTCAGCCTGCACACGCTGCGGCCGCTCGACACGGAGGCGGTGCTCGCGGCGGCGCGCACGAGAGGGATCGTCACGGTCGAGGAGCACAGCGTCGCGGGCGGCCTGGGCGAGGCCTGCGCCGCGGTCCTGGCCGAGGCCGGTCTCTCCGTGCCCCTGCGGAGGATGGGCCTGCCGGACGAGGAGACGGTCCCCGGATCGCAGGCCGAGATCCTCGAGCACTACGGGATCAGCCCTCACGGCCTGGCCACCGTGGCCCGCGCGCTGCTGCGCCCGGACGCGAAGGGACCGGCTCGAAGGGCGCCGGAGGAGGCGCGGTGAGACACGTCGTGGCCGTCGACCAGAGCACGTCGGGCACGAAGGCCGTTCTGCTCGACGAAGCCGGCCGCGTCCACGGCAAGGCGGCGCGGCCTCATCGCCAGATCTACCCGCGGCCGGGCTGGGTCGAGCACGACGCGGAGGAGATCTTCGACAACGTGGTCGGGTGCCTCAGCGACCTGGCGCGCACGGCCCTCGACGCCGTTCGGGGCGCCGCCTGCCTGAGCCTGACCAACCAGCGCGAGACGTTCGTCGTCTTCGACCGCGCGAGCGGCAAGCCCCTGCACAACGCCGTCGTCTGGCAGTGCCGGCGTGGCGACGCCGTGTGCCGCGACCTCGCCGCGGCCGGCCACGCCGAGCGCGTGAAGGACACGACCGGCCTTGCCCTCGACAGCTACTTCCCCGCTCCGAAGCTCAAGCAGCTCTTCGAGGACGAACCCCACCTCCGCGCCGCGGTCCTCTCGGGGAAGGCCGTCGTCGGCACGATCGACGCCTACCTCGTCCACCGCCTCACATCCGGTCGCGTCTTCGCGACGGACCACACGAACGCCAGCCGGACGCTCCTCTTCGACATCGAGCGGCTTCGCTGGGACGAGGGGCTCTGCGAGCTCTTCGACTGCCCGTCCCCGGCGCTGCCGGAGGTTCGTGCGAGCGCCGGCCATTTCGGCATGACGGACGCCGGGGGCGCCCTCCCGACGGAGCTGCCGATCTGCGGGGTGATGGGCGACTCGCAGGCGGCCCTCTTCGCGCAGCGGGCCTTCTCGCCCGGCAGCGCCAAGGTGACGCTCGGGACCGGCTCCTCGGTGCTGCTCAACGTGGGCCACACCCCGCGCCGGTCCCGCAGCGGGATCGTGACCACGGTGGCTTGGGTGCACGAGGGGCGTCCCACGTACGCCTTCGAGGGGATCATCAACTGCACCGGGGCCACCGTCGCGTGGCTCAAGGACCAGATCGAGGTCCTCCGCACCGCCGAGGAGAGCGAGGGCCTGGCGAGCGGCCTGCCCGACAACGGCGGCGTCTATCTCGTGCCCGCCTTCGTCGGCCTGGGCGCGCCGTACTGGAAGGAGGACGCCCGGGGGGCGATCGTGGGCCTCACCCAGCACAGCACGCGTGCACACCTCGCCCGGGCCGCGCTGGAGGCGATCGCCTACCAGATCCGCGACGTGCTGGACGCGATGGCCGTCGAGTCGGGCCGCAAGCTCGTCGAGCTGAGCGCCGACGGCGGCATGGTCGAGAACGCCTTTCTCATCCAGTTCATCGCCGACGTCGCGCGCGTCGCCGTCCGCGCCTCGACGGTTCCCGAGCTGTCGGCTCTCGGGGCCGCGCTTGCGGGCATGCTCGGCATGGGCGTCCACGCGTCCCTCGAGGACCTGGAGCGTCTGGACCTCGACGTTCGGCGGTACTCTCCCCGGATGCCGCCGGGCCGGGCCGACGAGCTCCACGCCGGGTGGAAGCGGGCCGTCGCCCGGACTTTCTAGAAGGAGGCACGAGGCGCATGAGGGGCGCGGCCACGGTCGGGGCGCTGGCGGCGCTGGTGCTCGTGACGGCGGCCGGGTGCCGTATTGCCACCGTGCGTCCGCTCGACGAGAAGGGCGCGCCCACGGCTGGAGCCGCCCCCGTGAGCGGCCCTTTCGATGCGACCGCGTTCGTCGAGTCGATCTGGCGCTCCGAGGTGCTGCGATCCCTGGATGGGGCCCGGGACGTCGCGGCCGTCGCCAGCGGGGCCGCCGACCTCAGGGCCTCCGGTACCAGGCCGACGACTGTCGTCGTCGTCCGGGGACGCGGCCGTGTGGTGTCTGTCGACACCCGCTCCCGCAGCGGGACGGCGACGATCGAGCTGGACGGGACGTCAAGCTCGACCGTGGTCGTCCAGATCGGGCCGGTGATCACCGGCACGGCCATCCGCGACGCCCTGCCCGCGCTCGGCTTCGACCGCTTCGTGAACCAGATCCAGCACGCCGACGTGGGCAACGAGCTGAACGCCCGCGTCGAGCGGGAGGTGCTGCAGGCCCTCGATCGCGCGGGTCTGCGCGGCCGGCACGTGCGCTTCGCCGGGATGGCGTCCTTCGATGAGGGTCGGCCGCTCACGATCACCCCTGTCCGTCTCGAGGTGGAGAAGCCGTGACTATGGACGTGGTGCTGCGCGCCGAGGCGATCGGCAAGGTGTACGGCGGGATCGTGGCCCTGGACGACGTGGACTTCGACATCGAGCGCGGGCGCGTCGCCGTCCTGATCGGCGAGAACGGCGCCGGCAAGACGACCCTCATACGCATCCTGGCCGGGGTGGAGCCGCCGACACGCGGGAGGCTGCTGCTCGACGGCCGCCCCGTGCGCTTCGACTCGCCGCGGGCCGCCGCGGCCGCCGGCATCGCCATCATCCATCAGGAGCTGTCGCTCTTCCCGGACCTGACCGTCGCCGAGAACGTGTTCGCGGGGTGCGAGCCGCGCCGGCTCGGCGTCGTGGCCGACCGCGCCCGGGCCGAAAGGGAGACACGGGCGGTCCTCGAGAGGCTCGAGCAGCCGATCGATCCCCGCGCGCGCTGCGGCGGACTGCCGCTCGGCCAGCAGCAGATCGTCGAGATCGCGCGCGCCCTCACGCGGGAGGCGCGGGTCCTGATCATGGACGAGCCCACCTCCGCGCTCTCGTCGGCAGAGGTCACCGCCCTCTTCCGCCTCATCCGCGAGCTGCGCGCGCGGGGCACGGCGATCGTCTACGTCTCGCACCGGCTCGAGGAGCTGATGGAGATCGGCGATCGGCTGACGGTCCTCCGGGACGGCCGCCGCGTCGCGGTGGCCGAGGCCGCGGACGCGAGCGTCGGCTGGATCGTCGAGCAGATGATCGGCCGCTCCGTCGCGGCGACCGCCGGACGCCCGGCCCCCGCGGCCGGGGAGCCCCTGCTCGGGGTCGAGGGGCTCTCGCTGCGGCGCGAGGATGGCCGACCCCTGCTCGACGACGTCTCTCTCGGCGTCGCGGCCGGAGAGGTCGTCGGGCTCTACGGGCTGATGGGAGCCGGGCGCACGGAGCTCCTCGAGTGCCTTGCGGGCGCGCGGACCCCGAGTGCCGGGGCGATCCGGCTGCGCGGGGAGGCCATCGAACGGCTCGATCTGCCCGCCCGCCTGAATCGTGGCGTCTTCCTCGTGCCCGAGGACCGCCAGGGCGCGGGGATCTTCCCTTCGCTCTCCGTCGCCCACAACATGACCCTCGCGAGCCTGCGGGCGCACGTGCGCCGCTTCGCCCTCTCGCCGGTGGCCGAGCGGGAGACGGTCGCCCGCATGGCCTCGGAGCTGGCCATCGCCTCGGCCACACCGGAGATCCGGATCGGCGCCCTCTCGGGCGGCAACCAGCAGAAGGTCGTGATCGCGCGGGCGCTCCTCACGCGCCCGCGGGTGCTGCTGCTCGATGAGCCGACCCGCGGGATCGACGTGGGCGCCAAGGCCGAGCTGCGCGCCCTCGTCCGCCGTCTCGCGGAGGGAGGCGTGGGGATCGTCTTCGTCTCGTCGGATCTCGAGGAGGTCGTCGGTGTGGCGGACCGGATCGTCGTGCTCTCGAACGGACGGGTGACCGGCCGCTTCGCGTCGAGCGAGGCGAGCCACGAAGAGCTCGTCGCCGCGGCGGCACTCGGGCACGGGCGCACGGCCGGAAAGGACGCCGCATGAGCCTTCTCGTCCGCCTGCGCGCCCTCGTGGCTCTCGCCGTGCTCGTGGTCGTCTTCTCGTATCTCACGCCGGCGTTCCTGACCCAGGGTAACCTGGTCATGCTCGCGAAGCACGTGGCCCTCAACGCCATCCTCGCCCTGGGGATGACATTCGTCGTGCTCTCGGGTGGTATCGACCTCTCGGTCGGCTCCATCGCGGGCCTCGCCGGCATGACCGCGGGGTGGCTGCTTCACGACGGGCTCGTGCTCCGACCCCTGGGCGTCGTCGTCTACTTCTCGGCCCCCGCCGTGATCGGGATCGGCCTCCTCGTGGGGCTCGCCGTCGGGGCCCTCAACGGCCTCCTCGTGGTGCGCGCGCGAGTCGCTCCTTTCATCGCGACGCTCGGCACGCTCTACGTGGCCCGCGGCGCCGCGCTCCTCATCTCGGGTGGAGCGACGTTCCCGAACCTCGTCGGGCGGGCGGACCTCGGTAACACCGGCTTCACGCTGCTCGGGACGGGCACCCTGCTGAAGCTCCCGGCGCCGATCTGGATGATGGCCGCCCTCGGGATGGCCTTCGCCTTCGTCGCCGGCCGGACGCCGTTCGGGCGCCGGGTGTACGCGGTCGGGGACAACGAGCGCGCGGCGGCTCTCGTCGGGATCCGGGTCGCGCGCGTCAAGCTGGCCGTCTACATGATGTCCGGCTTCTGCGCGGCGCTCACCGGCCTCATCATCGCCGCCCAGCTCCAGGCGGCGCACCCGGCGACCGGCGCGACCTTCGAGCTGTCGGCGATCGCCGCCGTCGTCCTGGGCGGGACGTCGCTCTCGGGCGGGCGGGGCAGCGTCGGGGGCACGCTCGTGGGGGCCTTCGTGATCGGCGTCCTCAACGACGGGCTCGTGCTGCTCGGCGTCTCGGAGTTCTGGCAGATCGTGATCAAGGGTGTCGTCATCGTCGCCGCAGTGGTGGTGGACCAGCTCGCCTCGCGGCCGGGGACGGGGGCGGTGCCCGGGAGGCAGCGATGAGGCGGAAGAGCGTCCGATCGGGTGTAGCGGTCCTGCTGGTGGCCCTGGCCGGGATCGCCGGCTGTCGCGCGGCCCCGCCGACCAAGCGCCTGATCGCGATCGTGACCCCGGCCCACGACAACCCCTTCTTCAAGGCCGAGGCCGAGGCGGCTGACGCCGCTGCGCGCGCGCTCGGGTACGAGACCCTCGTCCTGAGCCACGACGACGACGCCTCCCGCCAGGACCAGCTCGTGGACAGCGCCCTCGCGAAGGGTGCTGCGGCCATCATCCTCGACAACGCCGGCGCCGACGCGAGCGTCGCCGCGGTGCGCAAGGCGAAGGAGGCCGGCGTCCCGAGCTTCCTGATCGACCGCGAGCTGAACGCCACGGGCATCGCCACCGCCCAGATCGTCTCGAACAACTACCAGGGCGCCTCGCTCGGGGCCCAGGAGTTCGTGCGTCTCCTTGGCGAGCGCGGGACCTACGTCGAGCTGGTCGGCAGGGAATCCGACACGAACGCCGCCATTCGCTCGAAGGGCTACGGTGACGTGCTGCGCAAGTACCCCGACCTCGTGGCCGCCGCGCGCGTGAGCGCCAACTGGAGCCAGACTGAGGCCTTCCAGAAGATGGAGACGATCCTGCAGGGCAGCCGGAAGATCGACGGCGTCCTCGCCGGCAACGACACGATGGCCCTGGGGGCCTCGGCCGCGCTCCTCGCCGCCGGACTGCCCAAGGTGATCGTCGTCGGCTTCGACGGCAGCCCCGACGCGATCGCGGCGATCCGCCGGGGCGAGATCCGCGCCACGGTCCTGCAGCCGGCCGCCCCGATCGCGCGCAGCGCCATCGAGCAGGCCGACCTCTTCCTGCGCACCGGATCGACCGGTCGCCCCGAGAAGCAGTCCGTCGACTGCCTGCTCGTTACACCCGAGAACGCCGACCGCTTCGGGATCTTCGCGCTGAAGCGAGAGGCCGCGGGGACCGGCCGCTGAGCACGACTCACCACGCAAAGGGAGACCGGACATGAGGACGCGATGCCTCGTCGCCGCCGTGATCGCCACCGCCGCCCTGGTGGCCGCGGCCGTGCCCGCGCGGGCCACGGACAGGGTCGAGCGCTGGGGCCTCTTCGAGCTGACGCTCGAGGGTCCCGCCCGCGGCAACCCCTTCGTCGACGTCTCGCTGTCGGCCGAGTTCCGGCGCGGCGACGGACCGCCGGTGCGCGTCCGGGGCTTCTACGACGGCGACGGCACCTTCAAGGTCCGCTTCATGCCCGACGCGACCGGCGAGTGGACGTACGTGACGGAGAGCAGCGCCCCGGAGCTGGCGGGACGGGCCGGGCGCTTCGACTGCGTGGCGCCGACGGGGGCGAACCACGGCCCTGTTCGCGTCCGCGGCACTTGGCACTTCGCCTACGCCGACGGCACGCCCTACCACCTGGTCGGGACCACCA
>Ga0316616_100000433_pt1 | contig 13190 bp, 12 predicted proteins | sample OWC_Aug_M1_C1_D1_FD_207660 | JGI IMG/M metagenome (GOLD analysis project Ga0316616, IMG submission 207660) | Wetland soil microbial communities from Old Woman Creek delta, Ohio, United States - OWC_Aug_M1_C1_D1_B | ecosystem: Environmental > Terrestrial > Soil > Wetlands | place: USA: Ohio... | reverse complement strand
TTCAACACCCTGGCGGGGCTCATCCTCGTGTACGTGGCCACCGAGCTGCCCGTGACGATCTACCTGCTGCGCGCCTTCTTCGCCCAGATCCCCGTGGAACTGGAGGAGGCGGCGCGGATCGACGGGTGCACCGACTGGAGCATGTTCTGGCGCGTGATGTTTCCCATCGCCAGGCCGGCCGTGGCGACCACGATGATTCTCAATTTCATCTACTTTTGGAACGAGTTCCTCTATGCGGTGGTCTTCATCACCAAGCAGGAGATCCGAACGCTGCCGCTCGCCATCCAGTTCCTGGTGAGCGACCAGTACTTCGACATCGGGATGCTGGCGACCGGGCTGATGATCGCGACCCTGCCCGTGCTGGTCATGTACCTGTTCATGTCCGAGTGGTTCGTCAAGGGGATGACGGCAGGCGCCGTGAAAGGATAGGACGTCCATTGGTCGACTCGTCAATTGGTCAACGAGACAATCGCGGAAGTATCAGTTGACCTGACCGCTCGATTTCCGGAGAGGAGCGCATGACCTACAGCGTGGTGTACTGGAACCGTGCGACCGCGGACGTCTATGACGTCATCCGGAGTCAGATGCCGCCGGGTTGGACGCTGGTCACGCTCAAAGGGGAGACAAAGGCCGAGTGGTACGCGCAGATCGGCGACGTGGACTTCATGATTGTGGCGGACTGGGCCATCACAGCCGACGACCTCGCCGCCGCGCCGAAGCTCCGGATGGTCCACCACCAGGGAGTCGGCCACGAGCGCATTGACAAGCAGGCCCTCAAAGCACGCGGCATTCCGCTGGCGCTCTGCCCGGCGGGGACGACCACCGGCGTGGCGGAGCACACCATGCTGCTCATCCTGGCGGTGTACAAGCGGCTGGTGGTGGCGGATACCAAGATGCGGCAAGGGACGTGGCTCCAGTGGGGGCTCCGCTCGGTCTCCTTCGAGTTGAGCGGCAAGACGCTGGGTGTGATCGGCTTCGGCCGCATCGGCCAGGCCGTGGCCAAGCGCGCGTATGCGTTCGATGCCAAGATCGTGTATCACGACGTCTTCATCCCGACGCCCCCCGCCGAGGCAAAGGACTGGGGAGTGGAGTCGGTGGGTCTTGACGACCTCTTGCGGCGCTCGGACATCGTGAGCGTTCACGTGCCCACGACCGACGAAACGCGCAAGTTCATGAACGCCGCCCGCTTCGCACAGATGAAACGGTCGGCGGTGTTCATCAACACGTCGCGGGGGGCCGTGGTCGACGAACCGGCTTTGATTGCGGCCCTGCAAAACAAGGTCATCGCCGCCGCGGGTCTGGATGTGTTCGAGCGGGAACCCATCAACCCGGACAACCCGCTCCTCCGGATGGACAATGTCATCCTCACGCCGCATATTTCTGCGGGAACGGTCGACGCGCTGACCGAGAAGATGCGCTCGGTCTTTGACAACCTGGAGCGGTTCCTGGCGGGAGGTGCCATCCACGACCGGGTGGAGTAGGCCGGTTCCCACACGGCATGGCGACACCCACTCTAGAAGGAGCACCATGATGGCCGCACAGCCTTCCCTGCACGAGATCGTCGCGCGGTACGCGAAGCTCGATTCCGCTCTGATCTACGACACGCTGGACGCGATGGGCCTTCCCCAACAGCAACTCGACCTGGCGATCGCGCCGCTCGACGTGAACATGGTCGTGGCCGGTCCGGCCTTCACCTCCAAGTGGGTCGTGAGCGAGGAAACCAAAAAGGTCGCGTCGCCGCGGCTGGAGGTCCGTTGCAACAGCTATCAGATGCTGAAGGAGATGACGCCGGGTTGCGTGTACGTCGAGGACGTGGGGAACGATCCCGTCTCGGGTGGTCTGGGCGAGAACCTCGGGATCTCGGTGAAACTCGCCGGGGCGACCGGCGTGGTCTGCGACGGCGGGACGCGGGACCGGAAGGCGCTCGTTGCCATGGAATTTCCGGTCTTCTCGCGGTTCAGTTCCTGCACCTTCAGCTGGGGGCGGCGCCGATTCCTGGACTATCAGATTCCTGTGCGGCTCTCCGGGCATGTGTCCAAGTGGGTCACGGTGCATCCCGGCGACTTTCTCTTCGGGGACTGCGACGGAGTCCTGGTGGTTCCCCAGGCGCTCACAGTGGAGGTTCTGGAGGGCGCGGAGAAAGTGGCGGAGATCGAGGAGGAGCAGCGAAAGCGGCTCCTGGCCGGCGAGGAGCGGGAGCAGGTGTACAAGATGAATCGCTATGCGCACATTCGGCGTGTGGCGCCGTAGAGGATGGTGCGGACTCGGGAGAACAGGAGCCAATGGAGGTGGCGTGATGAGACAGATCTGGAAGGCGCTCTTGATGATGGTCGCCGCCGCTGCGCTGGCGATGCCCGGTTACGGTGCAGCGGCGGGCTACCCCAGCAAACCCATTGACCTGGTGGTCCCGTGGGCGGCGGGCGGTACGAGCGACCTGACTGCGCGCGGCCTGGCCAAGGCGCTGGAGCCGATTCTGGGCCAGCCGGTCGTGGTGACCAACGTGGTGGGCGCAGCTGGAGCCGTCGGCCACAACAAGGTGAAAGGGAGCGCGCCGGACGGCTACACGATCCTCTTCAGCTCGGTGTCGTTCCTGAGCGGTCACTATCTCGGTCAGTTTCCGTTCACCTGGCAGGAATTCGACCCGCTCGCCATGCTGACCGACGAGGCCGTCGTCGTGGTGGTCAACGGGAGTTCGCCGATCAAGAGCATGAAAGAACTGCTGGCAGAGATGAAGGCAAAGTCCGGCCAACTGAGCTGGGCCTACGCCGGGACGGGAAACTCGACGCACCTCGTAGCCGAGGGCGTTCGAATGGCGGTCGGCTCGGAGTTCCGCGGCGTGCCGTACGACGGCGGGTCGCAGACCCGCACCGCCATTCTGGGCGGCCACGTGGACGTGGCCTCGATGACCGGGGGCGAGGCCTGGGCGCAAGCGCAGGCCGGGAAGCTGCGCATCTTGGCCAGCTCCCTGCCCAAGTCGAGCGGCGCCCTGCCGAACGTCCCGGCTCTTAAAGAGCAGGGAGTGAACTTCCAGTTCACACTCTGGAAGAATCTGTACCTGCCCAAAAAGACCCCCGACGCGGTGAAGGACACATTGAACACCGCCATCGCCAAGGCGATGAGGAATCCCGAATTCGTCAAGCTTATGGATGGCATCCGCTCCGACGTGGATTACATGGACCACCAGGAACTCGCCAAGACCTTGGTCGAGGAGGACAAGTTCATCAAGGACCTCCTGACCAAGATGAAACTGGTCAAGACGAACTGAGGGCATGCTAAGTCGGGGTCGGGTTGAGCCAAGAGGCCCGCTCGGCCCCGCGTACTACCGATAGGATGACCTCACTTTCGGCGATTGCCGTTCTCGCAAAGGGAGAGTGTCGTTGGGTCGGCGTGATGGCATCGTTGCCCTATTCTTCCTGCTTCTCGGTGGCTACGTGCTCCAGGCTGGTTGGGCGTTGGACGTGGGAACGCTCCAGAAGCCGGGACCCGGCTTCCAACCCTTCTCGCTTGGACTCCTCTTCATCATCCTCGCCGTCGGCTATCTGGTGCTGGCGCTCAGGGATAGGAGCACGACGGGTTCACCCTGGCCACTGAAGTTGTGGACGCGACCCCTGATGGCTTCCGCCGGGATCCTGTTCTACTGGTCCTGCCTTCCATGGTTCGGCTTTCCCGCCACCACGTTCATCTTTCTCCTGTACTGGATGTGGATTCTCGAACGAGAATCCTGGCGGCGGATTGTGCTGGTATCGGTCTCGGCAACCGCGGGCCTGTACGTGGTCTTCACGCTGGTCCTGCGCATTCGCCTGCCGATGGGCACGCTGTTCTGAATATCCTCCCCGGGAGACATCATGGAGGCGTTCCAGTTCCTGCTACAGGGGTTCGGGTTGGCCCTCTCCCCGGTTAACGTCCTTTTCGGGTTCATTGGCGCGGTCCTGGGGACGATGGTTGGAGTGCTCCCGGGACTGGGTCCCGCTGCGACGATCTCGCTGCTGCTCCCGCTCACCTATACTATCGGCTCTCCCCTCACGGCAATCATCATGCTGGCCGGGATTTATTACGGGGCAATGTACGGCGGCTCCACCACGTCCATCCTCCTAAACATCCCCGGAGAGGCGGCGTCGGTCGTCACGTGCATCGATGGGTACCAGATGGCCAAGAATGGGCGCGCGGGGGCGGCCCTGGGCATTGCGGCCATCGGCTCGTTCATTGCGGGGACGGCTGGGGTGATCGGGCTCACCTTCTTGGCGTATCCGCTTTCCAACTTTGCTCTGAAGTTCGGGCCACCGGAGTATTTTGCGTTGACGCTTCTGGGGCTGCTGCTCGCCACGTTTCTCTCCAGTGGCCCCGTGATCAAGGGCCTGCTCATGGTTGTGACGGGCCTCTGGCTCGGATGCGTGGGGATCGATCCGGTTTCCGGAAAATTTCGGTTCGCGTACGGTATCCTGCAGCTTCAGGACGGCTTGGACTTCGTGACCTTGGCGATGGGCCTCTTTGGGGTCGCAGAGATCTTCGTGAATCTCGAGATAAAGCTTACGGCCGAGCTGGTGACGACGCGGGTGGGGCGGATCTGGCCGACGCTCGCCGACTGGGCCGAGTCGCGATGGGCCGTGGCGCGCGGCTCCGTGATCGGGTTCTTCGTGGGATTGCTCCCTGGGGGTGGAGCGCTCGTCGGATCGCTCCTGTCCTACGCGGTCGAGAAGAAGGTCGCCAGGGAGCCGCACCGGTTCGGTCGGGGGGCCATCGAGGGAGTTGCGGGGCCGGAGTCGGCCAATAATGGGGCGGCCAGCGCCTCGTTCATCCCGCTTCTGACGCTGGGGATCCCGGGGAATCCCTCCATCGCCATGATCTTCGCGGCTCTCCTCATCCAGGGCGTCCAGCCGGGGCCGTTTCTCGTTGTCGAGCATCCCGACGTTTTTTGGGGTGTCATCGCCTCGATGTACATCGGGAACATCATCCTGCTGGTGCTGAACCTTCCCCTAGTAGGCCTCTGGGCCCAGTTACTCAAGGTGCCTTATTCGATTCTGGCGCCGATCGTGGTGCTGGTGTGCGCCATCGGGGTTTTCAGCGTCAAGAACGATCCGGCCGAGATCCTCATCATGCTGATCTTCGGGCTGATCGGCTACATCCTCCGGAAGCTCCAATTCGACACCGGCCCCATGCTCCTCGCCTTCATCCTGGGTCCCATGATCGAGCGCTCGCTGCGCCAGTCGCTGATCCTGTCGGGAGGAAGCTTCTCGATCTTCGCCCAACGGCCCATTTCCGCCATGCTGCTTGCGGTGGTGGCGGGAGTCATCCTTCTGCAGACTGTCGTGGCAACTCGTCGCCGGGAGAAGAAAGCCTGAACGCACCATAGTGTTCGACGGGGGGGTCGGCCAGAGCGGTGCGAAGCGGGTAGAGAGGACAACCGCATGGATGCTGTAGACACGGTCCGCGAGACTGCGATATTCTCCACCGCGATTCACCCGCCGCCCACCGGCTGTTCGGCCGAGCAGCTCGGCGGAGCCGAGGAATCACCCGCAGAGGGGCGCATCCGTTCCGGGCGGCGCACCCGTATGGAATTCGCAGCCTGGAGCCGGAAGGGGGCGACTTCGCCATGAGAGATCTCGTCCAGGGACTGTACGCAAGGGCGCGCCGCGCCTTCGAGGTGATCGAATTCTGGCCGCAGGACCGGGTGGACGAGATGGTTGCCGCCGTTGGTTGGGAGTTGCAGAAGGACACGGTGGCGCGGGAGGTGGTTCGGCTCGCCATGGAGGCCGGGCTGGGAGTGTTCGAGGACAAGGTGGCAAAGCAGAAGAACAAGGTGCGCGGCGCCCTCTGGGACATGCGGGGCGCCAAGACCTGCGGCGTGGTGGAAGTAGATTCTCTCCGAGGTATCACCAAGGTCGCCAAGCCGATCGGGGTCGTGGCCAACATCGTGCCCAGCACCAATCCAACCGCGACGCCCTCTTTCCTCGGTCTCTGCCTTCTCAAGACTCGCAACGCCATGATCGTGTCCCCTCATCCCGCCACCTGGCGGAGCACGCACCGGATCGTGGAGTACGGTCGGAAAGCCCTGGAGAGGGTCGGAGCGCCCGCGGACCTCTTCCAGTGTATCGCGGAGCCAACGCACGCCGCCGCCGCGGAACTCATGGCCGCGTGTGACTTCACAATCGCCACCGGCGGCGCTGCGCTTCACAAGATTGCCTACGCCGCCGGCAAACCCGCTCATACCGTGGGGGCCGGCAATGTCGTGGCCATCGTGGACGAGACCGTAGACGTCGCGGAAGTCGCGAAGAAACTCGCCCGCTCGAAGACATTCGACAACTCCTCTGGCTGCTCGATGGAAAACGCCATTGCCGTCCATCAAGCCGTGTATGATGGGCTGCTCGCCGCCCTCCAGGCGGAAGGGGGCCATCTGTGCACGACAGACGAGCGTGAGCGGCTCCGCCGAACATTGTGGCCGGATGGGCGGGGGCTCAACCGGGAGATTGTCGCTCGGTCCGCGCGCCAGATCGCGGCGCTGGCCGGATTGCGCGTTCCCGAGACGACCCGCTTTCTGATGGTGATCGGCGAACGCATCGGCCCCGAGGATCGCTTCTCCGGAGAAAAAGTGTCGCCCGTCCTGACCGTCTGGAAATGGACGGACTTCGACGAGATTCTGGCGCGGGTGGCACGCATCCTCAAGTTCTCGGGTGAAGGCCATTCGGCCGCGATTCACTCCGCCCGCAAGGAGCGCGCTCTGGAGGCTGCCCTGCGGTTGAACGTTGGCCGGGTCAGCTACAACCTCCCCCACGCCTTCACCAACAGCGGCGGCTGGGCAAGCGGGCAACCGGTGACGGTGTCTCTCGGCGGAGGATCCTGGGCGGGCAACATGACCTCCGACAACATCAACTGGCGTCACTTCCTCAACTACACCTGGCTCGCGACTCCGATCGCTGAATATATTCCATCCGACGAGGAGCTGTTCGGAGATTACCTGAGAAAATGGGGACGGGACTGATCGGCGAAGGGCAACGAAGCGTTCGGAACGCCATGCGCCGGGCGCGCCAAGTGGAATGACCGGTGTTGTGACGCGCGGGGAGATCTGCCGCATGACTGCCGCGACCACAGTATTCAAGACTCCAAATCACATCCTTTACGGGGCCGGCTCAGTGGAGCGGCTCGCCGAGATTCTGGGGTGGTTCAAGTGCAGAAAGCCGGTGGTGATCACCGACCCCGGCGTTGCCCAGGCCGGGATAGCGGCGCGGGTCGTCGATGTCGTCAAGAAATATGGCGTCGATGCGGAGGTCTACACTGACATTGAGAGCGACCCCGACATCCGCACCGCGGACCGATGTGGTCGTGTGGTCAAGGAAGCCGGATTTGACTTCATCGTGGCCTTGGGGGGTGGGAGTGCCCTCGATATCGCCAAAGCCGCTTCGATCTTGGTTGCCAATGGTGGGAAAGCGGAGGATTACCTGGGAATCGAGCGTGTCCCCGGTCGGGGGTTGCCCAAGGCGATGATTCCTACAACTGCCGGAACGGGGAGCGAAGTCACTAACGTCTGCGTCCTGAGTCTCGCCGAGCAAAGGACAAAGAAAGGGATCGTGAGCCGCCACCTTCTCGCGGACGCGGCCATTATCGACCCCGGCCTGATGGTAAGCCTGCCGCCACGGATTACGGCATCCACGGGGATGGACGCACTGACTCACGCCATAGAAGCCTATTTGTCCCGATTCAGCACTCCGTGGACGGACCTGTACGCCATCGAGGCGGTATCGCTCATCGGCAGACACCTTCGTGCAGCGGTGGTCGACGGCGGTAACCTCGACGCGAGGGAGAAGATGGCCATGGCGAGCTGCTATGCCGGTCTCGCGTTTGGCAACGCCGCCACGGGCATGGTCCACGGAATCGCGATGTCCTTGGGGGGGCAGTTTCACATTCCCCATGGCGTGGCGAATGCGGTCATGCTGCCGTTTGTCATGGAATGGAATTCGGTAAGCCGCCTAGAGAAGTATTCTCACATCGCGGCGGCCATGGGGGAGCCCACCGGAGAGATGTCCCCGAAGCGGGCGGCCGAGCGGGCTGTCCACGCGGTGCGGGATCTCTCGGTCGATATCGGGATTCCTCAGAATTTGCGGGGGCTTGGGCTGAAGCGGGAGGAGTTGGAGACGCTCGCGAAAGACGCCATGACGAATAGTCGGCAGATTGCTCCCAATCCGAGAGACGTCACCTTCGATGAGGTGATGGGGATACTGCAGAGAGCGTTCTAGACTCCTGGGATTTTCCCGTTCCGGCATGGATCACGGTCAGGAGGCGCCATGATCAGCGGGAAGAAGCCTTGTGGGAGCCCCTGCGGCAATGCCTTGGAAGGCTTCCCCGCTCAACGCAGCTTTCCTGCCATCCAGGAAATGAACGCCATTCGCCTCCACCAAGCCGATCCCCACCTTCCTGTATCCGGCGAGCCGGTCATTCCAAGGGCGTCCGGATCCGGGGCCGCTTCTGCAGGCGACCGTTCGCAACAAATGCCGGTACGGATGTTGGTACCGAGGGGCAAGAGATGACGCATCCCACCGAGAAAACATTTGCTCTTCCTGCCGACGCCACACCCGCGAGCGGCGGAAAGAGCGTACGCGCGGGAGGCAGCATCATTGGACGGATTTTCGACCGCACCTGCGAAACGCTGGTCGTCCTGGGCCTGGTGATCTCGCTGTTGGCTACCATTCTTCAAGTTGTCGCGCGGTACGTATTCAATAGCCCGGTGACCTGGTCGGAAGAGCTCAGCCGATTCGTCTTCATCTGGTCGGTGTTCCTGGGCGCCGGAGTCATGGTCCGATACGGGGGACACGTGAGTGTCGACTCCCTGATCGCGATCTTCCCCAAGTGGATGCAGCGTGGAACGTGGCTGCTGTCCAACTTTGTCATGGGTGCGACCTGCGTGACACTCATCGCATTCGGTTGGCAGATCGTGTACACGATCGGATCGCTCTCCCCTGCCATGCGGATGCCCTTGCGTTTATTTTACGCGTCGGTGCCCGTAGGTGCGTTGTTGGTGTTGATCAATCTGATCCGAGGACAAAGCGGGAGCTTCCGGGAGCGGCTCCGGGATGGGGTGGTCATTATTGCGGCAAGTGGCCTGGCATTCTGGATCTTCATTGCCGGGGGTATCGAAGCACCAGCGTGGGATCCCGGCACCGTGGTGGGGTTGGGCGTCATCGCGTTGATCCTGCTGGGCGCCCCCGTGGCGTTTTGCATCGCCTTCTGCGCGATTCTTGGCTTCTGGGTCTCCGGGGCCACTCCCCTCGTCGCTGTGCCGCACCAGATGATGAACGGTGTCGACTCGTTCATCCTGCTGGCCGTGCCGTTCTTCCTGCTGGCCGGCCAGTTCATGAATGAGGGGGGTATCACCGAGCGCCTGGTCGCATTGGCGACAAACCTGGTGGGCCACATCACCGGGGGCCTGGCTCATGTGAACATCCTGGCGAGTTTCCTCATCGGCGGCCTGTCCGGCTCGGCGGCCGGAGACGCCGCGGGGCTGACCAAAGTCCTCGTGCCGGAGATGGAGAGACGAGGGTATCACAAGGAGTTCTGCTGCGCGGTTACGGCCAACGCGGCGGTGATCGACAACCTCATCCCGCCGGCCGCCACCATGATGATCTACGGCGCCGTTGCCTCCGTCTCGGTGCCCCGCATCTTTCTCGCCGGGATCGTTCCCGGGATGGTGCTCACCCTGGGTTTAATGGTGGCGGCCCAGGTCATGTCCATCCGTCGAGGGTACAAAGGGTTGGAGCATCGAGCCACCGGCCGCGAGATGGCTCGGTCGCTGAAGGGGGCGGGCTGGGCCATCCCCATGCCGTTCATGATTCTCGGAGGCATGCGAGCGGGCGTCGTGACGCCCACGGAGGCCGCGGGTGTGGCCGTCGTCTACGCTTTCCTGGTGGGAGCCTTTGTGTACAAGCAGCTCAAGATGCGTGACCTTCCGAGGATCCTGCTGCAGGCCGGGATGGAGACCTGCATGGTGATGCTGATCCTGGGGGCATCGCAACCCTTCGGTTGGGTGCTCACAGCGGAACAGATTCCTCAACAGGCAGCGGAATTCGTCACGAGTCTGAGCGGCAACCCTCTCGTTGTGTTGATGCTTCTAAACGTCTTCTTGTTGATCGTGGGTCTGCCGTTGGAGGCGAATCCGGCCATCATCATCCTGGTCCCCATTTTGGGGCCGATCATCCAAGCCATCGGCGTGGACCCCGTGCACTTTGCCATCATTGTGATCTTGAACCTGATGTTGGGATCGGTCACGCCGCCCGTGGGCATCCTGGTCTTCGTGACCTCCACCATCGCCGGTGCGTCGCCCGGCAAGGTATTTCGAGAGTGCGTGCCGTTCCTCGTTGCCGGGATTGTCGTTCTGTTGATCGTCACCTATGTGCCGGCGCTGAGCCTGTTCCTCCCGGACTTGTTGATGGGGGTGTCGGCGAAGTAGGCGGCGTCGCACAGCGCGCAGGATGTTGGGCCGTATAAGTAAGAGCGGAAGAAGGAGTCTGGTCGTGAATTCTCTCCGTATGCCGCTCGTCGGAAAAGTGGCGATCGTGACCGGGGCTGCCCAGGGGATCGGGCGGGCGGTGGCCGAAACGCTCGCGGACCATGGGGCCAGTCTGGGCCTTGTAGATGTCAATGGCGATGCGTTGGAAGAGTTCGCTGCCACGCTCCGCGATAAAGACACGCGCGCTGTGGCTGTGACGGCCGACGTGTCCAGCAAGGCTGCGGTGCGCCAGGTGGTGGAAAGGGTGGTTGGGGCCTTCGGCACGGTCCATATCCTGGTGAACAACGCGGGAGTCCTGCGAAATACTCCCGTCATGGAGATGCCGGAGTCGGAGTGGGATCTGGTCGTGGATGTCTGCCTGAAAGGCGCCTTCCTGTGCTCCCAGGCAGTGCTTCCTTTCATGGTGACCAACCGCTACGGGAAGATCGTGAACATCTCCTCCCTGGCGGCGCGCAGCGTGTCCGTTCTCGGCGGTGCAGCCTACACCTCCGCGAAGGCCGGCCTGCTGGGATTCAGCAGACATTTGGCTCGGGAGGTCGCCCCGTATGGAATCAACGTCAATGCGATCTGCCCAGGCGCAACCGATACGCCGATGACCAGGGAAGGGGTCCGTGACGCCGGACACTTCAACGAGATCGGCAAAGTGGTACCGCTCGGCCGCTGGGGATTGCCGCAGGAGCAGGCCAACGCTGTCCTGTTCCTCGTCTCCGACGCCGCGTCGTTCATCACGGGGGCCACACTCGACGTCAATGGGGGGCAGCTCATGGTCTGATCGATCGCGCGCAGGAGGACGAACAGGTCAAGCCGATTGTGGTTGCGCGTACGAAGGGAGGTGAGGCATCGGAGGGCGTCTGGGAGGTGGGCCTTAACAGCGCGGGTTACCTCGGGAGGTAATCCAGGCGGGCGGTGAAGAAAAGCCATTCTTGGGAGGAGGATCGAAATCATGGTGCACTCGAGGTTGTTGTTTCGTGTCGTGATCGCTCTGGTCACTCTTGCCGTTTTGGCGTCCGGATCGGCCCAGGCGGGGGCGCCGGCGGCATCCGGCGAGCAGCGGGTCGTTGAATTCAAGGGCGGAGGCACCGACCCGGTCAATAGCCCGGTGGACCAAATGATGCAGCGGTTTACCAAGGCTTTGGCGGAGCGGACGCAGAACAAAATCAAGATGACGTACTTTGCGGGGGCCCAGCTCGGCGGTGAACGGGACATCGTCGAGGGTGTGCAGTTGGGGACCGTGGGCATGGCAGTGACCGGCGTGACCTCTCATCGTATATGGGATGCCCTGTGGCTTCCCTACGTCTTCCGCGATCGCGACCATATGTGGAAGGTCTTGCGCGGACCCATCGGGGAAGAGTGGAACCAGGTGATGCTGAAGGAAAGAAAGATCCGCGTGTTCGGGTATGCCTACCGGTCGCCTCGCAACTTGACGACCACCAAGGTCAAAGTCACCAAGGCGTCGGACCTGAAGGGCTTGAAGGTGCGCGTTCCTGAAATCGAGGGCGAGCTCATCGGATGGAGGGCATTGGGCGCCAACCCAACCCCAATGCCGTGGCCCGAGGTGTTGACCAGCCTCCAGTCCGGTATCATTGACGGCCAGGAGAACCCTTACGAGACCATGCATGCGAACCGGATGTGGGAAATCCAGAAGTTCATCCACCTGACTGAGCATATCCGGATGGCCTGGACGGTCCTCCTCGACGACAGGATCTGGCAGCGGATCACCCCCGCGAATCAGAAGATCATGGTGGATACCTGGAAAGAGGCGGCCGACTGGCTGGAGCAGTCGACGCTCTCCAAAGAGCAGGAGTACCTGGACACGTTCAAGAAGAACGGGATGACTGTCGTTCAGGCGCCCGAGTTGGATATCCAGTCGTTCCGCGAGGCTTCTAAGGATGCCTGGAAGCAGGTCACGCCCAAGGCGTGGGGGCCGGGCGTTTACGAAAGGGTGCAGGCCACCAAGTAGCCCCGCGTTTTCCCCGAGAGCGGAGGAGCGCAGGTGTGTAACGACCGCGAGGGGATGCGGACGCTCGGGTACGAGCCGTCCGCTCCCCTCCGTGGGGGGATTGGAACGCTCGTATCACCCAGGACGGGCAAAAGGTAGGGGTGGGGCGTTATCGGGATCAGATATTGGGGGGCGTAGTTGACCGGAACGTCCACTCGTGCGAGGATACCTTCTATTTCTGAGAGGTGTCCCCCGAGTTGAAGGAGGCGTCAGACGGACGTGCGGTGAATTCGCTTCGGGCGGATCATCGACACACAGGAGAAACTCATGCCACACCACCTCCGGGTCCGCAGTGCCCTGTTCTCCGGGGTCCTGCTCGCGACCCTCGCGGTGGGGGCCGTTCCGGCGAACATCCGCGCGGCGGAGTTCGACCTGGTCGAGGCCCACACCACGACTCAAGACCATCCCTACACGCTCGGCATGGTCCGCTTCGCCCAACTCGTTCGCGAGCGAACGAGCGGACGCGTGGACATCCGGATCCACCACTCCCGACAGCTCGGCGACGAACGGCAGGTCGTGGAGGGCCTGCAGCTCGGGACGATCCACCTGGCCGTCAGCTCCACCGGCCCGCTCGGCGGATTCGTCCCCGACATTAACGTGCTGGACCTGCCGTTTCTCTTCCGCGATGCCTCCCACGCCTACAAAGTCTTGGACGGCGACATCGGCCGCGGCCTCCTGGAGAAATTCGAGGCTGTC
>Ga0316616_100000432_pt1 | contig 13201 bp, 23 predicted proteins | sample OWC_Aug_M1_C1_D1_FD_207660 | JGI IMG/M metagenome (GOLD analysis project Ga0316616, IMG submission 207660) | Wetland soil microbial communities from Old Woman Creek delta, Ohio, United States - OWC_Aug_M1_C1_D1_B | ecosystem: Environmental > Terrestrial > Soil > Wetlands | place: USA: Ohio... | reverse complement strand
CATAAGCGGACACATAGATATTATTAACATCAACAACATACATTGAACTGGTATTACCACTCCAATCAACGCTACCTTCTCCATCAACTATTGTAATTAGTGTCCACGATGCACCGCCATTGGTTGATTTAGCAAATTGCTGTTTTCCATCTTGGTTTTGATAGGTGACATAAATGGTAGAGCTGTCCACCCACCTAACAATCGGTGCAAATCCTTTACTGTTACCCACGGCCCCAGCTTCTACAGTAGAAGAAAAAACATTCGCTCCCCCATCACTCGTATAAGCACAGGTCAATGTATATGGATATGTAAATGTCACATCAGCCAATCTTTGAAAGACAGCGGCCACATGATTTGTGTCCAATGCATGACAATCTATTTGGTCTAATTGTTTGGGAGATGCTGCAGGCCATGACCCCCAACTTGCCGTTGTCCAATTACTACCAGCATCGGTTGATTTACAAAATTTTAAATATGGCTGACTTGAACCGTTGGCGGCACAAGCAAAGACAAAAACATTATTAGCATCAACCGCACTTATTCCCATCTCGGAGCCATATAATGATACATCTGTTCCCGGTGGAATTTCCGTCCATGTAAAACTCGACCCCGCATTAATGGTCTTGAAGAAAAGATGTTTTCTATTGGCTGGTACAAGCCAACTTGTGTGATAATAAAAACAGGTTCCGTAGATAATATCTTCTGATACTGCAGAAGATGCTTGATACCAATGACCGTAATCAGCAGGCGTATCATAGGTAAAGGATATGTTTGACCATGTATCACCAAAATCATTTGATACGGATAATAATAGTGGAGCATTACCATCTGCAAGATCAGTATAAGATACTATGGAGAGTTGATCATCAGCAATATTCAGGTGAGGAAAATTGCCATAGTTTATATTACCTGTCCAATCAGCTTCTACCAAAAGATATTCCCATGAACCACTGGGAGAAGCACTTGCCGTAGATTTTAAAATTTTATGCAATAACATACCGTAGCCCCATCATAATTTATAATTATATTTATAGGACTACGGTATGTTTTCGGTCTGGCGGAGGGAATGGGAATTGAACCCACAGGAGCGGTTTCCCACTCCAACTGTTTAGCAGACAGCCCCGACGAACCAATATTCGGCTCCCCTCCATATTATTTCTTTAGTTGATCTTCTGGAACCCATATTTCTAAACCGTCATAGGGTTCTTTTAAATTCTGTTTTTTTCTAAATTCTAATTCCTCTTTCGACCACGGATCAAGACATAAGAGAAGTTTCCTGCCACCACGGTATTTATAAGGGCCAAGAATGATAACATACCTGTCACCATAAATGGCCCTCTGTTTACCTTCCATGAAGAAGTCTTTTAAACCCATTATATTACTCCCAGCTTTTTGAGGGCATCTTCCATCCCCCATTTCCTTATCTGGATAGTAACAAATTCCATGATGGTAGGCTCTTTAGCCTGTTTCTTAGGAAACATATGAGCCTGTCTTGGAAGTCTGTTATCCTTTTTGTTGTTGCAAGGAACACAGCAGGCCACGACATTCTCAAAGCAAGACTTACCACCAGCTGATTTAGGAATGATATGGTCGATGGATGCACGACCACGGATGTCCTTACCGCAGTATGCACATTCATAACCATCTCTCAAGAGAACATTCTTTTTGTTGAAAGGAACTTTCCTCTTGAAGATAGACCTAATCATTTTGATTAATTTCAAGACAAGAGGAAGAACAAACTTCACCGTCCTCTCAGCGTTGAAAATAATTCTCGTAGATGCTTCTACGACTTCAGCTTTGCCTTTAGCAAGAAGCTTTACGGCTTTCTTCATGCTGACAACACCTAATGGTGAGTAGTCAGCGTTTAGTAATACAGCGTGACCCTCTAACATGACAATCTCCCCTATCTTACAATCTTTATCTTTTCTTCTCCCTTAGTTAATGTCTCTGCTCTCTCTGCTACCAACTTTAAATACTGCAGATACTCCCTCTCTGTTTCCTTCCTGTTCGCTTTCTTTCCCGGGGCATATTCTATTTCATCTATACCCTTCTCACAAAAAATACATAGATGGTCTTTGCCATCCTTTCCTACTGGAATACAGAAATCAGGTGGAAACATTGAATTACATCTGTCACATTTCGGCATAAAATTCCCTCGTTATTATTTATATTGTATTCGTTCTTTGCCACAAGCTCTTTTCATGGCTTTTACATACATCGCTATTATTTTTTTAATCACTGTTAGTTTTGTATGATACCCTCTCCCACCAAGATGCCTAAACTCTACATATTTATTATTCCTGCTATTCAAATGGTCAAGATTTACAGCGCTACAGTGTTGAAAATCATTTATGGATATGTTTCGATATCTCAATTTATATTTTACAGGACTGGCATATTCACACCTACGCCTTGCCGAGAAATAATCATATATAAGACCCTCATCTACTTCCGATAAAAGTTTTCTGATATCCAAATCTTGCTTCATGTTATGAGAATTTTTCAAACTGAGACTTACATGAAAGCCACATTGACTATTAGTAGCCGAATATTTATCTATATGTTTGAAAATCACCGGCAGCAAATCTACAAATCTCCTTACTGGCATCGGCGGCGATACCAACTCAAAACCATGAAACGGAAGTGAATAATCGGGTTTTATAACCCACTTGTTTAAGTTTTTCGTTTCGACACTACTTGATATCACATACTCTTTAATTGGTAGAAGGTCTATCCGAAAATAGTTTTCTACCATATCTGAAAGAACCTTTTTACTATTTCTGTTACTTTTCTTGAGGAGCATCGGGTCAGGTATTTCATCTCCCGGTTTGTAACCCATCTTTCGGGCCCACTTTGGAACTGATGGCATTGTATATCTATCACCATCAAAGTATTCCATGAGACGGTTCATATAAATCTCATATTCAAAATTCATGTCCATCAGGAACGCTTGGCTTCTATACGCCTTGTCAGCTAACTCTTTATACGATGGACAAATAACCTCAAATTCTGCTCCTACAACCACATTACGATCGGCAAGATACTTGCTTACTTCCTGTTTGGTCATAGAATACCTCACACATTATTCAATTATATCAATATATTATATCATAATTGAACCCATTTGTAAACCCGAAAAGATTTACCATATATTACAGTTACTTAGATTTTTTCGTACCGAAAAGACGATAGATTTGCCAGCGGAGCTGAGACAAAAGTGATTTCATCAATGAAAGTGGTCTGATAGGATAATAGTGTAACATCAAAAAATCCCCCCACACAAACATTATTTGTACTCATCACATATTTGTTATCTCAAAAAAGCAAAAACATAAAAGAGTATTACCAAACTCACTCCCGCTAGGAGCGTAAAGATGCTACGATGGTTGTCTAAAATTAACCATAAGTTTGTAATAAGCGTCTTTCTCATATAAATCGTGTCTATTGAACGGCCACGGATATAATGCAAGCAAACACCTCCAGTCACGGATAACCTTTCCCTTAAAATGTTTCCATTCGTTTAAAGAAAACAGTTTTGCCGCTTCTTCCTTCCCAAAATGTTTTACCCTCTCCTCATACAGCACGCTGTCTTTGTATTTATCCCATGTCATGTGAATTACGGTGATACCCCAAACAGATTGATAGAACAGGGTAAACCAAAGTCTGTATAATGGAATACATATATTATTGTATATCTTTTTTCTCATCGTCAACCTTCTTATCTTTGAGCGCCGCCATCATCAACTCAAGAGCCTCGGCCAATTCTTCACGTTCTTCTTTCTTCGCTGCTATAGCGCCCATAGTTATCGCATACCCTAACAGGTATCCGATAGAAGAAATGAGCATTATTGTAACAATAACGCCCACCACGGTAATTACAGCCATTTGTAAAAATCCCATCATATACACCTTTCAAATTTGGCGGAGAGGACAGGAGTTGAACCTGCAGCCCGGTTAAGGGTGATAGTTTTCAGGACTACTTGACGTGCCAATGTCCACCTCTCCGTAATTCTATTTATTTGTCAGTAGGAATAATAAACCCCTGTGCCCCCCTCTTGGAAGCCTTTATAGGATTAACCTTCTTCTTCTCAACCGCGAGCTTTTTGATGTGTGTAGCGATAAAGCATCCGCCTACAGCCCACTTTCCAGCTGGATTGACATACACTGAGCAAAAACCCTCAGAGATTTTTTCACAGTTTCCACATTTTTCTACTACAGGTAGTTTTAACATAACATTCCTTTCTATTTTTTAAGTTTTTTCTTTTTCGATGCCTTTATAGGATTTAACATTTTAGCAGCGACAAATGTTTGCACTTTTGATATATGTGTTGATATCCCACATCCACCTAAAGACCATCGGCCTTCTGGATTGATATACACAGAACAAAATCCGTCCTCTGTTACCTTGTTACACCCTTTGCATTTTTCTATTATTTGTTTCTTTTCCATTGTCCTCACCTGATGTTATATTTATATCAGATGAGAGAAGATTTTAGGGTTTTTCAGTTAACCCCAGCGGGGCCCCACAAATCTTACAGACAATGACAGGCAGAGGAACAAGCTCCTCTTTACCGGATGGACTTTGTAGTGCCGAGAGTTTTTTCAACTCAAAAGCCTCAGTAAAGATAACCGAGCCGCACCCACATTTTATATTGGGCAGCGAGGCTACATCCACCCTTATTTTTGCTTCCATAGGTTTATTCATCATCAACTTCCTCAAGTTTCACTTTTACGATCCTGCTGAAAGGGAACAGCCTGCAGTCCTTTACTTTTACATCTTCTTTTCTGTCACAAAGGCTTTCAAGATAAAAGATTTCATCCTTCTTCGCCTTCCTCTCAATAACACCCGCATACTTATACATCACTAATTTTCCCATACACTTTTACTCCTTTCATTCGTCGGGTTCCTCGTAAGTCAAACCCCTTTTCTTTTTTGGTTGAACTACATTTACTTCTCTCACTTCACTCACCGTGTCTGACACAAATCCAGCCCTACGATGAACCTTCACATCTATTAGTGTTGCCATCCTTTCCATTTCCCAAAGCTCTGGATGAGACCTTTCATAATAAGATGAGCAAGACATAATCGGGTCTTTCTTATTGGGCCGTCTTGTTCCCCTGACTTCGGAATGAGCAGTGCACCATGCAATTTCATCGTGAAGCTTGGTAAACTGTACCTTGAAATACTTGCATTTACTGCATCTCCCATAAGCTGACAGATTACCATCCTTTATTGTGAATGGTGCTTCGTAATCTTCGTAATACATTCTTTACTCCCAATAGTCATACATTGTTGAATACCAAATTTCATTTGAGTATCCACTTTCACCCACTGAATTAGATGCTGTAGCGGTGAAATAAATCACTCTCTGTCTTTCCAGAGTTAATGATAGTGACAAATTGGTTCCAGCATCATACGAACCTTCATATACGCCAGATGAATATCCATAATAAATTTTATAATTGGTAACATTTTCTTCTGGTGCATTTGCGTTCCACGCCAATACAACATCGAGTGCTGGTGCTGGTGGGCAAGCTCCACAATCTGTAGCACAAGTCAAACAAGTCTCTGTGCCGTTACAAACGGTATCTCCACATACGGGCGGACAATCGCTCGGACAGGTAGCATTGGTTTCCGTTCCATTACAGGTTCCATCACCACATACTGGCGGACACGCTCCGCAATCACCCGGACAGGTCGAACAGGTTTCGGTGCCGTTACAACTACCATCACCACAGACAGGCGGTGGTGGTGGACATACCCCACAATCGGCCTGACAAGTTACACAGGTTTCGGTGCCGTTACAAACACCATCCGGACACATCGCTGGACATACTCCGCAATCTGCCTGACAAGTTTTACAAGTCTCTGTTCCATTACAACTACCGTCGCCACATACCGGTGGTGGCGGTGGGCATACTCCACAATCGGTTGGGCAAGTTGAACAAGTCTCTGTTCCATTACAACTACCGTCGCCACAAACAGGCGGCGGTGGTGGACACGCTCCACAATCGGTTGGGCAAGTTGAACAAGTCTCTGTTCCATTACAAACGGTATCTCCACAAAATGGCGCCGGTGGTGGACATACCCCGCAATCTCTTGGACAGGTTGAACAGGTTTCGGTGCCGTTGCATATTCTGTCACCGCATCTTGGCTTGGGCGGCTTTCTTGCCGCCTCCGAATCAGTAAGACACGACACCATAAAAACCATACAAATTAAAACACAGATGATAGCCATCAGACTTCTTCTCATATCTATCTCCTTTATTTAAATTTTAATTTGAGAAAAACCTGTTTCTTATTTTTGGGCCTTTTGAGAATGATGAGTTTTATATTTTTCTTTTTCTCAACCTTTTCAGGTTTCTCTTTCTTCTCCGCCTTTACCTTCTTCGCCTTTTTCTTTCCGCCTATCCTGTTATTCTTTCTGCCATCCTCGAAGATTTCGGTATTGTCTATATTCTTGAGAATTGCTTTTTCATCACCGTTGAAATGTTCAATGTCCTTCTCCAGCTTTGGAAAAGCCGAAAACGGAAACCGCATCGCCTTCGTTAGATGTTTCTCAATCATCCTCTTGAGGGCAGCCACATATCCGGCCCGATAGATATTTGTCCGTTTGAACTCTTTCGGAATAGCTACAGACCGATCTTCACCGTTTGTTTTCATCTTCATATTCGTAATGAAGTTTACACGGTGAACAATTTCTTCGGGTTTTTCCAGTGGGGTATTGCTAAAGATAAGATACTTGATACCATCATCCCCCGCTGTTATAGTCGAGAAAATGACTTTGTAGCCATCACCGAGATCAACAAACGGCGAGCCTTTTGGTGAATACAATAATTTCATACTATCCCCTTTCTAATTTTGTATGCAACTGGTACATTATACCATAAAACGATAGGTATGTCAATACCAAAAACACTAATAATATCGTATTATTACTGGTTCAAGGAGCAGGAATCGAACCTACATTCTCTGATCCAAAGTCAGATGGCCTACCGTTAGCCGACCCTTGAATAAATTTAATCTGTGACTACTGTGAAGATAACCACCCCCTCTTTCGGAAATATCCGTTAGCCGATCCTTGAATATCATATTTTACAAAAGTCACATATCAATTTCGTAAGCGTTCTATATTTATTAGAGAACAAATGAGAACCAATTCTCGCATTTGTTTCGTGTTCCGCAAGGTAAGAAAAAACATTGAATGCTCCCCACCGTGTCTCACCCATTTTATATCTATTTAATATTTGAGTGTATGTGGATAATATTTCTTCTCTTGTTCTCTTATTTAGATAATAACGATCTTGAATGAAAGAACGGAGATCCGCACCAGAAAATCTAAATCTACTCCAACCATGCCATATTCTACAACAAGTATCAAATGCTGATAGCCGCTCCTCAAAATTTATAAGGAGTTTTCCCGGGCTGGTCGGCAGATGATAAAAACTTTCTTTAACATCCGTAATGAGCGCCGTATCACATACAGGATTATATCCCATTAATGAATATCCAAATCCAGACCTCACATCATAACTATTAAATATTTCCAGTATTACTTTTAATGATGAGCCATTCCATTCAATATCATAATCCAATTTATCAAAGAGTATTCTTCTTCTCCATCTTCTCCCGATAGCATCAATGTGATCCGATATAACCTTATATGGATATTTTTCCATCAACGCATCGCAGAAAAGTTTATCAATGGTAGAATTGAGTATTACCTGATACTCATTACTGGTAATACCGAGAAGGTCTCCAGCGGGGCCAAGAATGGCAAGTCTATTATGAATAGGTATTCCAGACTCCGTTATCACCTTTTCTACTTTAACCGGAAAGAAAGGGTCTGTTATCATCTGTTTTTCCTCATTGTAAAATATGTTCCGATGCCGTTCCCGGCAGCGAATATTAAAACACTCAAAATGTTTTCAGTTTGTTGGCCGTGGAGAATGGACACAATAAAAACAAAATTGATAAGTGTAATTAACATAGCTGTAGTGGTGGCCGTCCAAACTTTCTTATTAGCAACGGCCTGTGTGTAAACGGTCACAGCCACATCAATCAAAACACCGGCTATGAAAACTAAAAATAAATAAAAAACTAAATACAACATATTCTGGAGCGGAGTATGGGAATCGAACCCACGGCATTAGCTTGGAAGGCTAAGGTATTACCACTATACGAACCCCGCTTATAAAAGGATGGCGCCGGACAGCATTACAGGGCATCCGGTATGGCGGGTAATGCGTGCCGGTTCGCGCCATAACTTCCAGAAGCCACCATCCTGTTCATGGCTTATTTCTTCTTGAAAACAACCTCTATCGTATGGTTGTCTATTACATCTGTAAAGGTGAAACTCTCCCATCCCTCACCTGTATTACCCATATCCTTGAAGGATTTATTATCAATGATGATATCGTGTATTTTATACCCTTCATAGGCGACGAAGTAATAGGTCTGGTTCTCACCTTTCTTTACTTTCTTGACACCTTTCGGAACGATTGTGCCACCCTTTCCAATGACACTGGATTTTATCACATAGATATCCAGAACATTCTCCACGCTCCAACCGGCTATCGCCGCTGTAGCGAAACAAAAAATGAATAAAAATACAAGTATCTTTTTCATATGTCCTCCTATATTTTGGCTGAGGGAGCAGGGATCGAACCTACATTTTCTGGTTCAGAGCCAGATGGCCTACCATTAGCCGACCCCTCATTCACCTAATCTTTTATACGCTTCCTTATACGATATGTTAAAACCGTAGCATCGGGAAATCGACTCGGCCATCGCTTCTCTACTGGTCATATCATTCCCCAAACATTTTAACTGTGCTCTAAAAGCCTCTATTTCTTTTTTGATTACAAATTCCTTAGAACATCTTGCAATTAATCCATTGAGACCAAGTGCCATCAGATATTGGTTAACATGCGTCATCTCATGTTCTACGACACAGTAATCACCTAACCATTTTTCTTTAATCCTTATAATGTTTCCGGCGGTTGTCGCTTCCGCACCACTTGCTATATTAGCTTCCTCTGGATAAAACATCTTTGCTAAAGGCGGCGCAATATCATTTGTATATATGACAAGCGCCGGCGGGAATAAACTTATGAAACGCGTATATCCCCGATATTCAAACGCCCCCACAAAAATTTGGCCATAAGCAAGACAGACAAACATTATCAGATATAAAATAAATAGGCGACCAACCCTTCTAATCATCGTCATCTACATTATCCTTTTTATCGCATATGTCATGGCATCCGTTACTTATATCCATTCCCCCACAGAAATATAATGGCACATAAGCGTCTGACTTAAAGCCTAACCGTTCATAGATAAGATATCGGTATGACCCCGGGTTCTTCATGTGCTCCTTTATCTTACTAAATACATGGCCTGTCAGGAGTATCTTTGTGTCGTTATCCAATTCATTCCACTTTGCTTCAGCTTCTTTGTGAAAATCATCTCTGAACACAGCGAAGCTTTCACGGGCAGCGGTCAACAAATCTTTTAATTTTTCATCTTCCATAAATGCTCCTTTTTGGCGCCCCCGCGAGGATTTGAACCCCGACATTTCGCTGGTTCGTAGCCAGCAGCTCTATCCATTGAGCCACGGAGGCTAATTTTTTCTGAATACCAAAAGGTATTCATGTATTTTACTTGTATATCTTTTCGATGCTACCTTTGCGGCCTGCAGGGCGGCGAAAGGTGAATTATTATGTATAATAACTATATCATGTATTGTAAACCAATACTCGGTAAACATATTGATTACATCAACATGAAATGTTCTGAAAGCCTTTCCATCTCTCCAATCAGCACAGACCCAACATATAAAAGCACCCGATTTCAACACACGGGAAAGATTATCACCTGTATTGTATATCGCTCTGAGAAAGTCATCATATTTTTTAATATCTGATAATTGACCTTCTACGCTTTCATACTTTTCCAACTGATGATATGGCGGACAGGTGAAGGCCATATCATAATAGTTGCTCTCCTCATGTTCCAGTAATGTTCCATCAGCGAGAATGACCTTACTGTTCTTATCCTGTTCCTGTATCTTCTTATGAGCCCACACCTGAGTAGCCGGGGATATCTCATACCCTGTATATGTCCTACCAAGAGTAGTCGCTACTAATCCTCTTGTGGCCCTACCAGCAAAGGGGTCTATAATCTTGTGACCCTTTAAAGACCAGTAACCGATAATAAACCGTGCTAACGACGGATGAAACTCACTGTATCTTAGTCCCGGTAGATATTCGGCCGTCTCGGAGCGTCTGGTTTGACCTGTAAGGTCGCCATCGTCGCCCACGAAATACTTGTATGCCGGGGCCTCAACATCCTTTATAATGGACATTGGAACACGACCAAACTGTTCCTGTATAGTCTTGTTAGTATCAAACGGCAGTATTTGTTTATACTCACTCTTTTTCTTCATACAAAACAGCTGTCTTATTTCTTTTTATTTTTTGGTTTTTGTTCTTCTGTAATTTTATTTACACGGTCGATTATTTGGTTAATCTTCCAGACCAACCAAATGATATCCTCGAAATCGCCCTCATAGTCCAATTTACTAATTTTCTTACTTTTCATAAGGTTCCCTTCTACATTTTGGAGCTGGTGGCCGGAGTCGAACCGGCGACTTCAATCTTACCAAGATTGCTATCTGCCAACTGATATACACCAGCATTTATTCTGGAGCCGGTGAGAGGAATTGAACCTCCACAGGTTTTACCCCGGCGGATTACAAATCCGCTGCCATTCCGTTAGGCGACACCGGCATATTATGGTAGCCTCGAAAGGTTACGATCCTTCGTCTATCGGTTATCAGCCGATTGCTCTACCATTGAGCTACGAGGCTATTTATTTCTTAACTCCAACAATATATCTTTCAATCTTTCTGTAACAACTTTTGATTTTTCAATCGGACAAATAAAAAACCTGCCCGTCTTATGGTTCATTTTTATTTCTTTTAATTTTATCTTATGACACGCTATAACTTCCAAATCGTCCTGTGGCTGAAAAATAGTAACGCTCTCAGATATCATAATAGCACCGCTCCAAATTTATTTGGTGGCGGTAGTAGGTAATCGGTGCCGTATACCCTACATTTGTGTCAGGAAAGTGTATCACAGACCAGGCGACCGTCTCTCCCTCAAAGCACCAACCGCCATGTTTTTATTTTATTTCCTCAACCGAAAGCACTGTCACATCAATATTTACTTGATCAGGTTCAACATCTACATAAGATTCAAAATCCATCATGGCTTTCCATCCATCCATCTTACATAACTTTTCTCTAATTATTTCCTCAGCGTCATCTTCATCGTCAGCTTCCAACTCCACTGTAAACTCATCGGTTATAATCTCCATATCAGCTTTCAATACAATGTCGCCTTTAATTTCCGGCGAAGCCATTTCGATACCAAGCTCTTTGTTAGAAACTCTTCCGGTAACTTTCTCTTGTAATTCTGTGTCCGTTTCTAAATCTATTGATAACATAACTTTTGCACGATATTTCGGCATATTGCCTCCCTTTACATTTTATTTGGTGCCGATGACAGGAATTGAACCTGTAAGACCTTGCGGCCAATAGCTTTTGAGACTATCGTGTTTGCCTGTTCCACCACATCGGCTGTTCATATTATATTATTCGTTTATACCATATTCCTTCACCGCCAGCTTTATCAAGGCAGACCCACTTTGTTTTCGTAGGTTCATAATAACCTTCCTTGTAAACATGGAAGTGACTAAAATACCATTCTCTTGGTTTTACCATTTCAAGTATTCTACTTAACGCTACTCTGCTCGGATCATTACCAACCATTTTCTCTCTCGGTAATGGGTCAAACTCCACGGGGCAGGTATGACTAAAAACAACTTCCACCGGATGTCTTGAATTTCTTATACTGGACATAGCATATTCCATATTTGCCTGTGAGATTGTTTCCTGTGGAAACCAATCATATCCTACATAACGATATTGCTTGTCAATACTTTCAGCTCCCCCAAAGAAAAGACATCTTTTACCGAGAACACTCATTAAATATCCTCTCTTTACATAAGAGAGACCCGACCTGTAAAGAACATTCGCTGGTGGCCTTCTTGTGTCATTCAGCGCTTGGTGATCTTCGTGATTACCATCAATAAAATATATTTGTGTTCTACCAGCTTTCACAGAATTAAGATTGTATGTCCTAATTTCACCTGTTACTGTATCACGAAAAATCTTGTTGTTTTCACTCGGCCAATAACCAAAGTCGCCGAGCTGAATAATTTGTAACGGCTTTGGTCTCAATTTTAAAAGTGTATTCAGATGGTATAATCTACCGTGAATATCACCACAAACATATACGCCTTCCATTTTTTATCTCCACATTTTTATTTGGTGAGGATAGCGAGAGTTGAACTCGCACGCCCTTCGGCATAAGGGTTTAAGCCTTATGTGTCTGCCTGTTCCACCATATCCTCATTCTATGACGAACAACTGTTCATCTACATTGGTTTCTATCATCGGTGTTATTCTAAGCACCGGCTCATCTAACTCTAAAGAATTTCTTAGCTCCGAGAAAATATAAGACACTTCAGCATCCGTCAGATTTATATACAACGGCTGATTATCAAATCTCATAAGATCCACAAGGTCTTTAGTTTCCTTTAGGCCCGTATTCAGAAAACGCCGGAGCATTTTTATTATACAAATAACTCCGCCACCGGCGCCGACATACTCTATCATGTGAAGTCTGCCCGCTCTTTCCCTCGCATGAAATTTCGGAGAAGCGGTATCAGCCATCTGAATAATAAACCCGGCCTTCAATAAATTACACAAATGAAGGATAGTGATATCCTCAATCATGTGAGCACTGAAAATGTTATGCATCGTGCCCGGCCTTTTATCAATCGGAAGATATTCATATCCCTTCACAATTTCCTGTCTTGTCATCGACGGCAACGGTCTTACCCAAACATTCATAAAATATCCTCTACATTTTGGAGCGGATGAACGGACTTGAACCGTCAACATTCACGTTGGCAACGTGACACTCTACCGTTGAGTTACACCCGCGTTTTCAATATAGTATGTCGAAATTATCTCGACATACTGTGTCAATTTGGAGGGCTCGATGGGAATTGCACCCACAATCTACGGTTTTGCAGACCGTCGCCTTTGCTATTCGGCTACGAGCC
>Ga0316616_100000431_pt1 | contig 13212 bp, 18 predicted proteins | sample OWC_Aug_M1_C1_D1_FD_207660 | JGI IMG/M metagenome (GOLD analysis project Ga0316616, IMG submission 207660) | Wetland soil microbial communities from Old Woman Creek delta, Ohio, United States - OWC_Aug_M1_C1_D1_B | ecosystem: Environmental > Terrestrial > Soil > Wetlands | place: USA: Ohio... | reverse complement strand
CCTCGGCCCAATTATCAGAGAATATGGTGCGGGCGAGCTGGGTGATCAGGGTTATATCAGCAAGTGTAATATCGTCACTATCAACCTACAGTATGCAAAGGAAGCCTGGAAGGGAAAATATGATGAAGTCAAGACAGAAGTATTCCAGAATAAATTCCGTCTCAGCGTAATCAAGCATATCGTGAAGTCCGTGAACAAGAACATCCTTCTTCTCGTTGGCAAGGTCGAGGACGAAGGCCAGCTTCTGAAAAACTATCTGGATGATTGTGGTAAGACAGTTGTGTTCCTTTGGGGAAAAACCAAAGTGGAAGATAGAGAATATTGGAGAAAGGAATGTGAAAAGAGAAACGATGTTGTCATTATCGCCACTTATGGAATATTCCAGCTTGGTATCAATATTCCATCGTTAAAATACATCATCCTTGCAAGTCCTTTCAAAAGTAAAATAAGAGTTCTACAATCGGTGGGAAGGAGTTTGAGAAAACATTCAGATAAAATGCACGGTGCTTATGTATTCGATATCTTCGACAACTATGTAAAGTATATCCATCAGCACGGATTAAGGCGAGCCAAATACTACCAGTTAGAACAATTCAATATCATCGAGATTGTTATTGAGGAAGGTGGCCAAATCGAATTGCCTTATCTTGAATGAGCCCAATCGTATATTACCTCTCGATGTTTTGTTTCAACAAGATAATATTTTCTGCATCTGAAAATTATTTCGTTACCGGATTCTTCAGCATCAGCCAAACCTGTCTTTTTATATCCGGCTACATATTTTTCTAACTGCTTTTCAACACTCCATACATCTCTCCAAAATATCTCCCGCTTCTTCAGAAAAGTATAAAGATCGCCTATTTCGGGGTTCCACAAATAACTAAATCCGTCAACTGGAATAAAAATATCTGCTCTGCCATAATATTCTGCCCGGGTCATATCGCCCGTAACAAAAACACCTTCGCTCCTTGCTCTCCAACCAAAATATTCATAAAACTGAGTATCCATCAATTCGTGAATATGCTCTGGCATATCAGTCGGCTTCCTATTTTTTCTGGGCATAATAGCTGTCCAGCCTTCAAAAAATTTATTTGATCCTCTATAAAGATACGGTTCGCTCGGAGATTTGAGAATTGCTTTAAATTGCTTGCAATCCCTATTGAGAAACTGTAAGAGCCGGTATGTCGGTGTTTCTTCTTCTGATAGTTTCTTTGTCCACCAGTTATCGGGAATATATCTCATTATCTCCCTGATAGCAGTGTCCATCAGTTTATCGTAATCCCTGCTCGTCAATCCTGTGCCTGAATAATCGCTCTCATAAAACCACATTTCATCATTTACAATACGACCACGAATATTCTTTTCATAAAACTTTTCAACATTGTCACGAAGATTGCCGGGTTGATTTCCAAGACCTATCTTATAATAAGTATCAGCAATGATTTTCTTATGGGTAGCAGACTTACCAAAATCGTCTGCAGTAAGACCGGAGATTTTTCCTATCGTCTTATTGCCGAGGCGGATAAGGCCGTCTGGAGCTAACCATAACAGACCTATCTTTTCTGGATATGTAAGATAAGAGAAGATTATTACATTAGGACTACTGTATGATTTTATCAGTCCTCTGCCAGCATAACCCTGCTTTATTCGCCATGCTTCATTTAGCGGGATTGGTTTTTTCTGGCTTGCGTCGAGATATTTTCTTAGGTTCATCTTTCCTTCTGTTGAACCAGAGAATGTGTAACTGGGCAAAATTATAAAGGTCATTGTCTTTCTGCCTTTCGATACCCCTGAGTTTCTCCGTTTCAACAACTATGTATTTTTTTGCTTTGTCATTATAACCAGCAATAACGGAATTTATGGAGGATATATTAGCGATAAATATTCCCCGATACTTACCGTTGTCTACCCATTCTCCCTGATAAAATGATGATGTAAGTAATTGCTTCAATAACATATTATTTCTTCTTTATAAAACTAAATGATTTTTGTCTTGGATCTATATATTCTGGTTTGTAACCTGTCTGATAAGCATCCTGCATAATATCCAGATAGGTTGTGTGAACCACATAATATTTTTTACAGTTAAAGGATATTTCGTGGCCTGACCTTATACCCTTTATCAAATCCCTGTTTATATATGTTTTTACTTTTTTCTTTGCTTCGTCCATAGCAATATCATTAAGTTCCCTTTCAGCCTCGTCATACATCTCATCTTTAAAATCGTGATAATAAGCATCGGGCCCGAGCTCGGGCATCCAAGTTAATGATACTGTCTTAGTGTCCTCTGTTATGATATCATAGCAATCAGATTTTTTTATGCTATCCTCTTGAACAAGAAGTGTGGCCTCCCATTCATTATGTGCTTTTGCGGAGACCGTATAATCTATAACGCCGGGATATTTTTGTAACTTCCTAAATGTTTCGCCGGTAGAGAAATTCTGCCAAACACCGTGGCCACTATCAGGCCCGAATTTCTTTTCCCATTCATCCATAGCCTTGTCTTTAATACTATCGGGATCAACCCACGGTGTCTCTTTAGCATAATCTCCCAGCGATACAGTGAGATCCTCTACTTCCGGCGACCACGCATACTTATATCCATCAAAGGGATAGAATAACATCGCAAAACCGAAACTGTCGGCCCTATCAAAATCTCCAACTGTAAATGCACCGTTCCTCACCGGCCAGCCGAATTTTTTTCTGAATTGTTCATTCAAAAAATCATGCATCCATTCCGCTGTATCCGTTGGGCGCCTATCCGGTCTTGGTATTCTCTCGGTTATAGCTCCTAACCCAGCTCCGCCCGAAACACCACGATATAAATGATTGCCGTCAATCTCTTTTATAAACTGTTTACAATTCTTATAAACCAAAGAAAGGATTTTAGCACCTTCTTCTGCCTTCTTCTCATTATATTCTGTAATGTAATTATTAAACTTCTTTGTCATAATGTATTATGAAAATCTGGGCCTTCCTTTTATTATCCGTATCAGCTTCAAACTGAAGTCCGTAATCATCACAAACCGATGATATGTAATCCGTCACTTCGTAAAATTCGGAGTAGAAGGTTATGTTCAAAATGTTGTCGAGTTTTTTAGAGACAAGGAGCGTCTTGCTACGCTCAAATTCGGGATATGACATAAGGTAGTATCTTTCTGCTCGTTGATATTTTACAATGTTCTTTAGCTTCGTCTTATCAGATGCGCGCACACGATTGACGGCTTCTATAATATAATTGGCATCGCCTTTATGAACATATTCATCTAATCTTGACATAGAAATCCTCAATCCGTATATCTGAATTTTGCGCTATCCCTAACATATTTGTCATAAACCTTTTTCAGCTTTTCGAGTTCCGGCATCAATTTATAGATAGTCCGATACATCTCACTATACATTTCTATGCTGTGCTTATCGTGTTCATCGTGTGTATCTTTATATTGGAGTTTCTCGTTTCTGTTAGACACAACCTTCTGTCTGGCCTTGATCATAGATATGAAATCGTCCACCATTTTCAATTCATTCTTTTCTTCCGATGCACTATATCCTTCTGTCAAATATTGTTTGATAGCCATTTACACCCTCTCTACTTTTTGAAGATTTGCTCTTAGTTCGTTTAGGTCGCCCTCGCTAAATGGTTTTGATACCCATTCTTCACCGGGGTATTCATCCCCCCAATCATTTTCTGGCTGAGTATAAACTGTTCCTACAAAACGATAGCAGTTTTTTGTTGGATCCTTTTTATATCGCTCTTTATAGATATTATAATATACATAAGATATACCGCCGTCCATATCTTCATCTGTTTCATCTGTTTTAATATAGATGAGAGAAGGTGTCTCCACATCCATCTCGTCGCGTCTGTTATATTTTGATTTAATTAGTTGGATTTCCTTTTTGTTAAAAGGAACGCTCTCTGGATCGACATATACTTCTTTCAAATATTTTTTAAGTTTCATTAGTCCATATGCTCCACATTAGTATGTTTATATCCTATCTCATCACCCACCATCACTATTCCATAGTGGTAAGATTTGTTCTCTTGGTCAAGATAAGCGTGCCATCTTTTTTCAAGCTCACCATAAGACAACACCGTTCTTTTGAATGAGGCTGGATCCTCAAAGTATATATTCTTATCATCATATCCGATGGCCACAACCCAGTGGGCCCAATCCCATTCGTTTTCCCAATCTACTGGCTCGTCCGGCCACGCCTGAACCATCATCATTACAGGAACACCCCTGTCAACATAAATCTTTAAATCATCAATGGTCATATTGTCTACTTCAATGGGCGTGATACCGTATTTTATAGCAACCCTGATTATCTCTGCTGGTTCGGCACCAATGTTAGGGTCAACATGAAGCTCTTTTATAAGGTCATCTTCACGAACTTCCTGTCCATAATAAAAAAGACAGGCCTGTAATGCTGAGGCACCACAATCATAATTGCGGGATTGTCTCAGTTCTGGAAACTCCATCAGTTTCATATTGTTTACAAAAATGGAAAATCTACTCATTTTTTCGCCACCTGTAATATATATTTATCAATCTCGTCTTGGTCTGTAACATTGTTATCTATAGCCCAATCAGTAACTATCTTTATAATCCTGCCAACAGCGGGCCCGGGAGATAACCCTGTCAATTCCATAACCCTATTCCCATCCACAATCTTCATCATTTTGGTCATTGTGGCGGCCCCCCATTTCTTCTTGATTTGCACGGCCGTGTCCACGATGCTCTCAAAATCCGTATCAGACATAAACTTCTGCCCTCTGGCAAACTCATCCGCACGGGCGACGGCCACAAGAACATCCCAATTTTCATCAGACACCAGCTTGGCAATCTTACTCGGCTTCATTCCAATAATCTTATGAAACTTCATATGATTGGAAACAGCATATAGAAGCGTTTCTCTTTCTTTAGCTGACATACGAAGTCGGTCAGCAATCTGATTTACCAGTTTTACGCCTTCTTCAGCGTGACCATAATATATCGGTGTTCCATCGGGTTTCTTATCAAAGGTAACACCTTTACCGACATCGTGTAATAGAATGGCGAGATTTACAAGAGGGTCTGCTACCTGATTAGCTTTCAATGCGGTCAGAACATGATCCCATACATGGCCCTCTGGATGAAATTCAAGATTATGTTCCAGACCTTTGAGATTGGTTAGCTCGGGCAATATCAATTCCAATATTCCCATATCATCCAGCTCGGTGAGAAACTTAGCAAACTTATCACCAGACTGGGCGGCCGCCTTCCAGATTTCATCCTTTATTCTCTCGGGCGCCAAATCACGAATATTAGTAGCTAATGTTTTTGCGGCTTTCTTTGTTTCAGGCTCGATATCAAATCCAAGTTTAGCAGAGAACCTTGCCGCTCTCATCATACGAAGATAATCTTCACCAAACCTGTCCAATGGATTTCCAACTGTTCTGATAACCTTGTTTTGTATATCTTTCCTACCATCAAAATAGTCTATGATGTTTCCATTCATATCAACTGCCATTGCGTTGATGGTAAAATCCCTTCTCTCCGCATCTTTCTGGAATGACCCGATAACCTTTACTGTCTCCGGCCTTCGACCGTCCAGATACCGGCCGTCCTCACGAAATTGAGCGACCTCGTATGAATAGCCGCCCTCACGAACAACGACAATACCAAAGTCCTTTGACTTACCAATATCATAGGTCTTGTATAGGGATGATATTTGCTCTATGGGCATATTGGTGGCAATATCAATATCGTGGGGTTTGAGGCCGAGGATAATATCCCTGACCGTGCCGCCAGTAATATATGCCTTGTATCCTTTCTTGGATATCTTCTGTAAGACAGCTACAGCAGAACGCAGGATAGGAACGGTGTCTACATACTCCTTCCATCGTTCCAGTTGCTCTGCTTCTGTTAGTAATCTTCCTCGAAAACTCATTTCTCAATTCCCTCTATTCCAGCAGCATGCCTGTCATCTTCATACCCATAGTGATGATAATCTGCCCTGACTTTACTCATCCATCCATCATAATTAGCAATATATTTCCTGAGCCATTCAGGCGAAAGTTCGTAACTATACTCTACCCATTCGTGCCCCTCGCCGGGCGCCACTATTACCATCTTGCCGCCGTCATATTGAATAAATCCTGTAATAAAATCTCTTGGCACTCCTTGTGGTGGATATAAATCCACTGGCTTTATATAATGTTTCTTCTGTAACCAACGCACCATATCAATATGAATTTCTGCTCGGATAGGCCATACTATCAAGGCCTTTTCCCTTGAAACTGCAACAAACCTAAACTTAGTTACACCCGATGTTTTTACAAGGTTCTTCATTTCCATCGGTGTAGGATTAATGTATATTTCGCGATACTGTTCACCTATTTTGAAACCGATATCGCCACGGCCGGGGAAAGTAGCCAGATATTTTTCCTGTAGATATTTTTGAAACCTCATCTTTTATATCCCTCGGCATAAAACAAGTATCTTTTCCCGCCGTGCTGGCGAGTTGTGTTTACCAACCTGACATTTGTAAATCCACTATCCAGTAAATATTTACTAATATCATCAGATGTACCAAATTCTGTTACCGTGAACATACCACCGCTTTCAGCTCCCGATGTTTGAAACAAAATCCTCTTGGTCGTATTTGCTAATTTCTTCATCAGCTCAAATGTTCTTTCACGGCCAAGCTGTTTGTAAACCCACATATGAGTATTCATAAACAGAACCAGATCAAAATCCTTTTCTGGTATTGTATTCTCATCAAGATAGCAGTTTAAAAAAACTACATTCTCGATATCTTTTAACAACCTCATCGCCTCGGCAACCTTATAAACAAATGTGTCGCCCTCCATACCAACAACTGACTTTGCGATGGCCGACAAATTGAATGTAAAATATCCCGGCCCGGTGCCTATGTCCAACACATCTATTTCTGACCAATCAGTAATGTTAGAATGTAACAATACCGATTTGTAATCATCTCTGGCTGCCGTTTTATGAAACGGTGTATCAGAAAATTCTTCAAACGGAACCTGATGATAAAGCCACCCCTTGTTTACACTGCTGCCGTCTCTATATCCTTTCGATGCGATATCTTCTATCATTCTCTTGATAGACAGTATCATCATCTTCTCTATGCTCTTATCGTCCTCTACATAATAATTCGGGCCGTCTATACCCCTCGGCGTATCCGTTCTCTTGTTCATTACACGGGGTAAAGTAATACCGTCTTGGTCTCCCGGCTCCCCAGCCCAACTAAAATCTATCAGTTTAAAAGTTTTAGTGTCCTTATTGTAAAGAACATTTGTCGGGTTCACATCACGATGAACAATTTTAAATCTTTTAAATTCCTGTCGAAGAAGATACAACCATTTCACCAGCTCAAAAAAATCAATGTCTTTTTGTGTGAACGGTATTCCATCTTCCGTTTCCAGTGGAACGCCACCGTTCTCTAATGTAATGGACACATCTTCCTCATAATCCAATACTTTTATGAAACAGGGAGATTGATATTTCGTCAAGAAATAAAATTCCCCTTTTCGCTTAAACTCTCTATTGAACCTTCTCCACCGATCATTATAAAACTTCTTCACATAGGTAGGATGGATTTCAATACTGGTGCTTTCAATCCGTCCGCTAATCACATTCATCCTGTTGTTCTTTTATTAATCTCCTTGTTCATTTTCTTATACACAGAATAGACAGTAGATAATTTCAGGGTCTTTGCAAGCTGCTGACATTCAACGGCCAGTGCAAGAACCTCTGGATTATCAGCTGACCTTTTTATTATCTCATCCAATTTCTCACATATAACCGGATATGGTTTTTTCACCGCTTTCAGTTCTGGATTTTCTTTCTTCATCAATTCAATTTCTCTTTGAAGATTTTCAGTAATTTCTAAAAGTGTTTTGCGTATAAATTTAGTGCCCATTATCATCCCCGTCTATTTTCTCTACTTCCTTGAGAAGCTTTCTGTATATGGCCAAAATATTAAACACCTTCATCTGTTTTGAAATATACCTACATTCTTCCACCAACTCTATTATCTTCTCTCTATGCTGTGCATAATACAGATACTCAGAATTTTCCAGCAACTCTCTTATCTCGTCCAGTTTATAACATATAACTGGTATCTCTATGGGCAATTTCTTAGAAGAAGGATATTTCAGCCTCATCGCCTCAAGGTCTGCCTCAAGGATACTTACTATCTTATAGAGTTTTTCCTTTACAAATTTTTGTTCTGCACTCGTTAACTCATCTGTTTTTTGCTCAGTTTCCTCTCCCATCTTCCAACCCATTCTTTAGGATAGCCCATTCTTTCATATTCTTTCAATCTCGCTTCTGGATCGAGCGCTGATTGTATGTTCTTGTATATAACCCACTCAGTATATTTGAGATAATTAACTATAACCTCTTTTAAATCCTGATACGCAACTACTTCTTCAGCCTTTTTATATGTTTTCAGTTGGCCTTTGGTATCATATATCAACGATGATATTGATACCAACCAATATTTTGTGGTGGACACAATGACCTCATCCTTGGCATCAGTGGGCGGCATTTTATTGTTATAGAATGTATAATTTTTGATAAACTCATCTATTTTCTCCGGGTCTTTGATTGAAATCAAATCGAACACATCTGGATTGTGAGCGGTGACATATGAGGCAGCGGGAATGAATGCGTATGGATTACCGAAAAACATAGCGTGTATATAAGAACGTGTCGTAAATACTGGCGCGGTACCCATATTCAACTTTTTGGTAATGCTCCCGAGGCCGAGGCCCAAACTGGAACCTCTGAAATTGATTTCTCCTCTATCATTTTCTATCTTTATTACCCTGCCACCACCGTGATAAGATTGTTCCCTACCGATAAGTCGCTCTGGTGGTGCACCCCATCCCTTCCAGAGCACCGCAGAGAACGGTGATACCCTATTCAAGTCTCTCAGGATTTCTTCGTAATTCCAATCTTCTCTTTTGGATAAAATGCTCTCTGAAAATTTTCTCAATCTCATCGTCTATACCACTGCGTATCTATCTTGCTTCTTATTTCTTCCATTGAATATATACCATCGGATAGATACTTCCATCCGTTCTGTTTCATCAATTCTATAGCTTCCTGACCAAGATAGTTTTTTACGGGGGAAAGATAAAACCCTTCCAGACGGCTAAATACCTTGTTTATCACATTATCCGTCAATTCTCCCTCGTTATTGTCAACTTCAATAAACGGTGAGAACTTACTTTTCAAGTACGGCTTGATGTTTTGCACATCCTCGTAATACTTCTTTATAACATCTACTGCAACCTGTCTCTTTCTCAGCCTGACCCGCTCAATAGCGGTTTCAAGTGAACACCTGACAAAAACCATAGCTGTATCATAACCAAAGCTCTCAAGCAAAGCCTTTCGCCTTATATTAGAGTTAGTAGTGGCGGCTGTACCATCTACTGCGAGTGGTAATATAGCATTGATATAAAGGGCTAATTGATTATTGGTAAGTATCTTGGATCGGTCAAAAAGTATATTATCATAATTCGCCCCGGGACCAAAATATTCAAGATATTTGTCCACATTGACTATTCTGGGCTCTATACTACCAGACCTGACGCTGGAAACAACATAGGATTTACCCGCCCCCGGATGCCCGGCCATAAATACGGCCTTGAAAATACCCTTGTCATTTATCGACTCGGAGAGTAATCCATCAAAAAGATAGTCTGAAAACTTTGCCATTTTATTTTTATCCTGTAAAAAACGATGATTTCAATCGCTCACATTGACATTCTATAATTTATGTGTTATAATAAACTTACTCAAGTGGTTGAGAAATATATATTGTACAATGTACAATTTAAAATTGCAACGTTGCGTGGGGATTTCTCAACATTCACTTTTTGCTTCATTTTATTCATTTTCACTTTTTGCTTCATTCTACAATCCATCACATTTATTTATGGTTTTTAAAGCAAAAGAAAAGGGCTGCTTCTACACTGAGAGAACAGCCCTTCGCTTAGGGGGATATGAAAGGGGATCAATATATACTACCGAGAAACCCACCATTGTAATCAGGATCATCTTCCTGAGTAGATGGATCATCAGGTTTCGGTGTATTTTCGTTTACTATTTCAGCATCCTTCACTTCGACCTTCTTAAAATGGGCAAACAGGGCTTGTTCAAGTGTTTCTTCCCTGTCATCCTCACTGATAGACCTGTTAATGAAGCAATCCCATTCATCACGGTCAAATCCGCTACCGTCACCATTCCCCCCGCGGGAAGAAATGGAAGCGGCTTCTTTTTTTTTAAATTCCTCATATCGGTGGCCGTATCTCTCGTACCAGCTCTCACCAACATAGTCAGCACCACGATAATGGCTGTGATAACTATAGGTCTTTTCCTTGATCTTCTCACCAGCGGCCTTTACAAATTCTTCCTCGTTGAAGTCCACATTATAGACATCCAAGATTTTGATTTCAATATCCTTGAACGCACCACAAGGTAATTTATATCTTACTTTACCAGTAACCTTATCGTGTGTGGCAACCAGTGATATATCGTGGTTCTGATTGATGTAACTATCATCTGTACCAGAAAAGAAGTTTCCCATACTGTGATGTGAATGGATAACACCTATAACCCTCTTAGCGTCTGGATGGTCATTAGGAAAATGAACATCGTCAACACGGGCACCTGATACACACTGTTCGGGAATGAGCAAATCCTTAACCCTGTTATTCTCTCCCACAAGGTAGGCAAGCCATTCAAGGCTCCTGTATTTGTTCAGGAGCGCCTTGATTTTCACCTTGGCCAATGGTTCGATTTCAAGGGTATATTCGGTTGGGCACTTGCTGCAATCCTTTACTGTTTCAATCTTGATTTCCCACTCATCACCAGCGACCGGCGGGGTAGGAACAGTGGGTCTTGCAGGTGTAACAGCTGGAAGCAGGGGTTTCTGCACAGTATCAGTATTCACTTCTTTTTGTTTGTCACCAAAAAACACAACAAATTTTCCCATTTTATATTCCTCTTATTCCTCTTTTATGTTGTTTTAACAATGCTTCTACATCACCAGACATTTCAGCTGTATGGTATTTCATAATTTTTGCTACCGTCAGAGCGGCTACGATGGACGCAGGAACAACCCAAGACGGCACTACGGTATAACCATCAACGGCCTCACCCCACTCAGCCACAGCATTATGGATGCTCATATCCTCGCCATTGTAACCGGCTTTCAGATATATGCTCCCGAATGTCTTGGCTATGGCCTGATTGTCGAGTTGAGATTGTGTCAAATCGGTGCAATCAACAAGCCAAGGTGTTTTTGGAAAGGTGTGTTCCTGTAGTTTGAATGGATAGGCATATACAGACATTTCAGGTCTGAGAGAAATAACCATCTGCCTCGTCACAGCAGCCTTGTTCTTTCCTATCATTTCTACTGGAATATCTATACGATTGAGATTATGAATTTCAAAAATATCGGGATCGAATAGATACATTTTCGGGATACCGGACATGGCAGCGAATTTCGCAACCCAGTACCCGATACCACCACAACCGACAATGGTAATGTCACGGTCTTTTCGTAACATCAACATTGTTTGTCTATCATAGATATCGGACATCACATATTCTCCTTTCTTATTCTATAAGTATAACACAATTTATATTAAATGTAAATATCCTTATTTGTTGTGTACTACTCCTTCTACCTCGATGAAATAACACTCATATTTCTTACAATACTTGAAAGGAAGATAGCCGTACCCATCGTCTCCCCAATCTTGACCCCAAGAATTTTTGAATACGAAAAATCCACCGCCAGTTGTTTCGTTGTTAGGGTCATAGTAATAGCCAGTAATCGTTATGGCGTGTGCCCCTTCCACCACACCTTTTGGAGTTATAACACCCCTATTCGGTGAACCCCAAAACGGTGTAGTCTCAGCAGCTAACATAATAGGTTTCTTGTTATTGATAGCAACAAGAACATCATTGATGGAAGTCAGTTCCATATATGACTTTGCTTTCGCCACGCCCTTTGCTCTCTTGAGATAAACAGACATAGGTTTCTCGGCATCATACGGCCACTGTTTTTCCGTCAATATGAAATTCTTGTTAGCAGCATCAATAGCCTCATACATATCATATTGTTTATACAAATTCCAGAGATAGATTTCGCTCAGGTTGTATGTCTTACCGCCATTTTTAGCGATGTTCTCTATAGCTGAAATAGAGGCGAATGCTGTGCACCACCCCCTGTCTCCCTGATTTCTTATCTTCGTATCAAAGGGTCTTAGATCAGTTATCGGTGGTAAATCTATCAATGTCAGCTCACCCTTGTCAATATATTGTGTTCGCTGAACCATAAGTTTTTTACCATCTGACTTATTCAGAATAGGTCTCGGTTTTACTTTCACCCTCGGATCTCGAATGGCCCACGGTGAGGCTTTTCCCACCATAACCTTACCCACGACTTCAGCAGCCTTGTCCATCGGCATATACGCCTGAGCCGGCATTACATACACAAAAAATAAAATTAATATCAACCAAAGTTTTTTCATATTTAACCTCACTACGACATATCCAGACCACACTCAACGCCATACCATATTGTGCCACCATCTATAGTGAAGAAGGTCAGAATGTCCGTTCCAGATGTTGTAAGTGTCGGCTCTGTTCCCCCGGCCCAAGCAACACTCACCGGCCAAGTAATCGAAACAGAACCACCATTTGTAATTACAAAAATAAATGACCCGCATTTACCAGATACAGGTGGATTGCTAAATGTAAATGTAATATCGGTTGCACAAGTAGCGGAAACAATATTTCCTTCATTCAAATCTATATCTACGGGGGTTGAAGAAAGAGTCCCGAGAATATTCACTGTTTCCGTATATTCCTTAATATCAATTTCCCCTAAAAAATCCTTTCCATGACTTCTCATTATCGCTTCTCCTTAGTAGTATCTGATCATTGTCAGAGCCTGAGCCCAGTTTTCACCCTCTCCCCAAAGGGCACCATAAGCTGACAGGTCGCAAATTGCTACATATATATTATCACCGGAATCAACTACTACAGAATTATAGAATGGGAATATGCCCGTATCTATAGATTGTGTATATAATGTTGACCATGTTGTTCCTGTGTCAGATGATGAGTAGATGGTCACAAGTCCGGTGTTCTCATCATAAGCGGACACATAGATATT
>Ga0316616_100000428_pt1 | contig 13225 bp, 11 predicted proteins | sample OWC_Aug_M1_C1_D1_FD_207660 | JGI IMG/M metagenome (GOLD analysis project Ga0316616, IMG submission 207660) | Wetland soil microbial communities from Old Woman Creek delta, Ohio, United States - OWC_Aug_M1_C1_D1_B | ecosystem: Environmental > Terrestrial > Soil > Wetlands | place: USA: Ohio... | reverse complement strand
GCTTCTGTCAGCAACAACTCCGGACCTGCTGGCGCCGCGATCATGCGGTCCAGCACCACCGCGTCGAAACTCGCCGAAACACCGGCGAGACTCCGCGCGTCGCCGTACTGCGCCACGCAATGCGCAAGACCGCGGCCGTGCAGGTTGCCGCGCGCGCGCTGCACCTCGGGCCTCGAGTCGCAGACGCCGAGCACGCGTCGGGCGCGGGGACCCAGGGCCAGCAACATCTCGGCAGGTGCACGGCCGACGTAGAGGATCGAGTCGAATCCCTGGTGGCCAATCTCCGCGACGGCCAACTGGGCGAGATCCTGCGCAGACTCCGGCGTGGTCCCGCGTGCGATCGTGGCAGGGTCGCTCGACGCAGTGCGGGCCGCCAGGATCGCGCTCGCCCTCATCCGATCGAGCGCCAGCACCGGGTCGTCGCGATCGACGAGGCCGAGCAGGACACGCGCGAATTCCGCCCCCTCTCCCTCTGCAGGAACCCTGTGGTAAACCCAGTGCTGCTCCCGGAACCGCTCCAGCAACCCGTCGTCGGTCAGCAGCTTGAGGTGACGCGAGACGCGCGGCTGGCTCTGGCCAAGGATCTGCGTCAGTTCCGATACCGTGAACTCACCAGAGGCCAGCACGGCCAGCAACCGCAGCCGACTGGGGTCAGCGGCGGCTCGTAACCCTCCAAGGAGCTGATGTAGGCCTATCGTCATTTGATGCAAATATAAACAAGTCTTTATACAATGACCAGTCCGCGCCACCAGGACCGCCTTCTCCCGGGAGAGGCGTGCCGTAAGTTGTTAACATATCGACCTTTCCTAAATCCCAAGACAGCCGCGCACCGAGCTGCGCAGGCCAGATCAATACCTTGCCAACCGACCCTTTCACCCGCGCCGACCTGGAGCAGGGCCCACGCAAGCGACTCAGCGAAGGCCGCTGGGCCAACGCCGTGCTCTATCGCTTCGAGCACCAGGGGACCTCGTGGGTCGTCAAGGACTTCGGGTCGCGCTCGTTCCTGGTCCGCAACCTGATTGGCCGGCTGCTGGTCCGGCGCGAGGTGGGCGGCCTCAGGCGGGTGGACGGCATTGCGGGCGCGCCGAGTGGCGCCTTCCGCGTGGACGCCCATGCACTCGCCTACCGCTTCGTGCCGGGCCTGACACTCAGACGCACCGCAAAGGCCGCGATCGGCCCCGACTACTTCCCACTGCTGGAACGCGAACTTCGCGAAATGCACGGCTCCGCCCGCCTCGTGCATCTCGACCTGCGCAACGCAGACAATATCCTGGTCGGCGATGACGGCACGCCATCGCTGCTCGACTTCCAGTCGTGCCTCGGCACGCGCTGGCTGCCGCCGCCGCTGCGTCGCTTCGTCGAACGCATAGACCTCGCCGCCATCTACAAGCACTGGGCGAGACGCAGCCCCGAGACGATGGGTGCGGAACGCACTGCGGCGCTCGCCAGCATGAACCGGCTGCGCCCGATCTGGGTGCTGCGCGGGTATATTGGCCAGAGTCGCCCGCGCAGCAAGCCGCGGCGCTGAAACGCACGAACACAAACGACCAGACGCCCAGGGAGCCCGCCGTGCTCGAAGCAATCCACCGCCTGTTCAACCACCCGACGCTGCGCAAGATCCTCTTGAAGAGCCGCGTGCTGCTCGGCGTCGCCGTGATCGGCGCCATCGTCTGGTACATGGACCCGAAGTGGCTGCTGCCCGGTTTCCTCGTGTCGATGTTCGGTGAGGCGATCCAGCTCTGGTGCTTCGCCTCGCTGGACAAGGGCCGCACCCTCGCCTGCAACGGGCCGTACGCGATCGTGCGCAACCCGATGTACCTCGGGCGCTACTTCATCATCCTCGGCGGACTGATGCTGCTCGGACAGTGGTGGCTGCTCGTCGTCTTCACCGTGATCTATTACTTCTACATGGTGAATCGCGTAAAGCGCGAGGAAGAGTACCTGCGCGGCGTGCTGGGCGCGCCATACGCCGAGTACCTGCGGACGGTGAACCGATTTCTGCCGGGCGCGCCACTGCCAGGCAATCCGCTCGCGTTCTGGGACTGGAAGCTGCTGAAGCAGAACCACGGCACGGCGAACCTCGTCGGCACGCTGGTGTTCTGGGCGGCGGCGTTCCTGCGGGCGCGATACGGGGCCGGCTGAGGCAACGACCCGAAAGAGTCAGTGCACCCCGCCGCTCGGCGCGTCCGGGCCACGAGAGAAGATCACGCCCGCGTCCACCGGGTCGAAACGGTACGCGCGGTTGCAGAACTCGCAGCGGACCTCGACCGAGCTGCGCTCGGCGAGGATCGAGTCCACTTCCTCGCGGCCGAGCGCACGCAGCATCGTCTCGACCCGCGACCGTGAGCAGCTGCAACGGAAGAAGACCGGCGCTGCCTCGAACATGCGCACGTCGTCTTCCGCGAAGAGCCGGCGCAACAGCTCGCGATCGGAGAGATCGGCCAGTTCAGGGTCTGTGACGGTATCGGCGACGAGCTGCACACGCCGCCAGGCGTCCTCGATCTCGTCCTCCGCCACACCACCGGCACCGGACTCAGTCGCCGTCGCCGGCCGCGTCGTGACCGGCAGGCGCTGCAGCAGCAGGCCGCTCGCCTGCTCGCCGTCCGCACGCAGCCACAAGCGCGTCGGCAGCTGCTCCGAATTCTCGAAGTAGTCGCGCAGGCAGTCGCTCATGCGCTCGCCCGCCAGTGGCACGACGCCCTGGTAGCGATTGGCGAGATCCTCGCCTTCGAGAGTGACGGTCAGCGTGCCGTTGCCCGAGAGCTGGCGCAGGTCCCGGATCGCGGGCGGGTCGCGAAATCGCGCTACCGCGCGCACGCCGAGGCCGTCGGTGCACTCGACCAGCATCAGGTGCATCGGCCCCGCGCCGCGCAGCTGCAGCGACAGGCGTCCCTCGAACTTCAGCGTCGCAGCGAGGAGCGCCGTGGCCGCGACCGCCTCGCCGAGCGTGTCACGCACCTCGGCCGGGTAGTCGTGGTTCTCCATCATGGCGCGCCAGGCGGGCCCGAGGTGCACGACGTGGCCGCGGAACGGATAGCGCTCGAAGACGAAGCGTCGCAGCGAATCCGTATGCTGCATCGGTCAGGCGACGCAGACGGGAATGCCGAGCGTGCGGATCTTCGCCGACCACTCGGCGGGCGCCGTGTCGTGCACCGACGTGCCGCGCGAGTCCACGGCGACCGTGACCGGCATGTCCTTGACGTCGAACTCGTAGATCGCCTCCATCCCGAGGTCGCCGAACGCAACCACCCGCGCCGAGCGTATGGCTTTAGACACGAGGTAGGCGGCGCCGCCAACGGCCATCAGGTACGCAGCCTTGTGCCTGCGAATCGCCTCGATTGCGGCCGGACCGCGCTCGGACTTGCCGATCATCACGATCAGGCCCGTCTTCTCGAGCATCATGTCAGTGAACTTGTCCATGCGCGTCGCCGTCGTCGGGCCAGCGGGACCCACGACCTCGTCGCGCACCGGATCCACGGGACCCACGTAGTAGATCGCCCGGTTCCTGAAATCGACGCCTTCGGGCAGCCCCTGCCCGCCCGCGAACAGGTCGGCGATGCGCTTGTGCGCGGCGTCGCGGCCGGTGAGCATCCTGCCGTTCAGCAGCAGCGTCTCGCCGGGCTTCCAGCTCTGCACCTCGGCAGGCGTGAGAGTGTCGAGGTTTACGCGGCGCGAGCCCTCGCCGGCGCTCCACGTCACCTTCGGCCAGCTGTCGAGCGACGGCGGCTCGAGCAGCGCCGGCCCGGAGCCGTCGAGCACGAAGTGCGCATGACGCGTTGCGGCGCAGTTCGGAATCATCGCGACCGGCTTCGAGGCGGCATGCGTCGCGTACGTGCGGATTTTCACGTCGAGCACCGTCGTGAGGCCGCCGAGGCCCTGCGCGCCGATGCCGAGCGCATTGACCTTCTCGTAGAGCGAGACGCGCAGCTCCTCGAGCTTGTTCGACGGGCCGCGCGCGATGAGCTCATGCATGTCGATCGGATCCATCAACGCTTCCTTGGCGAGCAGCATGGCCTTCTCGGCGGTGCCGCCGCTGCCCAGCCCGAGAATACCCGGGGGACACCAGCCCGCACCCATCGTCGGCACGGTCTTCAGCACCCAGTCCTCGACCGAGTCGCTGGGATTCAACATCACGAATTTCGACTTGTTCTCGGAGCCGCCGCCCTTCGCCGCCACCGTCACTTCGACGGTGTTGCCCGGCACGAGCTCGACGTGGAAGACGGCCGGCGTGTTGTCGCGGGTGTTCTTGCGGGCAAAGACCGGGTCGTCCACCACCGACGCGCGCAGCCGGTTGTCCGGGAACTCGTAGGCGCGATGCACGCCCTCGTTCACCATCTCGGCGAGGCTGCGCCTGGTCTCCCAGCGCACGTCCATGCCCACCTTGAGGAACATGTTGACGATACCCGTGTCCTGGCAGATCGGGCGCTTGCCCTCCGCGCACATGCGCGAGTTCGTCAGGATCTGCGCGATGGCATCCTTCGCAGCCGGCGACTGCTCCCGCTCGTAGGCACGACCGAGGTGCTCGATGTAGTCGGCAGGATGGTAGTAGGAAATGAACTGCAGCGCGTCGGCGACGCTCTGCACGAAGTCGTCCTCGCGGATCACGGTCATGGCGCTGCTCCTCAACCGGCCAGCTTGCGCTTCAGCAACTCGTTCAGCTGTGCCGGATTTGCCTTGCCCTGGGTGGCCTTCATCACCTGCCCGACGAAGAAGCCGAAAAGCTTGTCCTTGCCCGAGCGGTAGTCGGCGAGCTGCTGCGGATTGCCCGCCATCACCTCGTCGATCGCTTTCTCGATCGCGGAGGTGTCGGTGATCTGCCGGAGGCCGCGCGCGTCGATGATCTCGTCGGCGCCCTTGCCTTCGTTCCACATCGCCTCGAACACTTCCTTGGCGATCTTGCCGGAGATCGTGTTGTCCGCGATCCGCGCCAGAAGCTGCGCCAGCGCCGGCGCGGCGATACGGCTCTGAGCGACCTCGAGACCATCCTTGTTGAGCGCGCCCGACAGCTCGCCCATCACCCAGTTCGCGGCGAGCTTCTGCTGGCCGCCGAGGCCCTTCACGACGGTCTCATAGTAATCGGCGATCTCGCGGCTCGCCGTCAGCACGCCCGCGTCATAGGCCGAGAGCCCGTGGTCCGCGACGAAACGCGCCGCCTTCTCGTCGGGCAGCTCGGGCAGCGTCGCCCGCACAGCCTCGATCATCGCGTCGTCGATCACGAGCGGCAACAGGTCCGGGTCCGGGAAATAGCGATAGTCGTTCGCTTCTTCCTTCGAGCGCATCGAACGCGTCTCGCCACGATCCGGGTCGTACAGGCGCGTCTCCTGCACGACCTTGCCGCCGCCCTCGATCAGCTCGACCTGGCGTTCGACCTCGTAGTTGATCGCGCGCTCGACGAAGCGGAAAGAATTCAGGTTCTTGATCTCCGCGCGCGTGCCGAACTTCGCCTCGCCCTTCGGCCGCACGGAGACGTTCGCGTCGCAGCGGAACGATCCTTCCTGCATGTTGCCGTCGCAGATCTCGAGGTAACGCACCAGCGTGTGGATCTTCTTCATGTACGCCACGGCTTCCTTCGCCGAGCGCATGTCCGGCTCCGAGACGATCTCGAGCAGCGGCGTTCCCGCGCGGTTGAGGTCGATGCCGGAAAGCCCGTGGAAATCCTCGTGCAGCGACTTTCCCGCGTCCTCCTCGAGGTGTGCGCGGGTGATGCCGATGCGCTTCGGCGTACCGTCCTCGAGCAACACGTCGAGCCAGCCCGACTGCACCACCGGCAGCTCGTACTGGCTGATCTGGTAGCCCTTCGGCAGGTCCGGATAGAAGTAGTTCTTGCGCGCGAAGATCGAGCGGCGCGCGATCGTCGAGCCGGTGGCAAGACCGAACCGCACGGCCATGCGCACGGCGTCGAAGTTGAGCACCGGCAACACGCCCGGATACCCGAGGTCGACGAGGTTGGCCTGGGTGTTCGGCGCGGCGCCAAACGCGGTGGAGGAGCCCGAGAAGATCTTGCTGCGCGTGGCGAGCTGCGCATGGATCTCGAGGCCGATGACTGTTTCCCAATCCATAAGAGAGTGATTCGTGACTGGTGATCAGCGGTTAGTGAAGAAGAGAGGGGGTAGTGAGCTGGGGGTAGGGGTTAGTGCAGGGAGATTCCGGAACCCGGCGTTCGATTCGCATCGCAACATCAGCAAGCACTCCTCTTCACTAACCGTTAACCGCTGATCACTAACCGCTTTCCGTATCCGCTTTCCGTATCCGCTTTCCGTATCCGCGCTCCGCATCCGCTTTGCTATTCATACCCCGGCGGCACCCGGCGATGCCAGTCCGTCAGCTGCTGGTACTGGTGCGAGACCGACAGCAGCAGCGACTCGGTGAAATGCGGACCGACCAGCTGCAGGCCGACCGGCAGGTCGCGGCCGCCCTGCTGCACGAAGCCGCACGGGATCGATATCGCGGGCAGGCCTGCGAGGTTCGCGCCGATCGTGTAGATGTCGTTCAGGTACATCGTGATCGGGTCGCTCGTCTTCGAGCCGATCCCGAAGGCCGGCGTGGGCGAGGTCGGGCCGATCACCACGTCCACCTCGCCGAACGCGCGCGCGAAATCGGCGGCAATCAGCTGCCGGACCTGCTGCGCCTTGAGATAGTAGGCGTCGTAGTAGCCGGCCGAGAGCACGTATGTGCCGGTCATGATGCGGCGCTTGACCTCCGCCCCGAAACCTTCGCCCCGCGAGCGCTTGTACATGTCGAGCAGATCGCGCGGCGACTCGCAGCGGTGGCCGAACCGGACGCCGTCGAATCGCGAGAGGTTCGACGAGCATTCCGCCGGAGCCACCACGTAATAGGTGGGCACCGACAGCGGCAGCGCGGGCAGGCTCACGTCCCGGATGGCGGCGCCCGCGGCGCGCAGTGCCTCGATCGCATCCTTCACCAGCGTGCCGACCTCGGGCTCGAGACCCTTGTCGAAGAACTCCCGGATCACGCCGACGCGCAGTCCTGCGAGCGGCCGCGAGAGCTCGGCGACGTAGTCGGGCACCGGGACGTCCACGCTGGTCGAGTCGCGGGGGTCGAAGCCGGCCATGGCGCCGAGCAGCAGCGCTGCGTCCTCCGCCGAGCGCGTGAGCACGCCGGCCTGGTCGAGGCTCGAGGCGAACGCGATCATTCCGTAGCGGGACACCCGCCCGTACGTCGGCTTGATCCCGGTGAGATTGGTGAGTGCAGCCGGCTGGCGGATCGAGCCGCCCGTGTCAGTGCCGCTGGCGGCCGGGGCGAGGCAGGCCGCGACGGCCGCGGCCGAGCCACCGGAAGAGCCGCCGGGCACGCGGTCCGCGTCCCAGGGATTGCGTACCGGGCCGTAGAAGCTCGTTTCGTTCGACGAGCCCATCGCAAACTCGTCCATGTTCGTCTTGCCGAGCAGCACCGTGCCGGCCGCCTTCCAGCGCTCGACGACCGTGGCGTCGTACGGCGCGACGAAGTTCGAGAGCATCTTCGACGAGCAGGTCGTGAGTATTCCGTCGGTGCAGAAGATGTCCTTGTGAGCTATCGGCACCCCCGTGAGCGGCCCGCCCTCGCCGCGCGCAAGGCGCTCGTCGGCGGCGCGCGCATCAGCCAGCGCCCCGTCCGCCGTGATCGTGACGAACGCGTTCAGCGCCGGCGCCATCTTCTCGATGCGCCGGAGGAAATGCAGCGTGAGGTCGAGACTGGAAAACCGGCGGGCCTTCAAGCCGGCCGCCAGTTGGGCGACGGTCAGGTTATGCAGCGACATGGCCGGACCTCAATCGATGACTTTGGGCACCAGGTACAGGCCGGCCGCGACCGCGGCGGCGTTGCGCTGGTACTTGTCGTGCCGGTCCGACTCGGTGACCTCATCCGCCCTCAGCCGCTGCACCTGGTCGGCGAGCGGGTGTGCCATCGGCTCCACACCGGTCGTGTCGGCCGAGGCAAGCTGCTCGACGAGGCCGATGATGCGGGAAAGGCTGTCGACGTAAACGGGCATCTGCGCCTCGGAAATATCGAGGCGGGCGAGGTGGGCAATGCCCTCGACCTGGTCGCGCGTCAGGCTCATGCGGGAAATGCTCGCTCGAACACAAAAAAGAGCCGTAAATCATACACCTCGCCTTGCTGATTGTCCTGACAATGGTTAAATTGGGCGGATACCGCGCAACCTGAGCGCGCCCCTCCTCCCCTGCTCCTCTGGTCCAGATGTTCAAGAAACTCCGGGGCTATTTTTCCAACGATCTTTCGATCGACCTTGGCACGGCCAATACGCTGATCTACGTCCGCGGCAAGGGCATCGTGCTGAACGAACCCTCCGTTGTCGCGATTCGCGAGGAACCGTCTCGCGGCGGCAAGAGAATCGAGGCCGTCGGCACCGAGGCGAAGAACATGCTCGGCCGCACGCCGGGCAACATCACGGCCATCCGACCGCTGAAGGACGGCGTGATCGCCGATTTCACCGTCACCGAGAAGATGCTGCAGTACTTCATCGAGAAGGTGCACGGCAACCGCCTCATCCGCCCGAGCCCGCGCGTACTCGTGTGCGTGCCCTACGGTTCGACGCAGGTCGAGCGCCGCGCGATCCAGGAGTCAGCCGAGGGCGCCGGCGCCCGCTGGGTGCGCCTGATCGAGGAACCGATGGCCGCGGCAGTCGGCGCGGGAATGCCCGTGCACGAAGCTCGGGGCTCGATGGTGCTCGACATCGGCGGCGGCACCTCCGAAGTCGCCGTCATCTCGCTGAACGGCATCGTGTACGCGGCTTCCGTGCGCATCGGCGGTGACCGCTTCGACGAGGCGATCATCAATTACGTGCGCCGCAACTACGGGATCCTGATCGGCGAAGCGACCTCCGAGCGCATCAAGATCGAAATCGGCTCGGCCTACCCCGGCCAGCAGGTGCGCGAGATCTCGGTCAAGGGACGCAACCTCTCGGAAGGCGTGCCGCGCAGCTTCACGCTCAACTCGAACGAGATCCTCGAGGCATTGCAGGAACCGCTGCAGGGCATCGTCGGCGCGGTCAAGGCCGCGCTGGAACAGACCCCGCCCGAACTCGGCTCCGACGTCGCCGAGCGCGGCATCGTGCTCACCGGCGGCGGCGCGCTGGTCCGCGACATCGACAAGTTGCTGATGGAAGAGACGGGCCTCCCGGTCGTCGTGGCCGAGGACCCGCTCACCTGCGTGGCTCGCGGCGGCGGCAAGATGCTGGAACTGATCGACGAGCACGGCCCGGGCCTCTTCGGTCTCGATTGAACACGGGCGTGACCGCCCTCCAGCTGCCACCGTGGTCGAGTTAAGCCACGATTCGCGGCCGATCATCGGCCGCGGCCCGCCGCTCATCGCGACGTTCGTCACGCTTGCGATCGCGTCGATCGCGCTGATGGTGACCGATCAGCGCTATGACCAGCTCGAGCGGGTGCGGAGCTGGCTCACGGCCGCCGCATATCCGGTCCAGGTCGCGGTGGACGCGCCGTTCCGCGCGTGGAACTGGCTGACCGGTTCGTTCGCCGACAGGGACCGGCTGCGGCAGGAAAACCTGGAGGTCACTGCCCGGCTGCGGCTCGCGAACCTGCAGCTGCAGCGCTTCGCCGCCATCGAAGAAGAGAACCGCCGCCTGCGCGACATGCGGGAGAACTCGGCCGGAGTGGCCGAACGAGCGCTGGTTGCTTCGATCCTGAACGTGGACCTCGACCCGTTCCGCCATCGCGTACTGCTCGACAAGGGCAAGGCCGACGGGGTCTTCAAGGGGCAGGCCGTGCTCGATGGCGAGGGCATCTTTGGCCAGGTCTGGCGCGTCAACGAGCACACCGCCGAGGTGATTCTCATCTCCGACGCCGAACACGCGATCCCGGTGCAGTCGAACCGCAGCGGCGTGCGCACGATCGCGGTCGGAACCGGTGACCTGAGCAGGCTCGTGCTGCCCTTCGTGACGGGAGAATCGGACCTGAAGCAGGGTGACCTGTTGCTCTCCACCGGCATGGGCGGCGTGTTTCCTCCCGGCTATCCCGTGGCGAAGGTCACCAGGGTCGAGCGAGACGCCAAGGCGACCTTCGCGATCGTGGAGGCGCGCCCCACGGCCGCGCTCGACCGGGATCGTGAGGTGCTGCTGGTGTGGTTCAAGGCGCCCGCTCCCGAGCCGCCGACCGTGACCAACGCGCCAGCGCCTGCAGCCTCCGCCGCACCGCCACCCACGACCGGCGCATCGACAGCGGCGGCGGCGCCATCGACCGCTGCCGATACGACGCCATCACAATCGGCCCCGGTCGAAGACGCGGCTGCGACACCTGCTCCGGGTGGTCCGCAATGAACCGCAGCAATTTCTGGCGGCGGATTCTCTACTGGCTGACGGTCGCTGCCGGGCTCGTGCTCGCCATCGTGCCGCTGCCCGACTGGCTCGATCCGGTGCGGCCCGACCTGGCGCTGCTCGCCGTCATCTACTGGATCCTCACCAGCCCACGCATCGCGGGACTCGGCTATGCGTGGCTGGCGGGACTCTTCCTCGACGTGCTGCACGGCATGGTGCTCGGCCAGCACGCGCTCGGCTTCCTGGTCGTCGCGTTCCTGACTCACCGGCTGCAGTTGCGCATGCGCATGTTCCCGATACCGCACCAGGCCGGCGCGGTGATGCTGCTGCTCGCGCTCTACCACTTCATCGTCTTTTGGACCGACGGCCTGACGGGACATGGCTACACGGGCTGGAACCGCTGGCTGCCAGTGCTGTCGGGAGCGCTGCTGTGGCCGCTGATCGTCGCGGCTGGCGACACGCTGACCCGCCGCACGCGCTGACCCGACGGACCGCACGATGTCACGCTCCGTACGCCTGAAGGATCATTGGGCCGAACAGCGCCTGTTCGGCCGGCGTGTCCTCGCCGCCACGACGGTGCTGCTCGTCTGCCTCGGCGCGCTGTTCTCGAGGCTCGTGTACCTGCAGGTCGTCAAGCACGACTACTTCAGCGACCTGTCGCAGGGCAACCGGATCCGCATCGACCCGGTGCCGCCGAGCCGTGGACTGATTTTCGACCGTAATGGCGTGCCGCTCGCGCTCAATCGCCCGGCTTACCAGCTGGAGGTGACCCGCGAACTGACACAGGACCTCCCGGACACGCTGCAGCGACTGGTCGGCCTCGGCCTGATGCCGGCCGAGGACTACGAGCGCATGCTGCGCACGATCAAGGCGCGGCGCAGCTTCGAGTCCGTGCCGGTCAGGCTGCAGATGTCCGAGGAAGAACTCGCGCGATTTGCGGTCAACCGTCCGGACTTTCCGGGCGTCGAGGTGCGCCCGCGCCTCACGCGCTACTACCCTCTCGGAGGCACCGGCGTGCACGCGGTCGGCTACGTTGCCGCCATCAGCGAGAAGGACCAGGAGCGCATCGACACGGCGAACTATGCCGGCACGACGCTGATCGGCAAGCTCGGCGTCGAACGGGCCTTCGAAGACGACCTGCACGGCGAAACCGGATACCAGCAGCTGCTGGTCAACGCGCAGGGCCGACGAGTCGAACGAGTCGGGATCACCGCGCCCGTTCTCGAGCGCCGCGAGCCGATGGCGGGTAAAGACCTCTATCTCGCGGTGGACGCGCGCGTGCAGCGAGTGGCCGAGGAAGCGCTCGCCGGGCGACGTGCGGCCGTCGTGGCGATCGACCCTCGAAACGGCGACGTGCTGGCGTTCGTCAGCACGCCGACCTTCGACCCGAACGGGTTTGCGCGCGGCCTCACGCATGCCGAGTACGCCGCTCTCTCGCAGAATCTCGACGTTCCGCTGTACGATCGTGCGCTGCGCGGCGAATACCCGCCCGGCTCGACGATCAAGCCGATGGTCGCGCTCGCGGCGCTCGAGACCGGCGTCGTCGATGCGGATACCACCAAGCTCTGTCGCGGCGCATTCCAGTTGCCGGGCTCGAGCCACCGCTTCCGCGACTGGAAAAGAGGCGGGCACGGCACGGTCAACCTGCACTCGGCGATCGCGCAGTCCTGCGACGTGTACTTCTACAGCGTCGCCGACCGCATGGGCATCGATCGCATGCACGAGTTCCTCACCAGGTTCGGCCTCGGGGCTGCGACCGGCATCGACATCGGCGGCGAGCGCAAGGGAGTGGTGCCCTCGCGGGAGTGGAAGAAGAAGGCCTTCAAGAACAAGGACCTCCAGACCTGGTTCCCGGGCGAGACGGTGATCGCCGGCATCGGCCAGGGCTTCATGCTCGCCACGCCACTGCAGCTTGCTCAAGCCACGGCAACCGTGTCGATGCGCGGCCAGCGCTTCGCGCCGCGCCTGGTGACGGCGATGCGCGACTCGGTGACCGGCAAGATCATCAAGGTCCCGCCACGCGAACTGCCGCCCGTGACGGTGAGCAAGCCGGAACACTGGGATGCGATCATCGCCGGCATGGTCGGCGTGACCAACGACCCGGGCGGCACGGCGAGACGCAGCCAGGCCGGAGCGCCGTACGTCATGGCGGGCAAGACGGGAACGGCCCAAGTGTTCAGCATAGGGCAGAATGAGAGATACAGCGACAAGGACATCGCGGAGCGACTCAAGGATCACGCGCTGTTCATCGCGTTCGCGCCGGCCGAGGACCCGAAGATCGCCGTGGCGGTCCTGGTCGAGAATGGCAAGAGCGGCAGCGGTACCGCTGCGCCGATCGCGCGCAAGGTCATCGACGCCTACCTGCTGCCGCCGGCGGAGGCGACTCCGGCGCCGGCTCCCGCCACGCCGGATGCACCGCCCGAGCCAGCGCCCGGAGGCAACGAAGAGTGAAGACGGAAATCGCTGGCCCGGGCTATTCGAGCCGTGCGCGACGCACGTTCACGATTTCCGGGCGTCTGCTCGAGGTGCTTCATCTCGACGGGCCGTTGCTCGCAGCCGTGCTGGCGGTCTGCGTGACTGGGCTCGTAGTGCTCTACAGCGCCGCCGGCGAGGAGCTCAGCGTCTTCTTCGCGCAGGCCGCGCGGGTCGGGCTTGCGCTAGGCGTGCTGGTGGCCATGGCGCAGGTGCCTCCGCGCATCATGCGAATCGGGGCTCCGTGGCTCTACCTGGCCGGGGTGCTGCTGCTCGTCGCCGTTGCCGTCAAGGGCGACATCGCGATGGGTGCACAGCGCTGGCTCGACCTCGGTTTCATTCGATTCCAGCCCTCCGAGATCATGAAGATCGCCATGCCGCTCGCCTGCGCGTGGTACCTGCACGACCGGCCGCTGCCCCCGGACCTGCGATCGCTGGTCGTGCTCTGCGTCGCGATCCTGGTGC
>Ga0316616_100000427_pt1 | contig 13231 bp, 12 predicted proteins | sample OWC_Aug_M1_C1_D1_FD_207660 | JGI IMG/M metagenome (GOLD analysis project Ga0316616, IMG submission 207660) | Wetland soil microbial communities from Old Woman Creek delta, Ohio, United States - OWC_Aug_M1_C1_D1_B | ecosystem: Environmental > Terrestrial > Soil > Wetlands | place: USA: Ohio... | reverse complement strand
CTCAAGCCATGAAGGCCCACGATGCGCCCACGTTATCCGCCCTGCGGATGCTCAAGACGGCGCTGACAAACAAGGAAGTGGAGAAGGGCCGGGCGCTGGAAGATGGAGAGGCGCTGCAGGTCGTGGCCGCCCAGATCAAGCAGCGGCGCGATTCGATCGAGCAGTTTCAGAAGGGCGGCCGGCCCGACCTCGTCGAGAAAGAGCAGTTCGAGGTCGCGCTGCTCGACGCCATGATGCCTCCGCCAGTGAGCGCCTCGGAAATCGAGGACGCGGTCTCGAAGGCGGTGGCGGAGACCGGCGCGGCGTCTCCGAAGGACATGGGCCGCGTGATGAAGGCCGCGATGGCGGCCCTGGCGGGCAAGCCCGTCGACGGCAAGGCCGTCAACGAGGCCGTGCGACGAAAACTCGCGGGCTAGTCGGCAGCCAGTTGGCGATTCCCATCGCGGCCGTCGCCGAGACGGTCCGCCAGCGTGGCGTACCCTTCGGCAACGATGGTCAGGAGCGCGTCCCTGGCCATCCTGAGCGCTTCAACTTCCCCCGCATGGGCGGCCCGTGCCTGGAGGCGCTCCACGACGAGGGCGGCCTCCATCAGCTTCATCGTCCCGTTGGGCTTGGTGCCGTCGGTTCCATTGGTGCCCACGTGCATCCGCAACACTCCGTCTGTCAAGAACTTCAGGTGCACTGTGCCTCTCCTGATACAGTCGGGCAAGCGTCATCGTGCGCCAGAGGATCCGTGGCGCAAGTTGACGCGAGCCGCCGACCTCCGCGAGCGGTCCTCGACCCGATTTCCGGCAACCCGGTACTTCTATATGCGTAAGAACAATTGTTCATTGAGTGAACTTTCACAACGACCGAGCCCGCAGACCCGGTCAAACTTTCCCCGCGCGTCTGTCGTCTAATCACTCGAAGGCGTTCGACAAACCTCTCTCCTCCTCCAGGGCACCCGTCATCCCGACTGGCGGGTGCCCGACCTCTTTCTTGGGGCTCGTCCGCTCCGTGCCGGCACGGCGACAGCCCGAAGGCCGATGGGTTCCATTCGCGCAGGTCCGCCGCCCACGCCGGGTCCGAGACCGTCCTTGGCCTTTGTGCTACCCTGACGGTTCCAGATGCCCGACCAGCCGTCCATGCCGGGTGGCGGCCCCTCGCCCCCGGCGGCCTCGCCACAACTCGCCCGCTCCGCGGGTGTCATCGGCGCTGCGACGATGACGAGCCGGGTGCTGGGGCTCGTCCGCGACCAGGTGCTCGCCTTCCTCTTCGGCGCCGGCGATCAGATGGACGCCTACAACATCGCGTTCAGGATCCCGAACCTGGTGCGGGACCTCTTCGCCGAAGGGGCCATGAGCGCGGCATTCGTGCCGACGTTCACGAGAACCCTGACGAACGAGGGACGGGACCGGGCGTGGCGGCTCGGCAACCTCGTGGTGAACGCCCTGCTGGTGGCCACCGGCCTCATCGTCGTGGCCGGGATCGTGTTCGCCGTGCCAATCACCACCGCCTTCGCGGGCGCGTACGCGGAAGTGCCGGGCAAGCTCGAGTTGACCGCGTCGCTGACGCGCATCATGTTCCCGTTCCTGGCGATGGTCGCGGTTGCGACCGCGCTGATGGGCATGCTCAACTCCCTCCACCGGTTCTTCGTTCCGGCGATGTCCCCGGCCATGTTCAACGTGGGCTCGATTGCCTGCACGATCGGCCTCGCGCCGGTGATGCCGCTGGTCGGGCTCCCGATCATCGTGGCCCCGGCCATCGGCGTGCTGGTGGGAGGGTTCCTGCAGATGGCTGTGCAGTGGCCCTCCCTGCGCCGCGAGGGGTACCGCTACCAGCCCGTGCTGGACGTCCGTGACGAGGGCCTGCGCCGGGTGCTGGTGCTCATGGGGCCCGGCGTGGTGGGCCTCGCGGCGGTCCAGGTCAACCTGCTCGTCAACAGCATCCTCGCGACCGGTGAAGGCACGAGCGCGGTGTCGGCGCTGAACTACGCGTTCAGGCTCATGTACCTCCCCATCGGGATCTTCGGCGTCTCGATCGCCACCGCGGTCATCCCGACGCTCAGCCGGCACGCTGCGAAGAACGACGCCGCCGGCATGCGCGACACGGTGTCGAGCGGCCTGCGCATGATGCTGATGCTCAACGTGCCGGCCACGGTCGGGCTCGTGGTGCTGGCGACGCCGATCGTCAGCCTGATCTTCGAGCACGGGGCCTTCACCGCGGCCCACACGGCGGCCACGGCCGCGGCGCTGGCCTTCTACGCGCCCGGCCTCGTCGGGTACTCGGCGGTCAAGATCGCGGTGCCGTCGTTCTACGCGCTGCGCGACAGCCGCACGCCGGTCATCGTGTCGGCCGTGACGGTCCTGCTGAACGTCGTGTTGAACGTCACGCTCGTGCGCGTGATCGGGTTCACCGGCCTCGCGCTCGGCACGGCGGTGAGCGCCATCTTCAACGCGAGCGCCCTGCTGTTCCTTCTGCGATCGCGCCTCGGCGGGCTCGACGAGCGGCGCGTGACGGCGTCGTTCGCCCGGATCTGCGCGGCGGCGGCGGCGATGGGTGCGGCCGCGTGGGCCACAGACGCGGCGATTGCCGCGTGGCTGCCATCCCGCAGCACGGCCGTGATGGGCCTGCGCGTGGGATCGAGCATCGCCGTCGCCCTGATCGTGCTCGACCTCGCGGCGCGGGTGCTGCGCGCGGAGGAGTTCAACGAGGCCCGGGCCATGGTGCTGGCCCGGCTGCGGCCGGCGAAGAGGCGGACGTAGGTGGCCGCGCGGCCGGGCATCGACCCCGCGGTGTACCGCCTCGCCGGCGCCCATTTCATCGCGGATGCCTACAGCAACCTGTACGCCCCGCTCCTGCCGGCGCTGATTCCCCGCCTGGGCCTCTCGCTCGCAACCGCCGGCACGCTGGCCATGCTGTTCCAGTTGTCGGCCTCCGTGTCGCAGTTGGGCTTCGGCCGCCTCGCGGATCGGTGGCGTCCCCGCGCGCTGATGGTCGCCGGGCCCGTGGCGTCGGTCACCCTGCTGAGCCTCATCGGCGTCGCGCAGTCGCCGGCGGCGCTGGGCGTCATCCTCGTGGTCGGCGGGCTCGGCGGCGCGGCGTTCCACCCGACGGCCGCCGCGCTCGTGCACCGGCTCGGCGGGCGCCGGCGCGGACTGGCGATGTCGATTCACATCACGGGCGGCTCGCTCGGCTACTCGCTCGCGCCCATCCTGTTCGCCCCCTACGTCGGGGCGTTCGGCCTGTCATGGACGCCCCTGCTTGCGCTCCCCGGCCTCGCGCTGCTGCCGGCCGTGCTGCGCGGCGCCCCGGCGGTCCGCCCGTTCGGGTCCGGGCCGGGCGGAGGGTTCGCCGCCCTCCGCCCGTATGCCAGGCCGCTCACGCTCCTCTATGGCATCGTGGTCCTCAGGACCATGACGTCCCTGAGCCTGGCGACGTTCGTTCCCGTGCTGCTGACGAGGCAGGGCTGGTCGGTGGGCATGGCCGGCGTCGCCGTCTCGATGTACCTCTTCGCGGCCAGCGTGGGCGGATTCACGGGCGGCCCGCTCGCGGATCGCTTCGGCTCAAGGCGCGTGATCGCCGGCTCGATGATCCTCGCGGTGCCGCTGCTCGTGGCGGCCACCCGGACGGAGGGCTGGGCGCTCGTCGTCCTGCTGATGGCGGGAGGCTTCTTCCTCCAGTCCACCCTCCCGGTGAACGTGACGTTCGCCCACCAGCTCGCGCCGGTGAGCGCGGCGACGGTATCATCGCTGATGATGGGATTCGCCTGGGGGACCGGCGGCCTCACGGCCCCGCTCGTCGGGTCGATGGCCGACCGCGTCGGGATCGAGCCGACACTGACCGTCATCGCGTGCCTGCCGCTGCTGGCCGCGCTGTGCGCCGTGCCCCTGCCGGGCGGCGTCCCGCACGAGGCCGACGGGCACATCGACGGGGAGACGCCTCCCCCCATCGGGATCTAGGACTATGCGCCCAGGCTATCCAGGTTCCCTGTCGTACAGCTTCGGTCCGGGGCCGCTCACGCCGGCCGTTCGGGCGCTCATTGTCCTGACCGTTGCCGGGTACCTGCTCCCGCTCGTCGTGCCGGCCCTCACGATCCGCCTGGGCCTTGTACCGGCGCTCGTCGTCGAGCGCTGGTGGGTCTGGCAGCCCGTCACGTACATGTTCATGCACGGCGGGTTGTTCCACTTGCTCTTCAACATGCTGGCGCTCTGGATGTTCGGTGTCGATCTGGAACGCCAGTGGGGCACGCGGTTCTTCGCGCGGTTCTACTTCGTGGCGGGCGTCGGCGCGGCGCTCACCACGCTGGTGCTGTCGTGGCTGCCGTTCGGGTTCGCGGAAGCGCTGTACGTGTCCGTCACGGTGGGCGCCTCGGGAGCCATCTACGGTCTGCTCGTCGCCTTCGCGATGATGTACCCGCGCAGGCCGATCTACCTGTACCTGCTCTTCCCGATCCCGGCCAGGATCTTCGTGCTCATCATCGGCGGGATCTCCTTCCTGTCGTCGATCTCGGAAACGAGCGGTGGCGTGGCCCACGCCACGCACCTCGGCGGCCTGCTGGCCGGCTACGTGTACTTAGCCGGGCGGCGCGGGCACCTTTACTCCACGCTCCGATCGCAGTGGCTCCGCTGGCGGCTCGCGCGCATGCGCAGGCGGTTCGACGTGCACGAGGGCGGCCGCAGGGGCCCTGGCGGTCCCCGGGTCCATTAGCATGGCGTCGCCGGGGCCGCCCGGACGTGCGTTCGTCGCGCTCATCCTGATCGGGCTGTGCCTCCGCCTGGCGGCACTCCCGCTGCCCGGCACGGGCGATGTCATCCCGTTCAAGATCTGGAGCCATGCCGCCTCGACTTCCGGCGTCGCGCAGATGTACGGGGTCGGCGGGACGCCTCCGGAGAGGCGTCTGCACGCATGGGGCGGGTGGGAGGCGACGGTCAATTACCCTCCCGTTGCGCTGTACGAACTGGCGCTGGTCGGGATGGTGTACGGGTCCGCGTTCCCGGGGTTTCCTGACAGCGCCGTGCTGACGGCGGGCGTCAAGCTGCTGCCCCTTGCGGCGGAGGCCGGCATCGCATGGCTGTTGTTCTGGGCCGTGCGGCGGCTGCGGCCGGACCCACCCGCGGCCGCGCGATTTGCTGCGCTGGCGTTCTGGCTGAACCCGGCGGCGATCGTGGCGACCCCCGTGCTGGGTTACGTGGACGCGCTGTTCGCGCTGCCCGCACTTGGAGCCCTCGTCGCGGCCGTCTTCGGGTCCGCCTGGCTCTCCGGCGGCCTCCTTGCGCTGGCGGTGCTCACGAAACCGCAGGCGATCCTGCTTGCTCCCGTGGTCAGCCTCGCGCTGGCCAGCGGCTCCTCTCCGCGGTCTCTCGTGTTGGGTTTGAAGGCGATGGGCCTGGCCGCGGCTGGTGCCGTGCTGGCGTCGGCCATTGTCCTGGCGCCCGTGCTGCGTGCGGGGGCCTGGCCGAACTTCGTGCAGGCGATGCTGTCGTTCGGCCGGCACGACATGCTCTCGGGACAGGCGGCAAACGCGTGGTGGATCGTGACGTATCTCATGCGGGCCGCGTACGCGGTTGCCGACATGGGGTTCGCGGAGGCGTTCCTGTCGCCGGTCCGGCGGCCTCTCGCCATCACGAGGGTGATCGAACTCGGATACCCGGACCCGAGGCTGGCCGCCACACTGTTCACGATGGCCGTCATGGCCTGGGGCCTGTGGGTCGGGCGGCGCGGACGCGATCTCTCGACGCTCGCTCTCCTTGGCGCCTGGGTATGCTACGCGTACTTCGTGCTTTCGCTGCAGGTGCACGAGAACCACTTCTACATGATCGTGCCCCTGCTGGCCCTGACGGCGGCGGTACTGCCCGAGTGGCGAGCGCTGTTCTGGCTCCTGAGCGCCAGTTTCGCCCTCAATCTGAATCTGTTCTACGGATTCGGAGACCGGGTCGGCTTTGCGCTCCCGAGGACACTGACCGGGATTGATGCGACGGTCTGGCTCTCGGTGGCGAATGTCGCGGCGCTCGCGTGGTTCGCCGTGTGCCTTCGCCGACGCCTGCACGCCCCGGGCCCCGCCGCTACAGCAGGCCGCGAAGGTACCCCCCGTCCACTGGAATCGTCGTCCCGGTCACGTAGCGCCCGCGGTCCGATGCCAGGAACACGATGAGATCGGCCAGCTCCGATGGGTCGGCCATGCGCCCCAGCGGGATGTTCTGGACGGTCCGCTTCTCGATGGTCTCCGTCGGCACCCCTTCCCGCAGGGCGGTCGCCTCGGCCAGTTCGACCACGCGCTCGGTGCGCGTGTAGCCGGGCGCCACGCAGTTCACGAGGATGTTGTCGCGAGCCAGCTCGTTCGCCAGCGTCTTCGAGAACCCGGTCACCGCGGGCCTCAACGCGTTCGAGAGCATGAGCCCGGCAATCGGCTGTTTCGCCGAAATCGAGGTGATGTTGATGATGCGGCCGCCGCCGGCGCGCCTCATGTGGGGCACCGCCTCCATGCACAACAGCACCGTGCTCATCAGGACGAGGTCGATGGCGTCGCGCCAGTCCGACTCGGTCGTGGCGCCGAACAGGCCCGGCTTCGGACCGCCGGAGTTGGTCACGAGGATGTCCAGGCGGCCGAAGTGGCGCGCCGTCTGGTCGACGAGCCTGGTGATGTCGGACCGCTTGGAGACGTCAGCCCCCAGCGCCAGGACGTCGGCGCCGGTCTCAGCCTGGATCTCCGCGGCCGCCGCCTCGAGCGTCGGCATGTGCCTGGCGCACATCGCCACCTTGGCGCCCTCGGCGGCCAGCCCCCGCGCCGCAGCCTTGCCCAACCCCCGGCTGGCTGCACAGACCAGCGCCACTCTGCCCTTCAGTCCGGTTTCCATCGCTGCTCCTCGCACCGTCGAGTGATTCGTCTGCAGAGAGTAGTCAGTAGCCAGTAGCCAGTAGTCAGTAGAAAGGCAGCGTCTCGGTGTCAAGCTGTGCAGCAGCGAGACAGGCGTTCCTACTGGCTACTGACTACTGGCGACTGACTACTTCTTGTGAAAATAGTCATCCGTCTTGTCCAGCCAATCCTGCCTGATGGGGCTGAAGACGTCCAGTTCGAAGGTGTCGTCCAGCGCCTCCGCCTGGTGGGGCACCGACGACGGGATGTGCAGCACTTCGCCCTCCCGGACGACGAGCTCCTCGCCGCCGATGGTGAACCGCAGCGCGCCCTGGAAGACGCAGGTGAGCTGCTCGCTCACGTGGTCGTGCATGGGGACGATCGCGCCCTTCTTGAGCCAGATCTGGGCAATCATCTCGCGCTCGCCGGTCACGATCTTGCGCGAGATCATGGCGGTGACCTTCTCGGCGGCGATTTCGTCCCAGCGATACTGGCGGACGATGGGGGAGGACATGCTCGTCTGCTCCTGCGAAACGGGGTGCCGATGTTGCCCGCGGAGGCCCGTGCCGACCGCGGGAGGCGAGATTATAGCACCCGGAACCCGATGATATACTTGGGTTTCCTGTCATATGGAGACGACGACCACGGCCGACCGAACGCCCGGCGCTGTTGATCGCCCCTCGGACCTTCCTGCGGACCTGCTCCTGCGGGCCTACCGCATCATGTACCAGTCGCGGAAGATCGACGACAAGGAGATCCAGCTCAAGAACCAGAGCCAGATCTTCTTCCAGATCAGCGGGGCGGGCCACGAGGCGATCCTGACCGCCGCCGGCCTCGGCCTCCGGCCCGGGTACGACTGGTTCTTTCCCTACTATCGCGATCGGGCCCTGTGCCTGGCCCTCGGGGTGACGCCGTACGAGATGTTCCTGCAGGCGGTCGGGGCCGCGGACGACCCGGCGTCCGGCGGGCGGCAGATGCCGTCCCACTGGGGACATCGCCGCCACAACATCGTGTCCCAGGGCAGCCCGACCGGGTCGCAGTGCCTTCACGCCGTCGGGTGCGCCGAGGCAGGCGTCCTCTACGGGAAACTGCCCGGCATCGACGGCCGCGCCTCGCGCTTCCAGGCGGACGAGGTCGCCTACGTGTCGGTCGGCGACGGCACGACCAGCGAAGGCGAGTTCTGGGAGTCGCTGAACACGGCGTGCGGCAGCCGCCTGCCCGTCCTCTATCTCGTCGAAGACAACGGCTGGGCGATCTCGGTCCCGGTCGAGGTGCAGACCCCCGGCGGAAGCATCTCGGACCTGCTCCGCTCGTTCCCGGACCTGTTGATTCTCCGCGCTGACGGCACCGACTTCGCCGACAGCCATCGGGCCATGCAGGAGGCCGTTGCGCACGTCCGCTCGCGGCGGGGCCCTGCGCTCGTGCATGCGAGCGTCATCCGCCCGTATTCGCACTCGCTGTCGGACGACGAGCGCCTCTACAAGACCCCGGACGAGCGTGAAGCCGAGGCCCGGCGAGACCCGGTGCGGAAGATGGCCCGCACGCTCGTGGCGGGCGGCATCGCCACCGAGAAGGCCCTCGACGCGCTGCGCGCGGAGGTCGAACGCGAGATCAACGAGGCCGCCGCGAGGGCGCTTGCCGCGCCCAGACCGGCGCGGGACACGGCCGCGCTCTGGGTGTTCTCTCCCGACGTCGACCCGGAGTCGGCCGCCTTTCAGACCGCCCCGGAGCCCGACGGCAAGCCCGACACGATGGTGGCGGCCATCAACCGCACGCTCAAGGACGAACTCGCCCGCGACCCCCGCATCGTCGTGTTCGGCCAGGACGTGGCTGACTGCAGCCGCGAGGCCAGCCTCGGCGAGGTGCAGGGCAAGGGCGGCGTGTTCAAGGTGACGCACGGCCTGCAGCGTCAGTTCGGCAGCGACCGGGTGTTCAACTCGCCGCTGGCGGAGGCCAACATCATCGGCCGCGCGGTCGGCATGGCGGTGCGCGGGATCAAGCCCGTCGTCGAAATCCAGTTCTTCGACTACATCTGGCCGGCGATGCAGCAACTGCGCGACGAGATGGCGATGATGCGCTACCGTTCGGGCAACAACTGGTCGTGCCCGATGGTGGTGCGCGTGCCGATCGGCGGTTACCTGCGGGGCGGCGCGCCGTACCACAGCCAGTCGGGCGTCAGCATCTTCGCGCATTCGCCGGGCATCAGGCTCGCTTTTCCGTCGAATGCCCAGGACGCCGCCGGCCTGCTGCGAACGGCGATCCGATGCGACGACCCGGTGCTCTTCTTCGAGCACAAGCACCTCTATCGGCAGACGTACAACAAGGCCGAGTACCCGGGGCCGAACTACATGGTGTCCTTCGGGCGGGCGGCCGTGCGACGCGAGGGCACGCAGGTCGTCGTCCTGACCTGGGGCGCGCTGGTGCAGCGGTCGCTGCTGGCGGCCCAGCAGGCCGAGAAGGATGGCCTCAGCGTGGCGGTCGTCGACTTGCGCACGCTGGTGCCGTGCGACTGGAAGGCCATCGGCGAGTGGGTGACGCGCACGAACCGGGTGATCATCGCGCACGAAGACCAGCTGACCTGCGGCTTCGGCGCCGAGATCGCCGCGCGCATCGCCCAGGATCATTTCCATCACCTGGACGCGCCGGTGCGCAGGGTCGCGTCGCTCGACACGCCGGTGGCCTACTGCCCGGACCTGGAAGAGGTGATCCTGCCCAACGCGTCGGATATCCTGCAGGCGATTCGGGAGACGGCGCAGTATTGATTCGGGATTCGGGATTCGGGATTCGGCGAGAGACGCTACCTCACGGGAGTCCAGTGTGAGGCTGCTCCGCACCCTGACCGCTGCTTCGCTGCTTTGCCTGCTGGTACCGATTCAGGGCGCGATGCGGGTCGAGGTGCTGACATCGGTTGGGGGCCTCCCGCCCGAGCTCGTCGGCGTCTACCGGGATCCTGCCGGGTTCCAGCAGGTCCTGTCCGGTCAGTATCTGGTCTTCGACCGCCGCGCGCACGCGGTGTTCGGGGTGGACGCCGCGAAGACGACCACCTGGAAGCTCGTCGACATCGGCGAGGAGCCGGGCCGGGTCCTCGATCCGTCGGCCTTCGACGCGGAACCCGGCGGGTCGTTCGCCGTGGCCGACGCGCCCGGAGGACGCGAGCGCGTCCAGGTGTTCACCGTGAGCGGCCGGCAGCTCGGCGGATTCACGCTGCCCGGCCGCCTGGCGCCGCGCATCACCCTCGACAACATCGTGCTGAGCGGCGCCGGATCCCTCCAGTACACCGGCACGTCGCTGCTGATGAGCCAGCCCGAGACGGGCGCGCTCGTGACGGAGTTCGGCCTGGGCGGCAGACCCACCCGCTCGATTGGCGCGCTGCGCCGGACCGGGCACGAAGCCGACCGGGACCTGCACCTTGCGTTGAACGCGGGGCTGCCCATCGTCAATCCGCGCGGCGGGTTCTATTACGTCTTCCAGGCCGGCGTCCCCATGTTCCGCAAGTACGATCGGGAGGGACGGCTCCTGTTCGAGCGTCACATCGAGGGGATCGAACTCGACCAGGCCATCGCGGCCCTGCCGACGGTGTGGCCGCAGCGCCCGGGCCAGGGCCGGGAGCGGGACCTGCCGCTCGTGAATCCGATGGTGAGGGCGGCGGCTGCCGATGCGCAGGGAAACCTCTGGATCGCGCTCGTGCAGCCGTACACGTATGTCTTCGACGCCGACGGCAACAAGGCGCGGGTCGTCCAGTTCAGGGGCGCCGGGCCCGTTTCCCCGTCCAGTCTGTTCTTCACAACCTCGGGCCGGCTGCTCGTGACGCCCGGCTGTTACGAGTTCGCTGCGACGGGCCCTGCGCCGGGCAGATCCGGGCCCTGACGGGGACCGCTATTCCTCCGCGGGCGGGTCGGGCGCCCTGTACCTGCGGGCCGCAATCCGTGTGATGGCCACGCCGGCCAGGATGGCCCCGGCGCCGGCCAGCTTGGCCGCACCCACCGCCTCGCCGAGCGTCGCGGCGGCAACGGCTAACGCGATGAGGGGGATGAAGTTGGAGTACGCCGACGTGCGCACGTTGCCGATGCGCTGCACCGAGGTGTACCAGATCAGGTACGCCACGTTGAGCGCCAGCAACGCGGACAGCACGGTGGACGCCCAGGCCCACGCGGGCACGTTCGTCCACTCGACCCGGGCCAGCTGGGGAACCGACACCGGGACGTAGAGCGCGGTGCCGGTGATCATCGTGAGCCCCGTCACGGTCAGGGGCGAGTAGCGCGCCAGCATCGACCTGGACCCCACGGTGTAGACCGCCCAGCAGCAGACGGCGCCAAGGGTGAAGAGGTCGCCCGCGAGCGAGGCGCCGCCGAACTCGGCCCCCGCCCCGACCACCAGGTAGACGCCCAGGACGGACATCAGGACCCCGGCCCACTGCGCTCGCACGACGCGTTCGTGGCCCGCGAGTGCCGATGCGATCGACACGGCAACCGGCGAGCAGCCGATGATGAGCGCGCTGTTGGAGGCGGTGGTCCTCGCGATGCCGGCCATGAACAGGAGCTGATAGACGAAGTGGCCGACGGTGCCGAGCAGAGCCACGCGCGCCCAGTCGGCCCGCGCGACGCGCGACCGGCCCTTCCCGACAAGGGCGGCGGCGAACACCAGGGACGCCACGCTCATGCGCACGGCGTTGAAGGCCTGGGGCGGGAGCTCCGTGAGCGCGGACTTGATGACGGCGTAGTTGCCGCCCCAGATGAGGACCATCAGGACGAGCAGGCCGTCGAAGGGGGAGAACGTCTGCCAGCGGCGCACGCGCCACCTCCGCGCCTGGCGCCGGTCGGCCTCGCCGGGCGGAACGGACGAAGGCCGGGACAGGACTCGCCCGTCCCGGCCTTCCAGTCGGTGTGAACCGGGCTTCGGTCTAGCCGCCGAACGGCTTGACGAAGAAGAGGATCAGCGACACGAGTAGCACGTAGATCACGAGCGACTCGATGAGGACGAGGCCCAGGATCAGGTTGCCGCGGATGTCGTTCGCCGCCGCGGGGTTGCGCGCGATGCCCTCGACCGCCGCGCTGAGGCCCTTGGCCTGCGACAGGGCGCCGAACGCCGCCGCGATCGCCAGGGCGAAGCCGGCGGTGATGATCGACCAGCGCACCAGTTCGGTGGACGCCGAGGTCGTGGCCGCGGCCGACTCCTGCGCGAAGGCAGGGCTGGCGAGTCCGAGGACCAGCACAACGAAGGTGAACATCAGTGCAAAACGCGTCTTCACGACCTCAGCCTCCTCAGTAGGGTTCGACGTGATTCGAGCTAGGCCGCCACGCGATGCGCGGGCGCGGCCTCTTCGTGTCCGTGAGCTTCCTCGTGCCCGTGCTCCGCCGCCACCGCGCCGCCCAGGTAGATCATCGTGAGCATCACGAAGATGAACGCCTGGAGCGGCATCGTGATCATGCCCAGGAACATGATGGGCAGCGGCGCCACGAACGGCACGATACTGAACAGAATCAGGATGACCAGCTCCTCCCCGAAGACGTTGCCGAACAGTCGCAGCGAGAGCGACAGCACGCGGGAGAAGTGGCTGATGATCTCGACCGGCAGCATGATGGGCGCGATGAACAGCGGCGCGCCCGGGGGGGCCGCGAAGTGCTTCAGGTACGGCCCGACGCCCTGCTCCTTCATGCCGTGGATGTGATAGTAGACCCACACCGTCAGGGCGCAGCCGAGCGTGACGTTGATGCTGCTCGTGGGCGACATGAAGCCGGGGACCATGCCGATCAGATTGCAGGCCAGGATGAAGACGCCGATCGTGCCGACCAGCGACACGTACCGGGGCCCCTTCGGCCCGACGATGTCCTGCAGCATGCCGACGAGGCCGCCAACGACGTCCTCGAAGACGATCTGGAGTTTTCCGGGGTTGTCGACGCTGAGCCGCGATCGCACCAGGAACGCCAGCGCAATCAGGGAGGCGACGATCAGGTAGACCATCACCAGGTAGTTCGGGATCGGGTTCGCCGGGTCGGCCGCATGGACGCCGAACAGGCCGAGCAGCGCGTTCACGGCGGGGCCGAACACGGCGTTCGCCGCGTCGACGATCCAGAGCGGGTGCTCGAGCTTCTCCATACCTGCGCGACTCCACCCCGGGGCCGGTCGGGCCAGCCGTTGACTGGCTCACCGGGTGGCCATGTCAAACGCCCAAGGATATCGTATGGGCGCCCCGCCGGTAAAGCGTCTCAGGGGACCTGTCCGCCCCCCCGCCGGGAGGCGCCCCGCGCCAGCCGGGCCGCTTCGATCCCGATGGCCGCAACCGGCGCCGTCACCCCGGCGAACAGCCCCAGCGGATGGGCCCGCAGGGGCACTAGGACCGCCCACGCGACGACTCCGACCACGGCGTAGCGGCCGATCACCGTGACCATGGTCCAG
>Ga0316616_100000426_pt1 | contig 13232 bp, 17 predicted proteins | sample OWC_Aug_M1_C1_D1_FD_207660 | JGI IMG/M metagenome (GOLD analysis project Ga0316616, IMG submission 207660) | Wetland soil microbial communities from Old Woman Creek delta, Ohio, United States - OWC_Aug_M1_C1_D1_B | ecosystem: Environmental > Terrestrial > Soil > Wetlands | place: USA: Ohio... | reverse complement strand
AGAGCAGCAACACCCTTCGTCGGGGCTTCTCCCCTCTTGGGAATTGGTCATTGGTCATTGCTTCATTGGTCATTGCTCTTTCCTTTGCCCTTGGAACTCCGCCGCCACCTTGGCCAGTGTGTCCGGCTGCGCCAGCAGGTCCACGGCCGTCATGGCCATGGCCTTGGCGGCCAGCAGCAGCGCGCGCTCGCCCCGCTCCGAGACGGCCGCCTCCGCGAATCCGGTCATGTGGCAGGTGACCTCGCGGGGCGAGATCTGCAGCATGGGCTGGATCGTGGGGACCACCTGGCTCACGTTGCCCACATCCGTCGAGCCGAGCTCCCTGTCCACCGGTCCCTGGTCCACCCCCTCGCCCAGGGACTCGAGGTTGCGCTGGAACAGGGACGCCAGGGTGTAGACGGGCTTGTACGGCTGGTAGGTCGGACCGGCGAACGCCACCGTGACCCGGCACCCGGTCGCCTGCGCCGCCGCCTCGAAGCAGCGGACGACGCGTGGGACGAGTTCCTCGAGATACGCCAGGTCCAGCGCCCGGACGTAGAACCGGGCGGCCGCGTAGTCCGGGATGATGTTGGGCGCCTGGCCCCCATGGGTGATGACGCCGTGGATCCGGGCGTCGGAGCGGACCTGCTGCCGCAGCGCGCCGATGCCGGTGTAGGCCAGGACCACGGCGTCCAGCGCGTTGATCCCCTGGTCGGGCGAGGCGGCGGCGTGGGTCGCCTTGCCGAAGTACTCCACGACCATCTCCCGCATCCCCAACGCCAGCTTCACCATCTCCGTCCGGTTGCTGGGGTGCACCAGCATGGCGGCGCCGGTGCCGGCGAAGACCCCGGCCTCGACCAGCGGGATCTTCCCGCCCCCCTTCTCCTCGGCCGGGCAGCCGACCAGCAGCGCCTCGCCCGCCCCCGGCGCGAGGACCGCCTTCACGGCCAGGGCGGCGCCCAGGGACGCCGTCCCGATGATGTTGTGCCCGCAGGCGTGTCCCAGTCCGGGCAGCGCGTCGTACTCGGCAAGGAACGTGATCCGGGGGCTGCCCGACCCCGCCTGCCCCGTGAAGGCCGTGGGCAGTCCGGCCACGCCACGGGCCACCGCGAAACCGTGCCGCTCCAGGACGGCCGTGAGCCGCTCGGCCGCCTTGAACTCCTCGTAGGCCAGCTCCGGGTTGGCGTGCAAGAACCGGCTCGCGTCGAGGAGCTCCGGGGCAAGCCGGTCCACCTCGGCCTTCACGCGCTCCTTCTGGGTGTGCAGGGTATTCGCGCTGGACACGGCGACCTCCTCGACCCGTGGTGCCTTCGTGCCGGAACGATGAGAACTCACGGAAAATGCGAGGAAATCCGGGGGACAATACCACGCGACCCCAGCCCGCACAAGCGCCCCGAGTCTGCAGAGATTTTCCATTGACATCCAAACATTTGTTTGGTATCTGTACACCATGAGCCGGGTGAGTGCCGTCACCCGCCAGGAAGGTCCCAGCCTCCTGGCCCTCCTTCAATATCTGGCCGAGGGAAGCCGGCAGCGGTTCTCCCAGGCGGGATCGGTCCAGGCGCGCCTGTCGCTGCTGACCGGGCCGCCCCTGGTGCTGGACGTGGGCACGACGCTGGCCGGCCAGGTGGCGCTCGGCGGGCAGGTGGTGCTGTACGTGGACGGGGCCAACGCCTTTGACCCCTACATTCTTTCCCGCCTGGCCAAAGCGGCGGGACAGGACCCCAAGGCGGCCATGCAGCGCCTGCGGCTGTCCCGGGCGTTCACCTGCCACCAGCTGGAGACGCTGATCGCCGAGCGCCTGCCCACGGCGATCACCCAGTACCGGCCGGGCCTGGTGGTTCTCTCGGGCTGGAGCCACCTGTTCCACGACGAGAACGTCCCCGCCCCCGAGGCCTTCCGCATCTTCCAGAACACGGCACGGCGGATCCGGTCCCTGGCCGCCGCCGGACAGCCCATCCTGGCCACCCACCCCGACGAGCCGGTGACCCCGCGGCTGCCGCGCCTCCGGGCAATGCTGGTCCACGCCGCCGACGGCGTCATCCGGTTCCAGCAGGAAGAGGGGTTGATCCTCGTCACGCGCGAGAAGCCGCTCGCGGCGCTCGAAGGCGCCGCCCCGGGCGCGGTGTCCCGCTCGCTGATGATTCCCCTGGAGGACTGCCGCCCCTGGATCCGGGTCGCGCACCACCAGGAGATGCCGGTGGCCTACCCGTGGAGCGGCCGGTGAGTGAAGTGCGGGGGACGGGGGGTGGGGGTCAGGGGACGGGGAAAGGCAAAGACGGTTCGGCGGTTCGGGAGAAAGACGGTTCGGCAGGCCGAGGGTTCGGTGGTTCGGTAGTCCACGGACTCTCGCGTGCAGTCCGTGGCTTGCGGCCAGTGGTTCCCGTTCGTTCCAGCCTCTGGGAATCATTGCTCTTCCCTTGGCGGGCTTGGCGCCTTGGCGGTTGGAGGTATCCCATGGGTCGCACCGTCGTTCCGTTCAGCCGGGTCCTGGAAGCCGAGTTCGAGAGCTGGAACAAGTTCCGCCGCGCCCTGCGGCGCGAGGATCAGGAGGCCTTCGACGGCCTGTTTGCCGCCGCCAAGTTTCATGTGGCCGCCATGGTCTACGCCTCGCGCCTGACCCCGCTGGAGGCCATCCTGATGGGCATCCTGGTCGAGCACCAGAAGGCCATCGCCCAGCTCAAGGGCCGGGTGCGCGAACTGGAAGCCGCGGTGCAACCACCGCTCACCCTGACCCATCCGGCCCCAGACCCCCGGCCCCCGGTCTCTGACCCCCGACCCCTGGCCCCCGACCCCCGATCCCCGGTCCCCGACCCCTGACCCCCGCGCGGGTTCGGCAGGGGGTGTACCATTGAAGGCGGATCGCCAACCAACGCCCATGACACTACTCTTTCCCAAAGAAACGACCCGCGCCAGAGGCATCGAGCGCCTCGCCCGCGAGGCCGCGCCCCTGCTCGAGAAGTCCGCAGCCGAATACCTCGGCATCGAGGTGCGCTCGGTCCTGAACCGCTGCTCCAGCCCGCGCATGCCCTTCGCCTGGACCATCAATCCGTACCGCGGCTGCGAGTTCGGCTGCCGCTACTGCTATGCCCGCTACACCCACGAGTTCATGGGGCTGAACCGCTGGGAGGACTTCGAGGAGAAGATCTACGTCAAACGGGACGCCGCCCGGATCCTCGCCCGGGAGCTCACACCCGACCGCCTCAAGGGCCAGAGCATCGCCCTCGGCACCGCCACCGACCCCTACCAGCCCGCCGAGCGGCGTTACCGCGTGACCCGGAGCCTGCTCGAGATCCTGGCCATGGCCCGCGACCTCTGCCTGTCCATCACCACCAAGGGCGACCTCGTCACCCGGGACACCGACCTACTGCGGCGTATCGCGGGGCGGGGCAGCCTGCACGTGAACCTCACCGTGACCACCCTCGACCGGCGCCTCGCTCGTACCCTGGAGTTCCGCGCACCCCGGCCCGATCTCCGCCTCCAGGCCGTGCGCCGGCTGCGCGAGGCGGGGATCGCCGCCGGGGTCACCATCTCTCCCATCCTGCCCGACATCACCGACAGCCGCGCCAACCTCGACGCTGTCATCTCCGCCGCCAAGGAACACGGCGCCACCCATGTCTTCCACAACGTCCTCTTTCTCAAGCCGTCGGCGCAGCCGCCCTTCTTCCTGTTCCTGGAGCGGCACTTCCCCCACCTCGTACCACGGTACCGCGCCCGCTTCGCCCGCGGCGCCTTCCTGGACCGCGGATACAAGGACCGCATCTCTCGCCTGATGCGGGCGCTGAAGGCACAGTACGGCTTCACCAGCCAGGCCGACTTCGACATGCCCGCCCCCGCGCACGAAGCCGAGGGCGAACAGCAGCAGGTCCTCCATATTGAACCCAACCCCAGCGGCCTTCCCTGTGTGGGTGCGCCGCCCGAGAGCCGTTACTTTCACGGGAGCCTACGGGCGAGATGCCCGGACACGGCGGGCGCGACGGATCAGCCAAAGACCAGAAGGGCATCCTGCGGCACTAAATGAAGTCATCCAATGGACGTGGCCACCATGCGACTCGTTCAATCGAGGTCGGAGGGCAGCAGTTCTGCGATTGACACCGCCGCCGGGTCAAGAGTAGATTTGGGCGACCTCGGCGGTCATCCGGACAGGGCAGCGGAGGATGTTCGGATGGGGGCAAGGGATGGGACGACACGGGCGCTGCAGCGCGCGGTGAGCCCCCTGCGCCAGGAGGACCTCGGCCCAGGCTGGCATGGCACGCCTCCAATGGGCGCCTTGCTTCTGGGCAGTCGGACGCTCGGTGCTCATCCGCCGGCCTCCCCGGCTGCTGTTGATACTCCCCACGCCGCCCCCGTCACACCTCGACCCCAACCCAAGCTCCTCGACCGCCTCCGTGAGGCGTTGCGCTCCCGCCATTACAGCCGGCGCACAGAGCAGGCCTACTGCCACTGGGTGCGGCGGTTCATCTTCTTCCACAAGCTCCGTCACCCTGCCGACATGGCTGAGCCCGAGATCAACACGTTTCTCACCCACCTGGCGGTCAAAGAGAAGGTGAGCGCCTCGACACAGAACCAGGCGCTCAGTGCACTTCTATTCCTGTATCGGCACGTGCTGGGCCGGCCGATCGGGGACCTCGGCGAGGTGATCCGTGCGCGAAAACCCAAGAGGTTGCCGGTGGTCCTGACCCGCGAGGAAGTCAAGGCAATCCTCGGCAGTTTGACGAGTGACAAGTGGCTGATGGCCTCGTTGATGTACGGCTCGGGGCTGCGTCTGATGGAATGCCTTCGCCTGCGCATCCAGGATATCGACTTCGCCCGAAATGAGATCATCGTCCGGGACGGCAAGGGCGCGAAGGACCGCCGCACGATGCTGCCGGAGTCGCTCAAGCGCCCACTCGAGGAACACCTGCGAAACGTCAGGGCGATCCACCAGCTTGATCTTGCCGACGGCTGGGGACGGGTCCAGATGCCAGAGGCCCTGGACCGAAAATACCCCAACGCCCCCGTGGACTGGCGCTGGCAATGGGTCTTTCCGCAGGAGAACCGGTGGAAGAATTCAAGAACCGGCGAGGAAGGCCGCCACCATGCGCACGAGACCATCCTCCAGCGGGCCGTGGCGGCGGCCGTGCAGAGGGCCGGCATCGCGAAGCATGCCGGTTGCCACACCTTGCGTCACTCGTTCGCCACCCACCTCCTGGAAGCTGGCTACGATATTCGGACGATTCAGGAGCTACTGGGGCACAACGATTTCAACACCACCATGATCTACACCCACGTGCTCAACAAGGGGGGCCAAGGGGTCCGCAGTCCGGCGGATGATCTCTGAGCCCGGATTAGACAGTCTGTATAATCACGGCACTATGGGGAGCAGCTTGTCGGGAACCGCCCTATAGGAAGCCAACTTGCGGGCGCCTGCCCGGAACTCGGTTCGGGTTTATGCAGACAGTAAGCCGTCTGCCTTCGCAGTCTTAGGCAGACCGCATAATCACTGTTCGTCGTCCCTACAAAGCGCGAAGGGGGAAGTGTGGCGGGCAAGACGGTTTCCGAGCGTGCATTCGAGGAGTACCTTTCCAGGCATGGCCTCGTTGCCCGATACGAGGAACTCCCAGCTGGAATCACGATGCCGTGCGACTACAGTCTAGATCTGGGCGGAAAGACGATTCGCTTCGATGTCAAGGAATGGGAGTCGCAACCCCCAACCTCCGGCTATTTCGATCCGTATGCGCCGATCAGGCAGAAGATCCAGGCCGGAAAGAAGAAGTTCAAGCAGTACAAGGGGCGCGGCGAGCCATGTGTCCTCGTGCTGTGCCACTTCGGACGGCAACTGATTCTCCTGGACCCCCTAGCGATCTTCGGTGCGATGTGTGGCGATTTTGGGTGGGTGATCCCCTGCGACACGGCGCATGGGGTTGCTGACACTAATCGCGCTGAGAGGGCATTCCTAGAGGGTGGACGCATGGTCCATCACGCGCCAGATGGGTCGGTACGCCTCCGAAACACCTCCATCAGCGCCATCGCTGTTCTAGGGTCGCTCGATATCCGCTCTCGTCGGCTACGTATCGAGTACCGTAGGCGAAAGCTGGCTGCCGGGCGACCTATGTCGATAGAGGAGGGCTTGGCCATCTGCGAGGAGCTGGATCAGCAGCTTGAGCCGCGAGATCCCGAAGTGCGCCTGGCCGTGTATGACAACCCGGTCCCCCCCCGCTGTTCCGCTACCAGAGCAGTTTCCGAGCGGACCTTACGACGAGCGGTATGGGTGGGATGGGGTTCGTTTTCTCCGCACCTATGTCGGGGCCGGATTGGCCTCAATCGAGTGCGAAGAGGATGGCGAGGGTATTGTACGGGAGGACCCGCTTGGACTTAGGGCCCAGCCGCAAGACGACGCCGAACAAGCGTTCGGCGGACAAGTGAAATGAGGAACCGCATAGTCAGGGCAATCGTCGCGGCCGTGGTAATAGCGGCCGCCGCGGCATGGGCCGAGGAAGTCCGGACCAATCCGAAGCTCTTCCAGGTCGGAGACTCTGGAGCCGTGCTGGTCATCGAGGGTACCTGGCGGATCGTGACAGGCCGTCCGTCCGTCGAGATCCCGCATGTAAACAGCGTGCGCGTAGAGTGCCACCGGGCTGCAAGGCAATGCGTCGAGTACGCCGCGAAGCTCATCGGCCCCTCGGACGATGCCTCGGGGTTCGTCAAGCAGTCGACGCTGTTCCTCATGAGCGAGGAATTCCGCGTCCTCGAGTGGTCTCAGGATGTGATCGTTGCGAGGGCCGGGCCTCGTGCGGCAGATGTTGAGCTCAGGATCTCACTGGTCGACCGAACGGCAGAGCGGACGTCGCGGGAAACCGCGGCACGCGGTGCACAGGGTGCGAATCCGGCCGGGTTCAATGTCTGGAGATTGGAGTAGCCGCCGAACCACTGAATCAACCCGACGCCGCACCGACACTGCGACTACTTGTGGGCTTTGCGCGGCGCGGGTTATCCAGGACGTTATGCGGTCGACCGCCGATCACTCAGTACGGTCAGATGGTCACAGTGAGCCATGAGTCGTGATTACATCGAAGATTGAACGTCATTCGAGGAGCGCTTCTGCGGCGCATGTCAATCCAGGGAACTGCACCGGGTCCTCAGCCGATGGGGGGTTCCACCCCATCTCGGACGGCGAAAGCATATTCCAAGTCCCGAATGGGACTATGAGCGGGAGATTGTTGCATTTTGCTGTCGCTGCTATCCATATGCATCGCCCAGAGGAGCTTCTAGAGGCTGAGGACACCCACAGAACAGGATGCTGCCCAGGAAGTGCGCAAGGCGCGCTGGTGAGCGTTGACGTTATGCGACTTTCCGGTTCAGACGATCCGCCTTCACTGCCAGTCGAACACGTGCGCCGAGGCGGGCCAGTATGTCGATGAGTGTGTCCGTACTGAACAGGTCGATTCGCCCGCGGACCAGGTCACTGACCCGAGGCTGAGAGATTCGAAGAAGCGCGGCCGCCTCTTTCTGTTTGAGACGCCGGGACGCGATCAGCTTCTGGACTTGGATCAAGAGGTCTGCTCGAACCAAGAGATGCTCCGCCTCCTCACGGCGGAACCCGAGATCCCGGAACACATTGCCGGTCGATGGGGTCACTTTGAGGTTCATGACGGTTCTACCCTCCCGATACCTTTCCGGCGCGGCGCAGCGCCAGCAACTCGTGGAAGCGTTGTCGTGCGAGATTCACGTCTCGCTGGGGTGTCTTCCGGGTACGCTTCTCGAACGCGTGAAGCACGTAAACGGCTTCGGCGAACTTGGCCACGTACAGCACTCGATGCTCCAATCCCGTGTGCACACGGATTTCCCGGACCCCGGGACCGACAACGGCCATCGGTTTCCAGTCAAACGGCTCCAACGCCTGCTGAATCCGCCTGAGCTGGACACCCGCAAGTCGCCGGGCGTCTCGTGGGAACGCTCGCACATCGCTCCGGGACGAGGCGACCCATTGAAGCGCTTTATCAGGCATGGCGCACTATACAAGTATCAGTATGTCATGTCAACTCGAAGCCGGGACGCCTCGCATAACTACCGCGTGCACCTGCCGGCGGGCCTCGCCCCCACGTCTCACAAGGAGTGTTGGCGTTCGCCCGCCGCAGGTGACGCGGAACGTTAGGCCAATGAGGAACACGTGACATCAGCGACGATAAAGCTTTTCCTACCCGACGGAGATGCGAAGGGGCTCCGCACCGCCGAGATCTCCAACTGGACGGGGAAAGCGCTCGCAGCACCCCGTACCGAGCTTGACCGTCTCCTCGCTCGCGAGGAATGCGACAAGGCCGGGGTGTACGTGCTCACCGGCAGCGATCCCTCCACGAACGCGCCGCATGCCTACATCGGCGAAGCGGAAATCATCCGCGACCGGCTCAAGCAGCACAAAGGGAAGGAGTTCTGGGTCTCGGCTGTTGTCTTCGTAAGTAAGGACGAGAATCTGACGAAGGCTCACGTGCGCTATCTCGAGAGTCGCCTTCTCTCGGAGGCCATGCAGGTCGGTCGCTTCACACTTGAGCAGAATCAGGCTGGTGGCTCGAAGTTGCCCGAGTCCGACCGCGAAGACATGGAAGTGTTCCTTTCGCGTATCCGACAGCTATTGCCCGTTCTCGGATCGGATCTGCTGACTCCGATTGCGAAGGCTCCCGCCAAGAGCCAGACCAGTGGCCAGCTCTTCTGCCGCATCAAAGGCGCGGTAGCTCGCGGCCAGCGCACAGCAGACGGATTTGTCGTCTTCAGTGGATCGACCGCAGTTCTGGAGGATCGCCCATCTGCTCAGCAGCGGCATCCCTTCGTTGTCACGCTCCGAAAGAAGCTGCTTGCCGACGGAGTCCTTGTGGAGAAGGACGGATTCTTCGTGTTCAGCAAGGACGCGGAGTTCTCCAGCCCGAGTGCGGCCGCGGCTGTCGTACATGGAGGCGGCGCCAATGGACTCACGGAATGGAAGACCAAGGATGGCACGACTCTCAAGGAACTCGATGAAATGGCCTAACAACAGCATGCAGCGGACGGCGCTGCGCGCCGCCGCTGATGCTGAGCGTTCGGCGACTGACGTGACATGACGATGCGGCGACTTTGCCCGACAGTAGGCGCACTAGGTACATGGTTCGTGGCGATGATCACCGGCGTGGTATTCACCGCGCTGTTCGCTACGCCGCACAGCGCCGACGCGCAGCAGCTGGCGAAGGGCCACCGGATCGGTCTCCTCGTCTTCGCCTCAGCGTCCTCATTCGCCCTCCGCGTCGACGCCTTTCGGCATGGCCTGCGTGAGCGCGGCTATGTGGAGGGGCAGAACGTGTTCCTCGAATACCGTTACGCGGAGGGCCAGCTCGAGCGCTTGCCTGCGCTGGCTGCCGAACTTGCAGTTCTCAAGGTCGACGTGATCGTGACATCGTCCACGCCGGCCATCCGGGCCGCGATGCAAGCGACGAGGACGATCCCCATCGTCATGGCCAATGTCGCTGATCCAGTGCAGGCGGGGCTGGTGGCAAGCCTCGCGCGGCCGGGTGGCAATGTCACGGGGGTGTCCAATCTCTCGCCAGAGGTGGACGGGAAGCGGTTGGCGCTGCTGAAGGAGGTCGTGCCCAAGCTCGCCCGGGTCGGCTTCATCTGGGACCCGATCAACCGCGCCCTGGCCCTCAGGCTCGGAGAATTGCAAACGGCAGCGCGGGCGCTGGGGATCGCGCTTCAATCGGTGGAAGTGGGAAAACCCAGCGCGCTCGTGAGCGCGTTCGAGGCCATGACCAAGGAGCGCACGGACGCCCTCGTCGTTCCTGCGCCCATCGCCAGCCTCTACGGCCGACAGATCCTGGAGTTCGCCGAGAGGCAACAGGTGCCGGCGATGTATGACGCCAGAGAATTCGCCGTGCAGGGGGGAATGATGGCCTATGGGCCGGACTTCCTCGACTTGCATCGTCATGCGGCGACCTACGTCGACAAGATCCTCAAAGGCGCCAAGCCCGCCGACCTCCCGGTGGAGCAGCCAACGAAATTCGAGCTGGTGATCAACCTCAAGACGGCAAAGGCTTTGCGTCTCACGATCCCGCAGGCGGTCCTCGTGCGCGCGGACGAGGTCATCCAGTAGCGGGAACCCGGTTGCGGTGCGCGAGGGGAAACGGACGCCGAACAGACGCATGCAGCCGACAGCGTGCAGAACGCGCCGCGGCTGATTCGTCGCGTTCGGCGTACAACAGGGGCAGGCTGAGTTGAGGTCTATGAAGCCTTGCTGGACGCAGCTTCAGGTAGACGTGAAGGGGTGTACCCGCTGCACTGCGGACCTTCCCGATGTCGGCGTCGAATGCCCACCCAGCCTGCTGTACCCCGACGGCATCGAACCCCCAGACCCGGTTCGTGTTCTGTTCGTCGGAGTCGCCCCACCCGAGACCGGTCGCCACTTTTACACGGATCCGTTGGACAAGCTGCGCCGAAGCCTATTTGACGTTCTTGAGAAGTTGGACAGACCATGCCGCACCATAGACGACTTCATCGCCCACGACTTCTTCCTGGTTCACACCGCCAAATGTGCGATACGTGGCACAACGAAGCCGAACCTGAGCGTGTCGAAATTCTGCGCGTCGGCGCACTTGCGGAGAGAGGTCGAATGCCTCGCGCCCCACGGGTTGTGCTTTCTCAGCAAGAACATCGGTTTTCCGGTGTGCACCGATCTCATGCCCCATTGGAGGCATTCGGGATGCGTAGAGTTTGGTGAAGTGACCACAGTGGTTGTTGACGACAGACGTGTCCAGGTGGTTGCTACGGCATGGCCCGGTCGCGGTCACGAAACGTTCACCAAAGCGCACGTCCGGTCACTTTGTTGCGGGCTCGGTCTGGCTACGTGCCAGTCGTAATGGCCCCGAACTCCCCAATGCAGCGGACCGCGGGCTCCCGATGCCCGCCCCCTATCTGCGGCGCGCAAGCGTTCGGCGAGAGACACCTTGCATTGGCGTAGCATCTAAGCTACACTACCGGCAATGGAAATTGCGCCGCAGACGTTGCAGGAGTACGTAACGCCCGATGGGAAGATCCCCTTCCGGGATTGGCTCGCCGCCCTCCGCGATGTCCGTGTACGCGCGAGGGTCCGGGTCAGGCTGAACCACTTACGATTGGGCAACTTCGGCGATGCCAAACCAGTCGGGGACGGCGTCTCCGAGTTGCGGATTCCCTACGGCCCCGGATATCGGGTGTACTTCGCGCCGATGGGTAGCACTGTCATCCTGCTGCTCTGTGGCGGAGACAAATCGACGCAGGCGCGTGATATCGGCAGAGCGAAGAGGTATTGGATGGACTATCAACGGAGGTCGTCATGAGAAAGCCTTCCGTGAAATATGAGAACGGCCTGAAGAACGCCTTGGCGGATCCTCTGGAAGCCGCAGCGTATCTGAATGCCGCGCTGGAGGATGGATCCCAAGACGTGTTTCTCATGGCCCTCCGGGATGTTGCCGAGGCACGAGGGCTTACGCGCCTTGCGCGAGCGACGTCGCTGAACCGGGAGAACATGTACCGCATCCTCTCAGAGAAAGGGAACCCTCAGCTTTCCAGCCTCAACGCATTGCTCGATTCGCTCGGTCTCAAGCTGGCCGTTGAAGTCAAGAACGTCGCCGCCTGACAAGAGATCGCCGAACCATGGCGTGCACCCTGTCGCGCGCTACGGGCGCGAAGGGTGACGCTTGGCGTTAGGTCGCATGGATCGGGACAGATGAACACCAAACGGCGCCAAGCTTTCGACCGAGAGATCGCTCTTGGTAGACATCTCATTGCCATTGGGGATCTGGAGCGCGCCTTTCAGCACCTGGAGCGGGCTCACGTCATTGGCCAGTCCTTCGTGGGCGCCCATGCGAAGACCCATTGGCTGATGTTCATGTTAGAGATCCGTCGAAGGCGAGTTGCTGCCGCGTTCGGTCAAGCCGTTCGTATCGTCTTGGGTGTAATAGGATCTGCGGTCGGCGTCGTTCCAATAGGCAATACGGGCGGTACTGACATCAGTATGTTCAAGCGCTTGCCCATCGCGCCTGAGCTGCAAGAGATCATTGATGGCACTTCATCTGATCCTGGGGGATCGTAGCTTGGAGTTGCTTGTGGGAGCGGGATTAGCGCTTTCGGTCGGTCTGTCGGCCACGTTTCTAGGCCTGGACCGCGACCGTGCGTTCTATCCTACGGTCATGATCGTCATTGCCTCGTACTACGGCTTGTTTGCAGTCATGGGCGGTTCCATCCAGGTACTGGGGCTCGAGTCGATCGCCATCGTGGCGTTTCTGGCTGCTTCTATCGCCGGGTTCAAGCGGTCGCTGTGGCTGGTAGTGACAGCTCTGGCCGCACATGGCGTGTACGACTTCATTCACAGTCAGTTGATCGCCAACCCAGGCGCGCCGCTTTGGTGGCCGGGCTTCTGCTTGGCCTACGATGTCGTAGCAGCGGGGTACCTGGCCTGGCTTCTGTGGCGCTCGAAGGTCCGTGCCCCTGCGACCTAACAAACGGTTCCACGCGACGCACTCGCTGCGCTCGTGCGCGCGTGAACCGCGGCGTTAGGCGACAGACACCTCGGGGACGATTGTGCCCAGACTCTCTTACTTTTACGGGATTGCGATCTACATGTACTATCGAGAGCATTTGCCCCCGCATTTTCACGCGATCTACGGCTCGCATGATGCGGAGATCACGATTCGCTCCCGGCGGGTTCTGAAGGGATCGCTGCCGCCCCGCGCATTGACGCTCGTCCGCAAATGGGCAAGACTGCACGAGGTAGAATTGACTGCGGCCTGGTTCAGGGCGCAGGACCGGGTGCCGCTTCGCCCGATTGCGCCCCTGGAGTGAGAGGTTTCAAATGTCGAAGACAGTCGTCAGAATCACTGCGGTCGAACTGGTTGGACCGCATTCGTTAGCCCTGCGCTTCAACGATGGAGCTTCGCGGCGGGTGGACCTTCTCCCCGAGCTCGAGGGACCAATCTTCCAACCGCTACGTGATCCTACATACTTCTCACGGGTTGCGCTAGACCCGGTTGCCGGAACCGTCGTGTGGCCGAATGGGGCGGACTTCGCACCCGACTTCTTGCGCGACTTGCCCGAGGAAGAGATCGCGCGTCCGAGGAAGAAGTCGCCTAACTTCGCGCTGCAACGGCCGAACCGCTTCGCGGCTCGCCGCTGACCGCCAGCGTTGGGCTGCATCAGGAGGCTAGCGCGTCTACACAATGAAGCGCGAAAAGCCAGACCGAAAGTCGGTACCGAGACATGAGGCAATCAAGAAACGG
>Ga0316616_100000425_pt1 | contig 13236 bp, 11 predicted proteins | sample OWC_Aug_M1_C1_D1_FD_207660 | JGI IMG/M metagenome (GOLD analysis project Ga0316616, IMG submission 207660) | Wetland soil microbial communities from Old Woman Creek delta, Ohio, United States - OWC_Aug_M1_C1_D1_B | ecosystem: Environmental > Terrestrial > Soil > Wetlands | place: USA: Ohio... | reverse complement strand
GCGCATGTCTGGCTGTGTCTGCTGCCGGCATTCTTCATCGCCGGGGGACTCTCGGCACTCGTTCCGAAGGACGCTATTACGCGACTGCTGGGGCGAAAGGCGTCGAAGTTTGTGGCCTATCCGTCCGCGGCCATGGCGGGAAGCGTCCTGGCGGTCTGCTCGTGCACCATCGTGCCGCTCTTCGCGGGGATCTATTCCAAGGGCGCGGGCCTTGGGCCGGCGATCACGTTTCTCTTCTTCGCGCCGGCGGGGAACATCCTCGCGCTGGCCTACACCGGTGTCGCCCTCGGTGCCGACTTTGCGCTGGCACGTGTCGTCCTCTCTCTCACGTTCGGCATCGGCATCGGACTGATCATGGCGCTCATCTTCAGCCGGGACGACCAGGCCCACGCCGAGGCGGCCGATACCGGGTACGTTGGCTCGGAGGGCTTGACCGCCAGGACCGTCATCTTCCTGGTCCTCATGGTGGGCTTGCTCATCTTCGGGACGCTGCAAGTGCGGCTGTTCCTCAACGCGTATGCCTCATTCACGCTGCCGATCCAGGGCTTCGACCGGGTGCAGGACTTCCTTTTCCGCCTGGTGCCCTTCGATGCGAACAAAGGCGAAGAGGGGGTCTCCGTCCAGGGGGCGATCCTGATCGGCCTCCTCGTGCTCATCGGGCTCGCGGCCTGGAGGGGGCTCGGGCAGGTACATGAAGGGTATAACCGCTGGACGTGGGCCTCCCTGGGTCTGATCGCGTTGACCCTCCTCATGGCGGCCGCGCGGATGGAGCCCAAGGCGCATGGGTTGGAAGTTGCAATCCCGGGCAAGACGTTCGGCGTCCTGCTCACGATGGCCGTCCTCGCGTACATGGCCCGAAGATACTTCGAGGCCTACGAGATTCAGCAATGGCTCTGGGAGACATGGCGCTTCGTGCGCCAGATCTTTCCGCTGTTGGTGGTTGGCGTGTTCGCCGTCGGGATCATCCGGCAGCTCATCCGACCCGAGTGGGTGCAGGCCGTGGCGGGCGCCAACACGATCTTCGGGAACCTCGCCGGCGTCGTCTTCGGCGTGTTCATGTACTTCCCCACGCTGGTCGAGGTGCCCATCGCCAAGATGTTCCTCTCGCTGGGCATGCACCCCGGACCGCTCATCGCCTACCTGATGGCCGACCCCGAACTCAGCCTGCAGAGCATTCTCATTACCGCCAGCATCATCGGCCGGACCAAAGCGTGGACGTACGTGGCCTGGGTAGCCCTCTTCAGCATGATCTCGGGGCTTCTGTACGGACAGTGGGTGGACGGGGCGAGCCCGATGATCCTCCTGTCGTACCTGACAGGGTTCTTCGTCATTCTGACCGGCTGCCTGTATGCCATTGGACGCCGCCAAATGGCGGTCCTGCGGGCCGCAGAAATCGAAGAGGTCGGCCGGCGCTGACGCCGCTCAGGCGATCATGAGCGAAACGACTGGAAATAGATAGCTCTGTCGATCAGACAAAGCCGAAAAGAAGCGCTTCTTCTCTTTGCAACACACACGCCTTTGGTTTATCGTACGCACGATTCTTTCTCGTCCTCAAAGCGGCAAGAAGGGAGGCGTACACATGAACGTTCTCAGGCTCTTATGGCTTATCCTTTGCGCCTTTCTCCTTGCTACGCCCGCTTCGACGACGTTCGCCGCCGAGAGCGCCTGTGTGAAGTGTCACACCAGCGATGCAACGCTCAAGTCCCTTTTCACTCCTCCGACGCCAACGGGCGGCGAGGAAGGGGAGGGGTGAGCGGGGACGCCTCCGCCAGTTAAGGCGGACCAGCTCTACAAGGGGTTCCTGGTGGATCGCGCCCTGCTCGACAGCGATCCCCACTTCGCGCAGGGGTGCGCCTCGTGTCACAAGGGCAACGAGAGTGGGGCCGACAAGGCCGCGGCCCATCAAGGCCTGATCAAACGACCCTCCGACGACCTTGGCGTATGCGAGACCTGTCACGCCGACATCGCCAAGACGTACAAGACGTCTTTACATTACACGACGGCCGGGCAGCGCCACGGCGTGAGTGGTCGCTTCTCGGCCGAGGTCGCGAAGGTCTTTGACACCAAGGTATTCGGGCGTGCCTGTCAGAGCTGTCATGCCTCGTGTGGAGATTGTCACGTCAAGAGCCCCGTCATCGGGGGGGTCAATATTGGCCTCATCAAAGGGCATCAGTTTGTGAAGCGTGACGAGGGGAAGACGTGCGCGCTGTGCCATGGCGGGCGCGTCTACCCCGAATTCACCGGGGAGTACGGTGGAAGCGCGGACGTCCACTACCAGAAGGGAATGATCTGTCTGGATTGCCACAAGAAGGCCGAGATGCATGGCGATGGGACGGCGTACGCCTCGCGTCACGAGGTCAAAGGAAAGCCGTCCTGTGTGGGGTGCCACGCGCCGGGGAGCGAGAAGACGGACAAGGCCAAAACGGCACACGGGCAGCACGCGAGCACGGTCAGTTGTACCGCCTGTCATTCCTCTGCCGCGTATCGGAACTGCGCCGATTGCCATCTCGGAAAGGGAGCGACGTCGAAGCCGGCCTTCATTCTCGGGCTGAGCCCGAAGGACAAGAAGACAGTGACGACCCTTCGCCTTATCCCGACGGTTCGGGACACCTTCAAGTCGGCCGGCATCGAGATGGAGAACTTTGACGCGGTTCCCAATTACTGGCAGACTTTCCCCCACAACATTCGGAAGCGAACCGAGCGAACCCGGTCGTGTGAAGTGTGTCATGAAGAACCGCAGAATTTCCTGGCCAAAGATACCCTGATCCAGGGAGGATCGAAGGCGAACGAGTCCCTGATTTTCGTCCCAAAACCGCGTAAGAATAACTAGGAGGGGTTTGACGTGAGAAGAGTAGCGTGGAGTCTCGTATTGCTGGTGGTGTTCATCTCCTGGCCGCTGATTGCCTCAGCCCGGGACATCCCGCCCGTTGTCTCGACCGATTGGCTGGAGCAGAACCTGCAGAATCCCCGTCTGGTGATCGTGGACATTCGCAAGCTGGAAGAATACAAGGAGGCACAGGTCCCCGGGTCGGTGAACGTATTCTACAACGTCTGGGCCATCAAGAAAGGCGACCTGGAGAACGAGGTGCCCGAGGCCGATGACCTCTTCGACATCGTCGGCTCTGCAGGCATCAAGGCGGATTCACTCGTGGTCGTAGTTGGGAAGACCGACGCGACACCCGATCTCGTGAACACGCCGCGTGTGGCCAAGACGCTCATCTACGCCGGCGTATCGAACGTGGCCGTGCTGGATGGCGGTCTCAACAAGTGGGCCAAGGACAAGAAGCCGGTGTCCACGGCCGGAACGAAGCCGAAGGCGATCGAGTACAAAGGCAAGGTCAATCCGGGGGTATTCGCCGCCAAGGCGGAAGTGCTCGGGAAGATCGGCAAGGCGACGATTGTGGACACGCGGATGCCGGATTTCTACTTCGGCGTGTCCAAGTTGCCCTTCGTTGGGAAGGCCGGTCATATTCAGGGGGCGGTGAGCCTGCCGTCGCCGTGGATCTTTAGCGAGGGGATGTACAAAGCCAAGGAAGAGCTGGAGGCGATGGCCGCCGGCGTCGTCGGCACCGACAAGGCCAAGGAGATCATCGTCTACTGCGACACCGGGCGACTCTGTTCGGGGTGGTGGTTTGTCCTGCGGGAGGTGCTCGGGTACCAGAACGTCAAATCCTACGACGGCTCCATGCAGGACTGGGGGAAGGATCCGAATACGCCGGTGGTCAAGTACCGCTGGCAGTAAGCCGCGCCTTCGCGCAGTTCCCTTGTCCAAGATTGAGCGGGGCGCCGGTGAGTGGTTGAGTGTCCACCACCGTCGCCCCGCGTTTTCTTCACTTCGTTGGTACTTAGGAGCCGTTACGAAATAACCTATACATCTTTTTCTATTTCGTTACGGCTCCTTATGCCGTTTCGGAATGTCTCCGCTCACCTTATTCTTTTGCAACGGCTTACCCTGCCAGCTTCGCCTGGAACTTCCCCGCCCCCTGGATCGCCGCAATCATCTGGTCGGGCGAAATCGGCGCTCCTTCGAGAGTGACGCGCGCTTCCTTCTTGACCCGATCCGCCGTGGCACCTTTCACGCCTGCAAGCCTCTCCAAGGCTTGTTTCACTTCTTTCTCGCAGCCCCCTCAGGTCATCCCGGTGACGGAGAATACCAGCTCTTTGCTGTCAGCCATGTCATCCTCCTCTTGGTAAGTGTCTCTTGCGCGTTCGACGAATTCTAGCGCGGTGCCGAATAGGAAGGAAAGCGGATTCTTGCGGAGAAAGCAAAGAGGGAAGGGGACATACCCCTTCCCTCTTTGTGAACAGCGTCCCTCGGGAGGAGCCGGTTATGCGGCCTCGACCTTGATGGCCTTCGGCCGGGCCTCTTCCTTCTTTGGGAGCTGGATCTCCAGAACGCCGTCCTTGTACGTCGCCTTCACGCGGTTCGCATCCACCGTCGGGGGAAGGATGACGGACCGCTCGAAGGATCCGTAGCTCCGCTCGAACCGGGTGTACCCCTCTTCATTGACCTCGGACTCGTGCTTCCGCTCTCCCTTGACCGTCAGGGTGTTGTCCTCGAGGGAGATGTTGATTTCCTCCTGCTTGATGCCGGGTACCTCGACCTTCAGCGTGATGCCGTCCTTCGTCTCGACGACGTCCATCAGGGGCTTCCACTCGCCTGCCGCCAGACCACCGTCGCGCAGGGCGCCCACGAAGGGCTCGTCGAAGAGTCGGCGGAACCCTGCGAGCTCTTCGAAGGGATTCCAGGTGCTGAGGGACGTGACCCGAGGCTGCCACTTCGCGATCATCATTGGTATATCCTCCTTGTGATTAGCCGAGTCTCGCTCGGCATTGTTTCCTTCGCTGGCTTCTTTGTTCAGCCGAATCAATTTATATAATCTGAGCCAATATCTGTCAAGTACAAAAAACATATGTGACTTGTAACGAAAATAGTCTTTTATTTTTAATAGTTTAATTTCTTATTGGAGACTGTATTCGGATTGTTTCAGAGAGGATTGCCAATTCGCTAGTTTCCAGTTTCGAGGATGAGTAGACTGGACCCAATGTCGAGGTTCATCCGGAAGCGTTCCAGGAAGCTGATTCCGAGCAGGCCGGCGACGTTCGAAGGCATGCCCGGTAGATCGTGGACCACGACGGGGACATGGCGGGCGACTGCGCCGCCAACGTCAACCTCTTCCACCACGACGAGCGGGGCCTGAATGACGCCGTTTGCCGTGGTGAGGCGGACGTTCATTCCGCCGGTGGGGGAGATGCCCAAGCGGTTGGCGACGGTCGCGTTAATGGAGGTATAGCTCGCCCCGGTATCGAGAATAAACACGCCGACCGGTTCGCCGTTAATACGACCCGGGACCAACGCAGAACCGCCCCGTCGTTGTATCGGGATCTGAATGGTGGACGCACCGGGCTCCCCAAGGACTTCCAGGGCCTGTCTGGCCGACGCGGCAAATGACGACGCAGGCGCGACCTGCAAGATCTGCCGGTAGACGTGGGCTGAAGCGGCGGCATCGCCGAGCATACGGTACGATTCAGCCACATACCACCACCGCTGCGGATCGCGCGGCGCCTGTTCAGTTGACTGGATGAACTTTTCCAGCGCCCAACGATAGTGGCCGCCCTCGAAAAAGTTCACCCCCTCTTCAAAGGGCCCCGCCTGTGCCGCATGCACCGAAAACGTCAACACGAGAAAGACTGCCCCTACCGTGAATCTTCCCGGCCAGCTTGTGACCTTGCTGTTTCGTTTCAATTTGCCCTCCAGCGCCATTGCACGCACGTCAGGGTAACATCGGAGGCCAGACCGGGAAAGGCCTGGAGATTCGTTCCGGTGATCTGATCCGTTCCAGTGATCTTGTCGGGAAGGTATGGACCGACTATACTCTTCCGAACAAAGTCGTGGCGGCCGGTGAGCGCCCACCTGCCGGACGAGGACTCTGGGTGGACATCCAATTGGAAATCGGCTTGAAAAAGGCCATCGAGTGGATCGGCCAGCGTCGCCGAGACGATCCGTCGGCAGGCTTGGCGGCGCTCGTGGACGAAGCGTGTCGACGGTTCGATCTGAACCCCATTCAGGCAGACTTCCTCTACAGACATTTCACCCAAGGCTGAGCGCGCTTTCGGCTATTTCAGGACGGCCGGACGTTGCCCCCAGCCCTGGCGGCCTCGATTGCCTCGCGAACCGCCGGCAGCAAGAACACACCCTCCAGATCGAAATGGGCGAGACCCGTCGCAAGCAAGCGAGCCTTTTCTCGATATCCCAACGTCCGTTCGATGATAATCCGTCGTTGCCCCCGGAGGACGCACAGGCCGCCGCGGCCGGGTAACTCCTCGGTAGCCAGACTGGCGTAGCGGACCGGAATGTCGAGTTGGGCCGCCAACCCCTCCAGCCTGGAAAGCAACTCCTCAGGGTGCATGGTGCTCACCGCTCAAGCGGGCCGGAGGGCCTCAGCCATACGAATCGCGTCTCGCGTAGGTCCCACATCGTGCGTCCGCACCAGATGGGCCCCGTTGAGCACGGCCACCGTTGTAGCCGCCAAGGAACCGAACAGCCGCTCCGCGGGGTCCTGCCGGCCAAGGAGTTTTCCGACGAAGGACTTCCTCGAAAGCCCCACCAGGATCGGGCGGCCCAGCGGACGCAACTCGCCGATGCGGCGCACGATCTCGCAGTCCCACGCGTCCCACGACAGCGCGGCGTTGCGGAAGAAGCCGATGCCGGGGTCCAGAACGATGCGATCCCGCGGGAGACCGGCCGCATCGGAAATGGCCAGGCTTTGCTGGAGCAGAGTCCGCACGGTGGCGATGGGCTCTGCGGCCCCGTGTGATGCCTCCGACGCCATGAGGATCGCCCCCTGGGAGTGCAGTGCCGCCGCCTCGGCCATGGCCGGGTCATGGCGGAATCCGCTGACGTCGTTGATCACGGCGGCGCCGGCGTCCAGTGCCGCCACTGCCGGCCGAGATCGCTTGGTGTCCACGGAGATCGGCAGTGTGACAACCGACCGGAGGACGCCGATGGCCCAGATCAGACGCCGGATCTCCTCGGCTTCGCTCACGGCCGTCTCCAGATAGGGGGCGGTGGACATTGCCCCGACGTCGAGCATGTCCGCACCCTCGGCGACCATCTGTTCGCCCCGCTGCCGCAGGGCGCTTTCGTCGAATGCGACCGAGCCCTTGTAGAAAGACTCCGGGCTCACGTTGATCGCGCCGACAATGCAAACGGGATGTCCGTCGCCGACCTCGAGTCCCGCCAGATTTGCCTGCACGCCCATGCGCCCCCCCCGGTCGACATTCGTCTCGGTGCCGACGTTCCGTATTCGGGCGTTGCCCCGACCAAAGCGTAACGGCGTCAGGAGTCTTCGTCCTGACGCCGTTACAAGTCGATCATGTGCCGCCGACCTTTATGCCGACTTCTTCAACCCCGAAAAGGCCTGCAGGAAGTCGATGGGGAGCGGGAAGACGATGGTCGAGTTCTTCTCCGTTCCGATCTCGGTCAGCGTCTGAAGGTAGCGGAGCTGGATCGTGACCGGCTCCGAGGCGATGATCTTTGCCGCCTGTGCTAGCTTCTCGGAGGCCTGGAGTTCGCCTTCGGCGTGGATGATCTTGGCGCGCTTCTCGCGCTCGGCTTCGGCCTGTCGGGCCATGGCGCGCTGCATCTCCTGGGGCAGGTCGATGAACTTGACCTCCACCGCACTGACCTTGATCCCCCACGGCTCCGTGTGCTCGTCAATGATCCGCTGCAACTTCTGGTTGATCTTGTCTCGCTCCGAGAGCAGCTCGTCCAGCTCGGACTGGCCCAGGACGCTCCGCAGCGTCGTCTGCGCGATCTGTGAGGTCGCAAACAGATAGTCCTCGACCGCCACCACGGCCCGCTCGGGGTCCATCACCCGGAAGTAGATGACGGCGTTCACCTTCAGGGAGACGTTGTCCCGGGTGATGGTATCCTGGGACGGCACGTCCATGGCCACCGTGCGCAGGCTGATCTTCACCAACTTGTCGATAATCGGAATCAGCAAGAGAAGACCCGGACCGTTCCCAGTTCCGCCGGGGTTGAGTAGGGCCTTGGAGATCCGGCCCAGCCGAAAGACGACCCCCCGCTCGTACTCGCGCAGCACCTTGACGGAGCTGGACAGGATGTAGATCGCCAGAATGACGAGAAAGAGCACCGGGATGAACGTGAACGGTAGGATGTTGATCATTCCGACCTCCCTGGCGCGACGGTGCCGGAGGCGGCCATCGCGCGCTGGACCGGGACAACTCGCAATGTGAGCCCATCGATGTGCGTCACCCGGACGGACTCGCCAGGCTCCACGGGAATCTCGGACTCCGCGTTCCAGAGCTCTCCGCGCAGGAAGATCTGCCCCCGCGGCGCCAGCAGACTGCGGACGACGCCGACCTCGCCGACCAGCCCCTCGCGCCCGGTGGTCGTCTTGGACCAGAGGGCCCGGACTCCGGCGCCCACGATGAACATGAAGAAGGCGGCCACGGCAAGCGCGGTGATGATGATGGTCGTCAGCGGGATCCGCATGTCCGGGAGGGGGCTGTCGATGAGCATGACGGAGCCGATGATCATGGCCGCCAGGCCTCCCAGCGTCAGGACCCCGTGAGAGACCACCTTGATCTCGGCGACGAACATGAGGATCGCCAGCAGGATGAGGAGGACACCCGCGTAATTGATCGGGAGTTGCTGGAAGGCGTAAAGAGCTAGGATCAGGCTGATCCCGCCCAGGACGCCGGGCAGGACGGCGCCGGGCGTACTGAATTCGAAGTACAAGCCGGCCAGGCCCAGGAGCAGGAGTAGGTAGGCCACGGTCGGATCGGCGATAATCTTCAGGATCTTTTCGCGGAGATTCATCTCCCCGCGATTGACGGTCGCATCCTTGGTTTCCAGCTTGACCTTGCCGGCCGCCGTCGTGACGACTCGGCCATCCATCGCCCGGAGGAGGTCCTCGAGTTTTGGGCTCACGAAGTCGATGAGTTTGGTTTTTAGGGCCTCGGTTTCCGTCTTGGAGGTGGCCTTCCGAACCCATTCCTCGGCCAGGTCGATGGGCCGGCCGCGCTTTTCGGCGATCGTGCGCATGTAGGCCGCCGCATCATTGGTGACCTTCTTTTCCATCGTCTTGTCCATCTGGCCGCCCATGGCAACGGGCGCCGCTGCCCCGATGGCTGTTCCGGGCGCCATGGCCGCGATGTGGGCCGCCAGCGTGATGAAAGCCCCCGCGGACGCAGCCCGGGCGCCGCTGGGAGCCACATACACGACGACGGGTCGTTCGGCGGCCAGCATCTCCTTGATGATGGCCCGCATCGACGTATCCAGACCGCCCGGCGTGTCCAGTTCGATGACGAGCGCGGCAACCTTTTCCTTGTCGGCCTGCTTGATAGCGGAGACGATGTAGTCCGCGGCGCTGGAGGAGATGACGCCTTCCACCCGGATGACGTTGACCTGTGCGGACAGGGCGAACGCGGGCGTCAGGGCGAGGAGAATGGCCGCCAGCGCGAGGCGGGACCCCAGGCTAAAAATCACGGCGGGACGAATTGAGACGCGCATGGGACACCCCGGGTACTGACGACGCCTCCGAAGTTGTGCTTCAGTATACCATACCCAGGTGGCGCAAGATAGCCGGCGCGATATCGGAAAGGTCCCTGATGGTGGCGGCCAACTCGGCCGTCCCCCGTCCCCAGAGGAGCGTCGGGACCGGGTTCAGCGTGTGCCGCTTCGTGGAAAGGTCCTCGCAGTTGCCGTGGTCGCTGGTGAGCACGACCGCGTTCGCAGACAGGTCGAGATGGGCGAGAACGGCATCCAGCAAGCCCTCCAGATTCTCCAGCACCTCCACGGCACGCGTCATGTCCTGCGCATGGCCGGCCAGATCGGTCAGAAAGTGCTCGTACATGGTGAAGGCGTGGGCGCTTGCGATCCTCGCCAGGCGTGCGCCCGCCTCGTGGGGGGTGATCGGCGGCAGGTAACACCCGCGCTCGGGCAGCAGTCGGTTCGTGAAATCGTGAAACACCGCCTCGCCGCGGGCGAGGTCCTCCAGGGTCCGGAGACGCAGGCCCGCGTTGGTGACGGCAACAGTACTGACCGAAAGAAAGCGGGGCGGTTTCTCCAGAAAGCGCGGCGTGAAGGCGTTGGCGAACGTGGCGTCGCCACCGGCGGCCTTGACGCGGCCGAAGACGGACCGGCCGTCCAGGAGGGCCGCCAGGGACTTGGTGCAGTAGCCGTTGATGTGCCTCCCGACTGCGGCGGGCGCATTCACGCCCGCCAGGATAGAGGTCTGTCCCGTGGCGCTCTGCGGCAGACCGGGCACGCCCATGCACGCATCGGTTGGGACCAGTAGGCCGGCCGGGTCCGGCGCAGGCAAACCGCGCCCGAGCCGCAGCCGCCTCAGGCGAGCGCGGAAGAGGGGGTTCTTGTCGGGATCGGGTTCCCCCAATCCCACCCCGTCAACGAAGAGCAGCAGAACACCCATGACACTCCGAACGGGCTGGCAATTCGGCAACTTGGCAATTTGGCGACTAGGAAGAACCGCACCGCCGGCGGGAAAGGCCGCGACCCGACGTCCGCTGATCGCCTAATCGCCTAATCGCCCAATTGCCTCGTTGCCGAAAAAGTGGCGCAGATCGTCGCGATCGTTGGTGACGCGGCAGGGCGGAAGGCTCTCCAGAAAGGCCCGCCCGTACCCTTTGGTTAGGAGCCGTCCATCCAGGATGCACAGCGCGCCGCGATCTTGGCTGCTCCGGATCAGCCGCCCCAGCCCTTGCCGTAATGTGATGATGGCGGACGGCACCTGGTACTCCCAGAAGGGGTCGCTGCCCTGCTCTTGGAGGTATTCCAGCCGAGCCTCCAGGATCGGGTCCCCTGGAAATCCGAAGGGGAGCTTGTGGATGACGAGGCAGCTCAGCGCCTCCCCGACCACGTCCACGCCCTGCCAGAAGCTTCGAGTCGCTAATAGCACGGAGGCAACGTCCTGGCGGAAACGATCGAGCAGTTGCGTGCGCGGGGCCTCGCCCTGCACCATGAGCGGAAACGGGACGACGCCGTGGAGCAGACGGTGGGTCGTCTCCATCGCTTCGACACTGGTGAAAAGCACCAGAGCCCGGCCGGCGGTCAACTCCAGGATGGACGCGATCTCCGCCGCGGCCTGCTCCAGGAAGCCTCGCTCGCGCGGATCGGGCAGGTGGCGCGGAATATACAGGATCGCCTGCTCGCCGTAATCGAAGGGGGACGCGGCCTGGAACTCCCTCGCGCGCTCCACGCCCAGCCGGCGTCGGAGAAAATCGAATTGCCCGGCCGCGGACAGCGTGGCCGACGTGAGGACCACGGTTTCCGCGGAGTCCAGGATGGAGCGGCGAAACTCCGCCGACACATCCAGCGGCGACGTGCGCAGGACCAGGGCTCTGCCCCGGCGCTCGGACCACCGGACGAGAGGGCGCGGGTCCGGGGCGTCGGAGCCACCCGAAACCGGGCGCAGGAAGTCCCGAAGGATGCCGGCATGGTTGCCGGCGCGGCGCGCGCAGCCCAGGAGTCCTTCCGGCTTGCCCGGGAGCGCGTGAATGAGATCGTGCAGGAGCACGAGGTACTGGATCAACTGGCTTCCCGCGGAGCCGACGATTCCCCCCAACATCTCCTGGCGCAGGCGACGGGCGCCCTCGGAAAACTCGAAGCAGCGGAAGAAGCGGGCCGATGCCTCGGCCAGCCGCATGAGGTGTGTGGGAATCGTCGGGTCGCCGGCCGCCGCCCCTCGCCACTCTCGCTCGGCGTCCCGGACGAGATGCTCGATCCGAAGACTGCTGATCTCGGTGCCGAAGAAATCGGTGGCCACGTCCTCCAGCAGGTGCGCCTCGTCCAGGATCAGCGTCGCGTACGACGGGATGACCTGGAAGAGACTGCCGTCCCTCAGGGCGGCGTCGGCGAGGAGCAGGTGGTGGTTGACGATCAGGATGTCAGCCGCCGCCGCCTCCTGCCGCATGCGCGTAAGGAAGCAGGCGTCGTAGTCCTCGCAGGCAGTGCCCAGGCACGTCTCGGACCAGGCGGCCACGTCGTCCCACAGCGGGTCCGCGTCGGAGAGAAAATCCAGCTCCGCGCGATCCCCCCGCACCGTCGCGCCCGACCACTTCTGGATCTTCACCAACCGCTGACGCTCGGGCCGGGTGTGGGTCTCCGCGAGGGCGCGCCGCAGGCTCCGACGGCAGAGGTAATTCGCCCGCCCCTTCATGAGGCTGGCCACGAATCTCTTGGGGAGGGCGCGGACAAGGAGGGGAATGTCTTTGAAGAACAGCTGCTCCTGGAGGGTCTTGGTCCCGGTGGCGACGACCGTCTTCTTGCCGGACAGGATGGCCGGGACGAGATAAGCGAGTGTCTTGCCGGTCCCCGTGCCCGCCTCGGCCAGGAGGGTCTCGCCGGTGTCGATAGCCCGCTCGACCGCCTCGGCCATCTGGAGTTGTGCCGGGCGGTACTCGAAGTCCGGAATGGCGCCGGCAAAGATGCCCCGCGGGCCAAATAGCCAACCGAGGCCCGCCTGCGTTTCCCCGTGCTGGGATCGCGTCTTCGGCATTGGGAGCTATGGAACGTCGAGGTTCACGATATCCGGGCCGGCGCCCGATCTCCTTTTGAAATCTGAACGAGACGCCGGGAGCTTTGCGGCTCGTGGCGTGCCTAACGGCCCTTGGCCTTCGCCTCGGCCCACAGGGCGTCCATTTCCTCCAGCGTCACCTGGCCTGGCGTTCGGCCGCGGAGCGCCAGCTCTTCTTCGATGTACTGGAAGCGGGCAATGAATCGGGCGATCGTCTTGCGCAACGCCTCTTCCGGGTTCACCGCGATGAAGCGGCCGAGGTTCACCAGCGAGAAGAGCAGATCGCCCAGCTCCGCCTCCATCCGGTCCGGCCGCTCGCTCTCCATGGCGGCGCGCAACTCGCCCAGCTCCTCCTCGACTTTCCGGAAGACCTCGCGCGCCTCCTTCCAGTCGAAGCCCACCCTGGAGGCCTTCTCTTGAAGCCGATGGGCACGCAGGAGGGCCGGCAGCTCTCTCGGCACGCCATCCAAGAGCGAGGCGTGCCCCTTGGCGCTCACTCGCTCCGTCTTCTTGATCTGCTCCCAGTTGAAGAGCACCTCTTGCGCCGTGTCGGCCTGGACGTCGCCGAAGACGTGGGGGTGGCGGCGGACAAGCTTCTCCGTGATGGCTCGGACGACGTCCGAGATGCCGAAGAGCGATGCCTCCTCGGCCATGCGCGCGTGGAAGACGACCTGGA
>Ga0316616_100000424_pt1 | contig 13249 bp, 9 predicted proteins | sample OWC_Aug_M1_C1_D1_FD_207660 | JGI IMG/M metagenome (GOLD analysis project Ga0316616, IMG submission 207660) | Wetland soil microbial communities from Old Woman Creek delta, Ohio, United States - OWC_Aug_M1_C1_D1_B | ecosystem: Environmental > Terrestrial > Soil > Wetlands | place: USA: Ohio... | reverse complement strand
TTGAGTATCCATTCAAAGGTCGATTTGTAATATGCTTCCATCAATGTGTCAATTTAGATCTGTTCACTTCTTCAATCATGATTTCATAATTTCTGAATGTCTGTTCAGAAATTATTCTGCCATAAGGTGAAGCAGCAGGCATAAGTACAAATCCTCTTCCCTCGCCGGAGGTCCCATCTTCAATACTCTTTCTGACAACTTCCCTGAATCTGTCTGATGGAAGATTTTCAATATCTGCAACTTCGATATTGCCGAATAGCACAAGAGACTTTCCATATTTCTCCCTGATCCTCCTCAGATCGGCATTACCATGAGGATATGGCTCAAGAGGATCGGTGGCATCTGCTCCCATATTAACAATATGTTCCATAATATCCCTTACATTTCCGTGTGCATGCACCCTTACAAACCCGCCATGTTCCTTTATCATTTTAACCATTGGTCCTGTATACCTTACAACATACTCCTCAAAAAAAGGAACAGGAAGGAATGGTTCCGTAGCATATTCAGGACCATAGATCCTCCATAACCTGCCGGGGAATTGTTGTGAGGCAACGGTAGTTCTTTTATGAATATATTTTGCATGTTTTTCAAGCAATTTATGGCACAGATCCTGTTCTGTAAATGCAAAAACTGTGAAATCTTCCATGCTGAAAAGAGCAGCTACTGAACATATGGGATCTTCAGTATCAACCATTATTATTCCTTTGTCTCCCAGGCTTTTCTCCTGCGCCGCCATATGACTTATGTCAATTCTCTCTTCAAAAATTTCATCAGGCAACTGAAGATAAAGCTTTACATCATCCAGGTTTTTAAGAAGATGCTCGATTGTCCATACAGTATCAAGTTCCTTGTCCCGTCGTGTTACAGAAGTTAGTTCTCTCCCGTTTATCCTGTAGGTAAGTTGCGTGTACCTGCTGTTATTTTCCTCCCAGCTCTTCTCCTCAACAAACTGTTTTCTTATTCCCACCTTATCACTGCCATCCCATGCCAGGTGTGACTGTGCGCGTACCGGGCTTACCATTCGTATTATATCAGTCTGTTCTTCAGCCATTTCCAGCAATGGCTGCCATGATGGTGAATTGTAAATATTATATTCATCCGGATCATTTGAATCCACAATAAAACCGCCTATCTCATGGAAACTTACTGCCGGCCTGTCAACCGGTTCACCTCTGAGGGTAGCCCATAAACGCTCTTTTCTGGTCATCGGTCCCTGATTACAGATTTAATTATTGTCGTCCCTTGATGGTACACCTTTTTTCATAGCTTCTTTCAGCTCTTCGAGGTGTGATTCATATAACCATTAATAATTGCCTTCATTATTTCATCCCTGCTAATTTTTTGAACAGGTCCCTGAAGATGGCATCCCTGTTCAGGGTTGTGGCCATTCTGATAAAATGACGAGAGCGATCGGTACTGTATGTTACCTGGTCTGTCAATACTGGACTGTGTACAAGGTTGGTCGGAATCCACGACGGATTGACAAGCCATGCCACAGCTGTGACATCCCAGATAACTTTCGACCATGTGTCTTTTCCTCCACTGTATTCAACAGTTGATCTCAGCAGGTAATCAGAAAGTGTATTTTTCCCTTTAAGGTATAATTCCAGCTCGGGTATTGTTGTTTGAAAGTGTGAAACAACAGGCTGGCACGGCATAATAACCAGAGGCACTCCTGAATTTAAAACAACCCGGGCTGCCTTTACATCCTGCATCAGGTTGAACTCTTTCTGATGCGGCCAGTCGAGACTGTTACCTCCCAGCCAAACTACCACTATGTTTGCAATAATTTTTGGTTCGATAAGAATGGCAGAGGCTATATTTGTAATACATCCAACAGTAACAACATAAAGCGGATCGTCAGGAGATGAAGCCATGGCTTTCTTCACGAGATCGAGTGCTGCCTCGCTCCTTACAGGCCTTGTAATATCTTCAAGATACCGATCCGAGCCTCTGAATGCAAAGTTATCCGGCGTTTTCCCGAGCATCTTAAGCAACCTTATAATCTCCTGATAGCTCTTTTCCATACCATCTCCCGCACTTGTGGAACGATTGTTAAAGTAGGGCGCTGCATATACTGCCTCCAGCTGAATCTTTTCTTTCGACAGATAAGCATAACACAGGGCAAACTGATCGTCAATCTCGTTATAGGTGTCAGTGTCGAGCACCATCCTTACCTTTCCTGCAGATGGTTCGAGCATCTTTAAACGATAAGTCTCCTCTAATCCGGGAAAAATCTGTGCATGGCAAACAGCATGGAAAAAGATGACAATGAATAGCAAAAAAAATCTGTTAGTTTTCATATTTCTTCTATTTATAAGGATGTCAATATTGAATTGAAAGATATTAATATTTTTCTGGAACTATCCTTCAGCCTGTCGAGATATGATTCAGGATTTTCATTCCGGAACAGTTTGTCGTTATCTGTTACCCCCGGCAGCAGGGCAGGTTACCCTTTATACTGCCGGTAATGCGGGTCTTCAATTCATGGTTTAACGGAAGTATCCCTGTTTTTCAAACTACAGGAGTTAAAAATCAGACCTGCCAGGAGTAACAATAGCCATGGTTTCTTCATAGGATGCTGATTCCGGATTCTCATAATCTATTTCACATTCATTAATAAATCATCGGGGATCATCTGCTTTCTGATATCCTCAAAATGAACGGCCACTTTACTCTCGTCAGTTATATCCCACAAATTCAGCTTAAGTTCTCTCATTGCAAGCACTGTTGTCACCCACCCCTGTGTCCATCCTGTTTCAATTGACCAGGCTCCCCAGCCTGCATCGGCATTTGATCCAAAGTAGTCCCATCTTCCGAAATCGAATGCCCTCATCCAGCCTCCATCAAGCGATTTGTGTACTTCACTCCTCACCTGCACCCGAATGAGAAAATCAGCGAGTTTATCAGCCATCCTTTTTAACGGGATATCGCCCGTAGCAGCATAAGCCTCATGGAGACCCAGGAAGGTAAAGTTACTTGTATATAATAGGTCAGCTACCTTATCACCATTTTCATGAATAAGAGGAGCCTCATTTGTACCATAAGCTTCATTTGACTTAGTCGGAACATAATCGCCCTTTGAAGGATCGCCAATCTCCTCACGGATAGCTCCCGTAACGTCCTGACATTTTTCAATATCATCAGCTATCTGTTTTATCCATTTACGGTATTCAGGACGGTCCTCCACCCTTATCATCCATGCCAGCGGCAGAAGCATCCTGCCTCTCTCCTGCTGGATCCCATTGGTCCATCTCCAGCCATCAGGATATTCATTCATCATCATCGTGATACCCTTGCGTGCTTTTTCCAGGAGTGGCTCCCAGCCTGTTTTATCATATAGCCACAGGTATGAAGACCATGTCCAGGCTTCATAATGAGGCTGGTAATCCGTAATTTGCCTGGTCCAATAGTATTCCCAGCCTTGTTTTAAGAGATCAGGATTTTCAAGCCTGTGCCCCCGGAATCCGTAAGGACCTGTTGTTCTGAAATTTCCAAGAATGTTCTTCACCAGTACTTCGTCCCACCTGTCCGTTTCAAGAAGGGCAGATGTACCCATGCATCCCAGTATTGCCTTAATATCGTTATCCTGGTAGAGAGCCTGCGCATTGCCGGGAGCCCATAAGAGGAGGCCGTAATTCGGTTTCGACGGATCATCCTGGAATAATCCGGAATTAAAATAAAGCCAGTCAAGCAGGTTCCCTGCAATAAGCCTGCTCTTCTGGTCGCCGTCCATCGCATTTCTAAGGGCAAATGCAAGAGAACTTTCACCGTTACTGTCGCTTCGCAGCCACCATCGCACTGGCTGGCTCCCATCGGGTCCTACCTCGGAAGCGATTCCTTCGAGTACTCCAAAGGTACCGTCACCAGGACCGGAAAGCGGCTCCGGGGCGGCATTGTTAACAGCAGGAACGGTAGTGTGAATATTTGTGTCATTCAGTTTCCAGAATTGTCTGTATTCTTTCCATCCTTCCGCATTCAGGAGCAATTTTGCATTTATATGCCATTCGATTCCCCTCTGGACCGCTGTTCTTGCAGCATCTGCAGGAAGCTCATCTACAGGCAGGTACGAAGGCCTGACGGTTGGCTTCCAGGTAAGGGTGAATTCTTTCTCACTACCCGTCAGCCATTCCAGAATATAACTCCATAACGCCTGCATCGATTCCACCGGAGCATACCTCGCAGTAACAAACTGGCTCAGTTTTGTGGTCGATACCAGTATGTTACCGGCAGGATGATGGAAAAGAATCGCTTTCGAATCACTATTGAGGCCATAGACAGCCTTATCAAAACCTGCAACCTTGCTTACTGAAAGAAGATTATTATCAAATAAGACAGGGATATAATTACAACCATGAATACATAGTAGCTGCATTTCAGGCAGATCCCTGATCCTGTCAGTGGTTACCACTACTCTTTCAAGAGTGGTTTCTTTTGGCTGACCTGTTTCCATTCCCGGAAGCCAGGAGGGAAATTCGATGTACAACCTGAGGTTTTTATCCTTCGCTTCTTCAAGAAGTGAACTGTCAATAATTGTTGTTTTCTCCGGGTATCCGTCTGCAAGTATCATTACACCTGATCCTTCATGAGCATTGCTTATTGCTTCAGCTGCAGTATTAAATCGTTCACAGTCTATCCCGTTTCCCTTTAAAACACGGTACAGATCATTTTCCTCACTGCAGCTGAGATGCATAACAGTTTTATCTGAGCTGCAACACTCAATAAGCAGAATTACCAGGATTATGCAGAGCAAAACACTTAAACGGAAAAATGTAAGTCGATTGTTTTTCATCAACGCAGTTTTTATAGTTCTGGAAAAGACTATCTGGAAATGATCCTTGCCTTGTACAGGTTAATATCAGGCAGTATAAGTGTTTTATCAGGATTCTTACAGTATATGTTATGTGTCCACCAGTTTATTTCACCTTTTGTATATACCAGCTCCCCTGTCTTAGGGACATAATTCACAGATTTCACATTTTCAACACCTTCAAGTGGTGCAAAAGGAGTGAAGCGCCCGGAGGAAATATCAAAGATCCATACGCTGCGATGAGTCGAAAGTGCGAGGGAATTTTCTGTTACATATGAAAGATCATGCCCGCTCTCATCAGGTAGCTTCCATGTCTTCTCAAGTTTTAGTTCAGGATCTTCCGTATCCCAGTCTTTCAGCGAGTATGTCCTCAGTTCATTATATCCAAGGGCGAAGAGTCGCTTAATCCTATCCATCCAGACCACTCCATGTCCTGAATAAAGGCTGTCTTTAAAAACAACCTCTTCCGGTTCCGATATATTGAAAAGCTGAATACAATTTCCTCCTTCGGCAGTTGAAAGAGCAACCACAAGCCTGTTCCCGGGAAGCAGCTCGGCAGAATGTGCCATCGGGACATATGCATGGAATATGGGCTTCTTAGTTGTCCTGTCTACAAGTACAACTCCTCCACCTGATGAGGTAATAAGTATTTTGCTGCTATAATCTACAGGTTTGCATTCATCGGTAGGTACCATATATTTCTGGTATTCTCCGGGTAAATCTGCTGCATCAGATACTTTCCACTGCCATGTTACCCTGACATCGGTGCTGTCAGAATTTGCCTTATCGATTATCAAAACTTTATCATCGCCGCAGATAACAATCTCCTGTACCTTATTGGAACAACCTGAAGCGAGAAGAAAGAATAGTAAGTATGAAAATAGTCTGAAATGGATCATATATAGTTTTTATCTGGTTGAAACTGGCAAAATACTCCGACGATCATCCGGATATAACCCGATATTTCTAAATGGAATCTGAACAAATCCTGCCTTAATAGCCGGAGACTCTGCATTAAGCTGATAATCTGATTTCTCCGGATCATTTTTTATCGCAAATAAAGGATCTGCAATTATAATACTCTTTGAAAGTGAATCCTCAGTTTCTGAATCAGGCGATACGATATTATTCTCCATGGTCAGGTATGGACGAGCCTTTTTTTCAACTGCCATTCCCCAGAATCCTGCTGCTTTATCCCAAACACCTCCATAACAGATATTGTTTGATATAACATTCCCTTTCGGAGCCCTTGGCTCATCAGCAAGTATGTTTACCAGCGAGGGATATCTGTCACTGTAGGGCGGTTTATTGTATGCGATACCGAGTATGGTTCCCTTTTCCTCAGCCTCCTTTATCCAGTCGGGGATATGAGAGTCTCTCATCCACCCCAGTCCCCTCGCATCAACATGGATGGACGGGACACAATCAACAAAGATATTATTGAGAACATTATTATCTCTTCCGCCTCCGATCATCATGGCTCTCGTAACCTTTTTAAAAACATTGCCGGTAATGTCTGCTGAAGAAAATGCATCATCCAGATATATTCCCACGCATCCTTTTCCTTCGAATCCTGAGATGTTACGCAGATAATTATATCTTATAACATTCCCCCGCATTGTCCAGTCACGTCCTGCATAAATGGCACCTGCATCATTCGACTCATAACAGACATCATTGATTTCATTATATTCAATTATGATATCATTACCTCCAAAATAGACTGCCATATGCGGAAGATGCTCAATCAGATTATGGCTTATAGTGTTACCAACACCGGTGACTGAAATGCCGGGATTATATACCCTTTTCAATCTTGCAATATGATGTATATGATTGTTATCGGCATAGTTATTTGCCGGGGTAAGTGCCTTGCGTTCTCCACCGGTAATCTTTATACCTCCACCCCCAACTTCATAAATGTTACAGCCTGCTGCACCGTTTGAGTTTCCATCACTGATCTCAATTCCCAGATCTCCCGAATTCCTGATTGTACAGTCTGCAATCAGAGTATTGCTGCAATTCAAAATTTTCACGACAGTTTCGCGGCATCCTTCAAGTATCAATCCCCTGATTGTAAGAAATGAGACCTCATCCATCTTAATAATGCTTTTGCCCATGGAAACGTATGCTTCTCCTTCTTCAACAGGATCAGGCGGATAAAAGTAAATTATGCCTTCTGTCCTGTCAATATAATACTCCCCGGGAACATCAATCTCGGAGAGAAGATTGAAACCATAAAACCACTGACCGGTACGATAGCCATAGTTATGATATGGAGGGACAAGTTCGATGAGTTTTCTTTTAGTATCGATCCTGGCAATCTTTTGTGGCTGGGCGCTCCAATCCCAGAACCAGTATCCATATAACCATGCATCTTTTTCATTTTCCCATTGTGAAAGATGAGGATCTCCATAAATGAATTTTCCTTTCAGATCGCCTTTTGTACCTCTGACATCCACAGGTTCTTCATTCAATAAAGAGGTAATTTTTACAAACCCTGCATTGGGGTAGCGTGATATCTTCATTGGTTTATTATTGAAGAAAAGTTCTGCTCCGCCTCCTTCAGGGGATCCGAAATCAGTTATGCCCAAAGCCTTGAGATCGGCCATATAAATTTTATCCCTGACTCCGGGGTATAACAGAGCCCGAATATCTGCATCTGAAACATGTGACCAGTTTTTTACTGCCTTTCCTCCTGTCAGTATTACTTCGCTGTCCGGCCGTCCTGAGTAGATTACACGGGAATCAGAATCCTTACCCCCATCAATTGCATCCAGAATAAATGCTGATTTCAGCTCATAGGAACCTCCTTGTAATTCAATATTTATTGTGCCCCCGGGAAGTTTATTTTCTGCTTTAAGTCGGCGAATCTCGTTGCGCGCAGCCTCTATTGTAGCAAATGGTCCATCTTTGGCATTCTGAGATGGTTGGGATACTCTTCCTGACCAACTGTCATTACCTGAGTTTGAAACGTACAGTTTTAATCCAGGATCTCCGGAGCTGCATGCTGAGATTGTAAAGATCACTGTAAATATAAAGATCAGTTTGCGAATATTGCGGTCTGCAATAGCTGGCGCAGGTAGATGGGAAATCAACATTTCTCTGGTTTTAATCAGGAATTCACCCGATATTGTAAATATACTAAATGGTTTTTATTATTTATCAGTTACCGTCGGCTCCAGAGACTTTAGTCCATCTATTGGGTATGGTGCTAAAAAAGCCGGGAACAATATTATCATCCCCGGCTTTTAGAAATCTCTGCCTTATTACAGACTACAATTTATAAGCCTGCCTGGCTATCAGTTTCCATTTCCCCTTTTGCTTCTGCCATACCAGCATATTTCCTATCCTGAGATTTCCGGGGACACCGTTATTGGTAGTTTCAGCTGAAAGGATGTGACGTACCACAGCAGCATCTCCTATAATCTTTATGGTCTGGTCAGCAAGATCTATCTTTGTAAAATCAAGAGGTTTGCTGGCAATGACTTCTTCAATGAACTCTGTCCTGTTCTGTACCTTACCACTTGAGTGGCCATAAACAAGCTCCTCTGCGGTAATGTCCTGAAGAAGACTTTTATCAGCATCAACAATTCCTTTCATGAGGTTTTCGACAGCTGAAGCAACTTCTTTTTCAGCAGTAGCCTGACAATAGGAGAATGCTGAAACTGCAAACAAAAAAACGATTATAAAAAGGTATTTTTTCATGCCGTCATATTTATAAGATTAAAAGGCTAAGATATCATTATTATTTCTTCTCTTTTCCTGCTTCCGCTTCAGCCCTTCTTTTTGCTCTTTCAGCCTTCATCTTGTCCATATAATCGAAGAGCTCCTTTTTATCCATGGGAAGATCTGATTTTGCATTTACCCATTCAACAAATGCCTTGTCCAGTTCTTCAGGTGTTACATCCACAAAACGTTCATTATCATATTTGAATTTTTTGGTCTGTATACAGAAGAAATTAAACTGATCGCGCAATGCTGTATATTCACCGGATATAACGCATTCTGCCACCAGGTGAGGCGGTATAAATGTAATACCTGTCGGCTTACAAAGTGCCACGTCACCAGGGAGAACTGTTACTCTGCCAATGCGAATCGGTGCATTGACTGTGGCACATAACATCTGTTCAATTGCTGAAGGGTCAGATCCGCGGATCCATCCGTTGAATCCGTCAATTTCACCCAATCCTTCAAGGTCTCTGACAGAGCCATTGAAGATTATACCTCGCTTGCCGTTTTTGTATATGGCATTAGCGAGATTATCGCCTATAAGTGTACCGTTTGCAATTTTCCCGAAAGCGTCAGCAACATAAATATCGCCTTCTGTAAGTGCGTTGATTGGGGCATAGTTGGTAACCGGAGAAGTCATGTTCTGCTTCTTGCCGATCTCCTGTATATAGGCGTCGAAGTCTTTCCTCATGGGCATGAACTGGGCCGTAACGATCCTTCCCGTCATGACTTTTTCAGGATGTATTATCACCCATCCGTTTTCCAGGGTCCCTGAGAAATTCTCAAACTGGTTCTCATAACCCTTCCCTTTAAGAAAGCCCCAGCATTCCTCCATCGATATTGCCTTCAATCTCTCGAGAAGAGCGTCAGATACTTTCGGTCTCCCATCGGGAGTTCTCTCTCCTGTCCACTCCTTTGTCAGAAGTATTATATCATCAGGATTCCATTTTACCATCTGTGATTTTGCCGGCAGAATCAACAGTACAGCAGCCAGAATAATAAATAGCAGTTTTTTCATTTCAATATTTTATAAAGTTTTAACTCCAGAGTCTGTCATGTGATTGTTTCTGATCCCACTCAGGGGTTGGCAGGAAGTATCCGTTAGCCCTTGGAGAGAGATGCTGCTTGATCACTTCTTCATTCAGATCAATTCCAAGGCCCGGTGAATCGAGAGGGACATTGGCATAGCCTTTGGTTATCATAGGCTGCTTGCCTGTCATCTTTACAAGACTCTCCCACCAGGGAAGATCAACCGAATGGTGCTCAAGTGCAAGGAAGTTCTGCGTTGCCGCAGCACAATGTACGTTTGCCATAAATGATATAGGAGTACCTGCCTGATGCATTGCCATTGCAACTCCATGCTCTTCAGCATAATCGCCGATTTTTTTCGTTTCAAGCAGACCGCCTGAAGTAGCAAGGTCGGGGTGAACAATATCCACTGCTCTTGCATCAATAAGAGGTTTGAAACCGTTTAGCAGGTAAATATCCTCTCCCGTAAGCATTGGAGTCTCCAGGGCATCCGACAGGATTTTCCACTGGTCAGTATATTCCCATGATACAATATCTTCCATCCATGCCAGCCTGTATTTCTCAAGAGCTTTGCCCAACCGGATCCCATTGTTCAGGTCAAAATGGCCATAATGATCCGTGCAGATTGGTATCTCATATCCTACATGTCCGCGAACATCTTCAATGTTTTTACACATCTCCTCAAGACCCTTATCTGTAATCTGTACCTGGGTAAACGGATGTTTTGTATTTCCATAGCCCATATATGACCTCATATCGTACTGTCCCGATGCTCCATCCCAGAATTTATGATTCACAAGAGTATCGGGAATACCTTTGAGATCATTAATTGAAAGATCCATCTTTAACCAGGTATAGCCCTGTTCCTCAACACGGTATTTTATCCTGGCAATCTGTTCTTCTTCAGATTTGCCTTCAGGAGTATCAGCATACAATCTGACCTTATCGCGGTATCTTCCTCCAAGGAGCTGCCATGCAGGCACACCATAAGCTTTTCCTGTAAGGTCCCATAATGCCATTTCAACACCGCAAACACCACCACCCTGACGGCCGTGATAACCGAACTGCTTGATAATCTTGAAGATCATTTCAACATTGCAGGGATTCAATCCAAGTATACGGCTCTTAAGCATAAGAGCATACCGCGGATCAGCTCCATCACGCACTTCACCCAGGCCATAGATGCCCTGGTTTGTGTCGATTCTGATCATAGCAGTACCACCGAGAACATTGGTAAGAGCTACACGCATATCAGTTATCTTAAGATCCGATGGCGCAGATGATCTTTGCACATTCTGGGTAGTCTGAGCGATTGTGTCCTCAATCGACAGATGCATTAGGCCACCGAGGGCTATGCCTCCCATTGCAGCTCTTTTCAGAAAGCTGCGACGGTCATTGGAAGTGCGGGGATTATTTATCTCTGCCTGGATGGCAGCGGCTTCAGCATGCTCATTCTTCCTGTTCTCTTCCTGAATTTTTTGAATAATGCTCTTCATAGTTATTTGATTTATTATTTAATTACAATCTCTTCTTACTTTTACCCCTAAATCCCCTCTTGGGGGGTTGGGGTCTTTTATTATTCAGAATGTTATTCACCAGTTTCTTTGCTTGAAATATTCATCAAGCTCTTTCTGCGACATTGGCAATTTGCCCGGATAATTCTTAAGCCAGTCCATAAAATCTTTTTTTATCTCATCGGTCCACTCGCTGTCGATCTGTCCAGCCAGATACTTCTTCTCTTTTAGTCGCTGATGTCCGAACTGATCTCTCAGTGCCGTTACTTCACCGTTAATGACAAGGTCACCAAGAAGGTGGGCAGGTATAAAAATAACTCCGTATTTTTTAGCCAGAACCACATCTCCGGGAAGCACAGTTGCACGTCCAACCCGGATAGGAGTATTGATAGTTGTAAGCATCATCTGCTGGATATATGAAGGATCTGATCCCTTTATCCATCCGTTAAAGCCTTCTATCTCCTCAAGCCCTTCCTGGTCCCTTACCCCACCATAAAATATTACTCCGCGCTGTGATTTTGCAAATATTGAATTTCCGAGGTTGTCACCGATAAGCGTTCCGTCAATTATCTTTCCATAGGAATCTGCAACGTATACATCGCCATTCTGCAGGATATCTATAGGCCATGAGTTTGTACCGCCTTTTTGTGCTCTTCCCTCCTTTTTACCCTGTTCTTTTATATACTTGTCGAGATCAGCTCTTAAAGGCATATACTGTGCTGTCACTACTCTTCCGGTCATTGTTTCACCTGGTTGCAGGATAATCCATTCACTTTCAAACTGGTTATTATAACCTTTATTCCGGAGGAAACCCCAGGCTTCCTCAACTGAAATATTCTTCAGCCTCTCAAGCAACGCATCAGATACCTTCGGTCTGCCGTCTGCCAAACGTTCTCCTGTCCAATCCGATGTAATTGCTTTAATATACTCGGGAGACATGCCAACGTTCTGGGCATTTATAATCAGTGTACAAAAAAGAAGTAATGCCACGAAAATGTTTTTCCTCATATTCTATGTTTTAAGATTAATTAATTATAATTCTGATCTGTGTAAATATTTTGCATTTAAAAATAGTCAAAATTGACTAAAATGTTAATAATCATTAGTTTTTAATATCCTTTCCCTTTTTCACCAGGGTATCCGGAATTGATATTAACTCTATCCCCCTGTTTCTTCCAAGATTTCCTGAATATTGCTTGTTTACATCATCATTCCAGTGCTCATGGACTCCCAGGCTTGAAATCTGAACTCCGCTATTATCAGGATCATATACAATTCCCTCAGGCCATTTCTGCCTGTCAGCTGCCTGGTGGAGGTAATCATCCACTCCGTAAACATCCGGCAGTGACTCATAGGCATTATTGGCTGGATTGTGCGAATATGTTCCGTTCCACTCGGTCCTCAGAAAATCAAAGCAGACCGATTCCAAAGCCACCTGGTCCTGTGAAAGAAAGATTGAATTTGACCAGTCATTTTTGAAGGGAGGCATAAAATATTTCACCGGCACCCTTGTTTCATTTGAGCCACCGCCGAAGAGGCCATCCACTATATAAAGCATTGTGTTCTGACCAAGGTATTTGCTGCCCATTATATCAACAAAAACACGGTATTTCCTGTATCCGTTGTTTGTAGGTTTACCTAAAGAGACCGGAGATATTAATGAATAATGCAGGTGGAATGCTGATTGCCTGCCATGAGAGCCGAAATGATTCTTGGCCGTAAGGGAGATCCCGGCACGGCCATGTGGTTTCAGATTTGCCACATTAATCATATAATCAGCATTTTCTATAATATCATAAAGTTTATCACTCTTTGTTTTATCAGAATAAAAAATCAGGTCTTTCTCAGTCGGTCTGATAAGTGTCCTGCCTGAATTGTCCGAGGTCTTGTCAACATATACCACATCGGGGAATTCAGCATGCCATATATCATAATTATGTCCGAAGATATGACTTATGGGATCGCCGATCGAAATATCTTTCTGTTCAACGCCTGCTTCCTTTACAAGTTCCCTCAAGAGTTCAAGCACGATGTTAGGATATGTTTCACAGGTTCCCTCAAAGCCCTGCTTTGCTCTTTCGCTGTCTGTCATGCGGCTCGGTATATAGAATCCGTTTTTGATATCATCACTTCGCAGCTTCCCGTTTGCGGTACCCTGGTT
>Ga0316616_100000423_pt1 | contig 13256 bp, 17 predicted proteins | sample OWC_Aug_M1_C1_D1_FD_207660 | JGI IMG/M metagenome (GOLD analysis project Ga0316616, IMG submission 207660) | Wetland soil microbial communities from Old Woman Creek delta, Ohio, United States - OWC_Aug_M1_C1_D1_B | ecosystem: Environmental > Terrestrial > Soil > Wetlands | place: USA: Ohio... | reverse complement strand
CATTCTAAAGAAAGGATCCTATAACCTCGGTCCTAAAGTGAGACGGATGGAAAACCCCCCAGAATGGACGGAAAGCAAAATTGTTGAAAAAGCTGCCCGCCTTGGAGCCGAGAAGGGACCCGCCGGCAAGTTCGATGACTAAGTCCCTTAACTCTCCCCCTCCCCCTGAGAGAGTATGTCGTAATCATAACGGAGGGGGATACAAGCGGAACAGGGATGGGCCCCTGTTAAAGACGACGCAGTTTCTCCGCGGGAGGGGTGCAAAAGGAGGGAATAGACTACCCCCTCCGGAGATTGTTAAAGATGTGAAGGTTAAGGAGAGCTTAAGAAACGAGACGGAGAAGTTTCTTGGGATTCTCGATCATCAGGTCAGCCCCCGCTTTTCTTAAAGAATCTTTCATTACTTTCCGATTCGCATGACCGCTGATAAAACCGACGGCAACCATTTTCAGATGTTTTTTTGCCGCGTGGGCGGCTGCCATGTCGTCAACCACATCTCCCACATATCCGCACTGGGGATCGGACAAGCCTATTTCTCGAAGGACCCTCGAAATGGAGTAAGGGTTGGGTTTTGAGCATTTTATCTTCTTTCCTCTTGAACGAAAGATGCGGTTCTCTTCTTCCGTACACTCATCGAGAGTAACCACACTGTCGAAGTAACGACGGAGATGAAAACGCTTCAATGCCAGCTCGGCTTCAAACCTGGGGCGGCCACTGGCAATGCCCATTCGGACTTTCCGTCGAAGAGAGGAGAGGATTTCTCTGGAGATCAAAAGTCGCTCCTGTTTGTAGAATCCTTCCCCCCGATAGAAGATGGGGCGAAGCAAGTAATGAGAGGCGAACTCGTTTCCCAGATAGAGTTCCTGAAAAATCCTTTTAACTAGGTTTTCCTTTCCGAGATCTCCCGCCCCATAGATCCAGCCTTGCCAGGAAGTTCTCAGCACCCGGCGAATTCCCCTCAGTCCTCCGCCTTTTGACTTAACCCTCTCCAAGAAGGACGAGAGGTTTTTCCTTTGTAGATGGATGTTAGGCTCCGGCATACTTGAGTCTAAACGTTGATCTCCAGCATTTAGGAATGCCCCCCCTGAGATATCCCCTCCCCCGGTGGGAGGGGATGAAGGGGAGGGGGAAAGCTGGCCCGGAAATTTCAAATATCTTTGGCCGGGTTTCGAGCGAAACAGAGGAGATTTTGTTTTGAGATAGGAGAGGGTTTCTTCAATGGAAGCGAATCTTCTCCGTTTTGAAAGAGAAGAGATACCCGAAAGGGAGAGAAGATAAAGGAGGAGTCCGGAGGTTAAATCCCAGTCGTTATTGAACCCTCCCACGGACTTGAAGAGGGAGATTTCCTCATTTGTGATCCAACCCCTTCTGCTTCTTGTGAACCCGAGGCAGGTTTCCAGATAGATCTGGACGGTTCGCTGAATCGTTTTGCGGTAAGACTTTGAAACGTCAATGAGAACCCCGTCCATATCGAAGATCAAGACATCTAAATTCATAAAACTCCAATTATCAAATCCCAAATGACAAATAAAAAGATCACAGGTAAAGGTTGAGATTAAGGTTAAGAAAAAAGGATGAGTTTCATAAATATTATCTGTGGTTCAATTCTTTACGTTTAAACCAAAAATCTCAACCTCAACCTTAGCCTCAACCTTAACCTATTTCTTCTTGATCTCCTCAAGTACTGCCTGGACAAGTCTCCCCACATCTCATCCGTTCATCGGCTGCTGCTTCCGTTGTAGCACGGATGAACCCTAATAGCACATTTATTACCGCTTTGTGAAGAGAATATTTGTATCCAAATCCAATTTGTGAAAAAGTCATGCCAGTAGGCGGATTGAAGGTATGAGCATTCAGCGGGATCCTGAAAAACCTGAAGGGCAAGTTTATCCTTTCGATCAATGATTACCCCCAGAGCCATGAGATCTTCAAGGGATTTAAGATTGTGAAAGTGAAAACCAAATATGCGTCCGGGGCTCGGACGGGGAAATTCTAGGGACGTCACCGAGCATCTGATCTCGAACTCTTGAAAGGGAGAGATTGGTATCAAAATCACCTTAGGAATCGCATTGGGTTCCCCAATCCTGCCAGAATCCCCGCGCAAGATTACTTCCTCCCCTAAATAGAAACTTTCGAAATCAATAATGAGGGAGAAAACTTTTTCCCATTTTTTAAGGAAGGAATTTGGGACTTTTGTGAAAATATCTGCTGATTTTGGCTTTTCCCTAAATTTAGGTTTTTGAAGAATAATTTGATTTATCAAGAACTTACAGCGATTGTGGCTATTTGGCTGGGATTTTGCAGAATTCTGCATGTGTTATTTTGAGTTTTTCATGACGAAACTCCATACCCCCTGTATATTTGAATCCTCTAAGGCTGTGCCCTTACCGAAAGGGGGATAATGAAATCGCTTAAGATTCCTGCCATTATTCCGGTTTCAACAGCTACGGTCTTCATCTCTAATCTGTATTTACAATCTGTATTCCGCTGCCGAGGGATCGATCTTTGGTATGCGCCGTCATTTCTTATGTAATAACTTTAATGCCTCACAAGAGGCAGAAAGGAGGTATCTAACAGAACTAAACAATCGGTCAGTAATACAGCAATAGGCGATGAACAACCAAGCGGAAAAATGAAAATGCTTCACCTAACCTTTAAATTCGAAAATTAGGGGGGGAAAAATGAAAAGAAAAAACTCAATTCGCGTGTCAGTACTTTTCCTAGTAACCATCACGGCAGTTTTCCTGTTGCCCCAAACACTTTTGGCAGATTACTCATTCTGGTATGGCACCGAGGTAACTCAAAAAACGATGCTAAATCCTAACTATGACCCAACTAAGCCACCTGGCCCAACTAATCCTCCCACTCTCACCATCCTGCCGGGCATGACCGAAACCGAGGCGAATGATTTGGCACAAGCAGTGTTAAAAAGTTCAAACAACCTCTTTTTTTCCATGCTTTTCTTTACCAATAACCCAAAAGGAGAGACTGGGACCACCATCTGGGAAAAAGGTAAAACCTGGAATGGCTATACGCTGTTGTCTCTTCTCCAGGGATACCAACCCGAAGAAGGAGGGCCGACTTATAATGCTGTTCTGGTAGATATGGATGGCACAGTTGTTAACAAATGGCAGCTCACTGGTTTTCCCTCTAAGATGCTCCCAGGAGGCTCTGTCATAGGCGGCAAGGGAGCATTTAACGAACTAATCGGGGTGCCTTACTTGGTCCAACAGGACTGGTGTGGAAACGACCAGTGGGTGTGGGAAGGCAATGTGGGTCGTAAATGGCAGGCCGAAAAGAATTGGACATCAAACAATAATCGATGCTATGACTTTGATGGTGATGGGGTACCTGATGCCGGTCCCTACAGTGATGCGAATCCGCTTGGCTGCAATGAACAGCCCAAAATTGATAATTGGCTGGTTTCTGGTTGGCACCATGACTTTCAGAGAGAAGGCAATCCGGTGGGATATTATGCCCCCTTATTGAATGCCAAAACGCAAAACGGAAAGACACTGGTTTTGGCCAACTATCTACCCCCGACACCTGAGACATGCCCCGACCCTAATGGTGAAGGGTGTATAAGCAAATACCGATTGTATGATGAGGCGATTTATATACTAGACTGGAATGGAAATGTAGTTTTTGAATGGTTCCCCTACCAACACTTCAACGAAATGGGATTTCTTCCCAAGGCTCGTGAAGCGATACGGGAAACACGATCGGGAGCAGGGAACAACGAAAATGCCAATGATTATCAGCATTTCAATAATGTGAACTGGGTTGGACCAAATAAATGGTATACGCTGTTCAGAGATCAACGGTTCAACCCGGAATACATCATCTGGGATGCCCGCTCCAGCAATATCACCGCCATTATCGCCACATCGGATCACCCCAAAGGAGAATGGAAGAAGGGTGATATCGTCTGGAAGGTAGGCCCAAATTACCAAGTGCCGTTCGATCCGGAGTTTAAACTTGGACAGATCATCGGACAGCACCATGCGCATATGATTCCCTCGACTCTTCCCGGAGGTGGAAACATTTTGTTGTTTGACAATGGTGGAGGGGCTGGGTGGGGGCCGGTTTTTGAAGGGGCGCCTTTGACATACACTAAGGATTCCCCCCTTGATGATCCATCACGAGCGGCCGTAAACAGCACCATGAGAAACTTCTCTCGGGTCATCGAGTTCAACCCAAGAACAATGGAGATCGTCTGGCAGTATGCTCAACCCAACCCGACGGCTGATGTTAATGGTGACGGTAACTATTGGGGCGATGAACGCCTCTTTTTCAGTTTTTTTATCAGCAGCGCCCAGCGTCTTCAGAACGGAAACACTATGATTACCGAGGGCGCTACAGGTCGAATTTTTGAGGTGACAAAAGATAACAAGGTGGTTTGGGAGTTCATCTCACCGTTTAGAGGTGGAGGAAGTGGGCTCGGTTTTATAGGCGCTGTCTACCGCTCTTATCGGGTCCCTTATTCCTGGGCTCCAAAAAACAAGAATTGCCCGTAAGACTTTGGAGACTGAATAACTGTACTCCTCTCAGCGATAATAACGAAATACCGTTGAAATAAAGGAAGGCAGGGCCAGAAATGGCTCTGCCTTTCTTTGTCTCCAATATTTAAATCTGTACTCTTCAGATCCTTATGGACCTTATCTACGCAATCTTTCAGATGGGAATCCTCAATTATAAATGGTTAGTATAATAGACCTAAGGAATCATCTACATGCAATATAAGCACATTTATTATCTTTTTGTGAAGAAGATATTTGCCCCCAAACCCCGATTTAGGAAAATGTCATTGCCAGTAGACGGATCGAAGGCATGAGCGTTCAGCGGGAGTCGCTACAAGACGAGAGAGCAGGCCATCCGGGAGATCACGGAATACATCGAGGTTTTCTACAATCGGCAGAGACGGCAAGCGCGGCTGGGGTACCTATCCCCGGCTGTTTATGAGCGGCAGTTCTATGCAAGGCAGGTTGCAGCGTGAGAGAGCGCTTCGTGTCCACTATTGACATCAGGGGTCAGAGTGGGGAGAATTTTATCTAACTTTTGGGGTAAACATTTGGGACTTTTGTGAAAATCTATTCCACTTTGAAAGTCTTCGAAGTATTGAGAGTTATGAAAAACAAAATGATTGTGAAGACTTATAATGGCAACGATGCTTGGCATTCAAAATGCAGAACTATAACAATAAATTAGCTCAATCAATGGATTCTTGCATAAAGAGTATATTGACCCACAAAAGTCGAATGCCCAGGAGGACTGCGTGTGAGCTTCAAACCGGAGACGCCATTTGACAATATTGAAAGTGCGCAGCAGTTTGTGGAACTGCTGATCGAAGCGATCGAGGAATCCAGGCGTGACGTGAATGCGGACATCGCACTGTTGGAAGGCAACCGCTCGGGACGCACCAAGCAAGCCCTCCAGCTTGTCTCCGCCAACCTGGCGAAACTAAGTCAGCACATGACCACCAGTCGCCGAATTTTGAACCGGTTGAGAACCTTGCGACGACTGCTTCTGCAGGAGCGGCGACTCGACAACAATCCGCAGATCAGGAACGGTAATCGTGAACTAAACCGCTGGTCTTAAAGTGAAGAGTACTGTTATCCTCAACCCGCACTCTCATCTCTTTCTTCCTGAATCGTGGTTGAAAGATTTTGTCAGAAGGTGTAGATTTCAGTTGGCAATCGAGGTTTGGATATACATCTCTTGAATATTGCCCAGGTGCATATAGTGGCACTCACTCTGCAATTTTCAAATTGACCAAAACCTGGATTTTTGATACTACGGCATCGTGATTGTCTTTCCCTTAATTTAGCAACCTAAATAACTTGCCCCTGAACGGCGAACGTGAAAGGAATTTTAGATCGGATATATATTATAAAAGCGATATCAGGGGAAAACCCAGTGCAATTTTCAAGGCTTACTTTGGGAGAAATTCCCCAGATTGGAAATTTTCTCATGTCGGTATGGACAGCCAAGTATGGCGAGATGGGATTCCAAAATTTTGATGAAAATTATTTGAAATGGATCTTGGGGGGTCCCCATAAGGATAGGAATTTTCTTTTAGGGGGCAAAATACAAAATGAACTAATGACCTACTGTAGTTTCCTTCATCATAGAATTCTTTATTCGGGGAATCTTTTAGAGGGTTACCTGGTCACGCACATGACGCTTGCACCTTATTTAGGTTCACAAGTGAGGTTCAACTGTTTACTTCAAACGGCTGGGTATATCGAGAAACTTTACCTTTCGCCGAATTGCGATTTTATGTACTTTTTTTCTGAAGGAGCGAAGTCAGTTCCAGAGCTTTTTAGACATCTACTTGGAAAATATACAAAAATGGATGTCAAGGACATATACCAGTTTAGTTTTAATCAATTCTTACTTGCAGCAAAAGAATTACTGAAATATTGCCAAGAGAATGCTGAAGCGATAAATAAAGTTCAGGTGAGGGATGCATTAGAGAAGGATTTTGGCGGAATTACAGGACTATTTAATAGGGCCTCGAACAGCAAAGCTGAATTTATAGTACAAATGACAGAGGGTGAGTTGAAACATTATTTCTGCGGACACCCTACCCATCGCACAGCTGTAATAGAGATTCAAGGTATTATCGAAGGTTTTATTAATTATTACCCATTAGAGATCATTAAGGGGGGTAAGGCGTCCGAGTTTGTTATTATTGAATATCTTATTTTGGATCACACAAATATCGATTATATGGCTGCATTGTTAAAGGAAGCAGTTAATCATGCGGTTGAAGTTGGAGCGAAGGGGGTTGTAATTGAGAATGGTACATATTTGGATTTAGATGAATGCAGGGTGCTTGGGGTGAAGCCAACATTTCGAAAGATGAGAATGACAATTTGGTCTAAAAATAATTTAGTTAAAAATTTGGATGGCTTTAGATGTAGTGTTAAGTAAAGAATTGGGGAAGTTTCAGATGCCGGAGAAATGGAAAGAGTCGATTTTTGATCTTCTGTGCCATCATCAGCGGCTGAAAAACAACCAAGCTTACAAGTGAGACAAGATTCTGATCTTCAAATTTCGAGTCTGGAATTTAATAGAGTCGAGTCATTAATTCACTTTTGCTATACTTGATATAGGGTAGGCCTCCGAGAATACGCATTCTGAAAAATCAAAGTGCAAAGATAGGGGTCAGAAAAGGCCCGGCCTATGCACATTTCAACCGAGACTGTCGAAAAACCCTTCAGTATAGTTAATGGGTGATTTTTGGGGGTCTCATGACCCCTCATAATTATGAGATCGTTGATTGTGGCGCATTGTGTGAGGTCTTTTTTTTCTGCATCTCATCCAAAAATCTGCTTGGGGATTTTTTCGACAGTCTCGCTATATACTCACTCTTTTCTCGTTCCTCGAAAAAGTTATGATTTGACATCTCTATTTTCAATTTGATTCTCCGATGAAGAAAGGGTAAACTCGGTTATCCCAGAGGCATTAGCTTCCCTTTCAGTATGAGTGTCAAGAACTAAACGCTTCGCGTGGATACGGACCTAAACAGGTGCCTGGATAAATCTTTTCCTATAAGCCAGCTCGTCCTTTCACTTCTATTTGGTCTTGAAAGTTTTTCCTCGCAGTTGAATCGATTTTCGACTAAGGTTTTCCTCAAAATCTCTCATTGAGAAGGAGGAGAACCATGGGAAGACTACAGGACCAAATGAAGAATGATCTTTTACTCAAGCGCTACAGTCCTCACACCACACGAGCCTACCTGAGATGCATCCGTGACTTTGCCAAGCACTTCATGCGCTCACCGGCAGAGATGGGAGAAACCGAAGTACGTCAGTTCCTACTCCATCTCACTCAGGAAAGGAAAATCACTCCGGGACTGCAGACGACGTACGTCTCAGCGCTGAAGTTTCTATACCGGATCACCCTACGGCAGCCGGGAGTCGTCGAACACCTCCCTTACCCCAAAAGACCCAAAACTCTTCCCCTAATCCTCACGATGCAGCAAGTCCTCACCCTCTTTGCCGCCATTCGATCCCCCAAATACAAGGCCATTCTCGCTACTGCCTATGGAGCCGGTCTGAGGATCTCTGAGGCCTGCGCTCTCAAACCCATGGATATCGATAGCCAACGCATGCTGATCCATGTCCGCCTGGGAAAGGGGAATAAAGATCGGTATGTCTTGCTCGGCGAAACAGTGTTAGCCTTGTTGCGAGATTATTACAAAACCGCTCGCCGCAAAGGAGTCTACCTCTTTCCCGGATATAAACCCCAGAGTCCTCTCTGTCCCGCTACGGTCCGAAAGGTCATGAAGAAAGCTCTCCGCAAGGCTGGCTTATCTAAAAAAATCACCTTCCACACCCTGCGGCACTCCTTTGCCACCCATCTGTTAGAAAGTGGTTACGACATCCGGGTGATTCAACCCCTGCTCGGACATTCCTCCATCCAAATCACCCAACGATATACCCATATCACCGATCGGCTCCTCAGCCTCACGCGCAGCCCCTTGGACCTGATCCAGAAACAACAAGGCCCTCTGTCCGATTTTCAATCAAAGTAGGACACCATGGAGCCCTCCAACAGGTCGGGTACAAGACCCTTCTTGGAGGTCATGGATATCTTTCGCCTCCACGGAGAAGAATATAAGAATCACTACCCTCTGTCCCGAGAGCAGAGAAAAGCCATGGCCGATATCACCCGGTGTCGGACGGCAAGCTTAGGGGGGCACGTCGATGTCTGTGACCAGGATTGCGGATTCACCCGTGTCTCCTACAACTCCTGTCGCAACCGTGATTGTCCCAAATGCCAGAGTCTGAGCCAAGCCAAATGGCTCCAAGGCCGCAAACAAAGGCTCCTCCCCACCCATTACTTTCATATTGTCGTGACGCTTCCCCATGAGCTGAATCCTCTGGTCCTTCAGAACAAAGAAGTTCTGTATGATCTCTTCTTCCAGGCCGCCTCTCAAGCGCTTCGCAAGTTGGCATTGGGGTATCCACGACTCAAGGCTCTCTTAGGCTTCACGGCTGTCCTGCATACCTGGAACCAGGACCTTCAGCTTCATCCCCACCTTCACCTTGTGGTTACCGGCGGGGGGCTCGATCCTTCCGGAGATCGCTGGGTCTGTTCAAAAAACAACTTTCTACTCCCGGTCAAGGCCCTCTCCCAAATCGTCCGAGGCAAATTCCTTGATGCCCTGCAAGAGGCTTTCCACGAAGGCAAACTCTTATTCCGAGGAAACACGCAAGGCCCAAAAGAGGAAACGGCTTTCCATCGCTTGCTCAAGAGACTAAGACATCAGAAATGGGTCCTCTATTCTAAAGAGCCTTTTGGAGGTCCCCAGCAAGTCTATACGTATGTCAGCCGCTATACCCACCGAGTGGCTATCTCCAACCATCGACTGGTCAGTTGCCAAAACGGCCAGGTGACGTTCAACGCAAGGGATAACAACCATCCCCAAAAGCCCAGGCAACTCACCCTACCGGCCTTGGAGTTTATCCGTCGTTTCCTCCTCCATGTGCTCCCCTCAGGTTTCGTCAAAATCCGACACTATGGCCTCTTGGCCCCCTGCAATGCCAAAACCAAACTCGAAAAAGCTCGCACGCTCATCTTGCAGATGGATCTCTCTGGAGGGAATCAACAAATGGTGGCCAAACAGTGGGCTACATGGGAAACTGTCTCCCCAATCTGGCAGGAGCTCCTCTATCAACTCACGGGGCAGGATCTAAGAATGTGTCCTCAATGCAAAATTGGAATCCTCATTCGCAGACCCCTCGCTTTTTACTCCGCAGCTGAAGCCCTCTTGGACTCTTCATGAACCGTCCCCGTGCCCATTGACCCCTGATGTCAATAGTGGACACCAAACATTCTCTCACGCTGCCACCTGCCTTGTATAGAACTGCCGCTCATAGACAGCCGGGGATAGGTACCCCAACCGTTCCTGCCGTCTTTGCCGATCGTAGAAGACCTCGATATGTTCGGTGATCTCCCGAATGGCCTGTTCCCTTGTCTTATAGCGGCTGTGATGTACGAGCTCATTTTTGAGCGTACCCCAGAAGCTTTCCATAGGGGCGTTATCGTAGCAGTCGCCTTTTCTGCTCATGGATGCTCTCATCTTGAACTGACCCACCAGCCCCCTGTATTCATGGGCACAGTACTGACTCCCACGATCCGAATGGTGGATCAGGCCTGCTCCCGGTCGTTTGGCTGCCACGGCCTTGAACAGAGACTGGCTCACAAGGTTCTTGGTGATCCGATTCCCCATGGCATATCCAACGATCTCTCCCGTAAAGAGGTCCTTATGCCCTGCCAGATAGAGCCAGCCTTCTTCTGTAGGAATATAGGTTATGTCACTCAGCCACACTTCGTTCGGCCTCGTTGCCTCAAACTGCTGATTCAGTAGATTCTCCGCCACTGGAAGGGCATGCTTGGAATCCGTGGTGGCCTTGAACTTCCTGCTCTGCTTGCACCGTATCCCCAGCTTCTTCCGGATTCTTCTGATCCGGCAGATCCCTACACTCACCCCCTGGTCTTTGAGCTCATGCTGTAACCTCTCAGGACCGTAGGTCTCACGGGTCCTCTTATGGGCAGCCTTGATCTCTACTTCCAGCCTCCCCTCTTCTTGGGAACGTTTGGAGGGCTTCCGATTGAACCATTTGTAGTATCCACTCTTGGATACTCCCAAAATACCGCACATCACCGCTATCCCATGCCGGAATCGCATTGCTTTCATGACCGCGTACCTGGCAGCGACTCCTTCGCAAAGTACGCCGTCGCGTTTTTTAAGATGTCCCGTTCCATCTTCACTATTGCCAGTTCACGCTTGACCCGGGCAAGCTCCATCTCCACCTCAGTAAGCGGCCTCTGCTGCTTTCCCACTTCCTTAAGCTTGCCCTCTTTGTTCGCCTTGACCCAGTACCGTATCGTCGAGGGAGAAACCGATAACCTCCGTCCCACTTCCGGTATGCTGAGGCCACCTTCCGTTACCAGCTTTACTGCTTGCCCTCGAAGCTCCTTCGTGTAGATCGCTCTTGGAATCCTTTCCATGTTGACACCTCCGTCTTCTGTATTGTACCTTAACTTTGGTGTCCACTAAAGTCATCCTAACCCATCTCATTTTTAGAAAATTATTCGCACACAGATGGAGGATGGGGGGAAAAGTGTTATCCTCAACCATGTCCCTCCGTCTTCTGTTTTTTTGAAGAGTATGTCCTCAAAGCATCTGTTCAAATTCCTGTTGACTCCTCCGGAGAATTTCGATAAAGTCAAAGGCAATCAGATCTGATAGGAGGTGGGGAGATGAAGAGGATTCTCGCGCCTATTCTAATGAGTGTCGCTATTTTGTTGGCAAGTTCTTCTTGTACGCTAAAGAAGGGGGAACTTAGACTATTGGACATGGAGATCCACGACCCCGCAAGAATCCTGACGAATGCGCAATTCTGGATTCGTGTCAATTTTGAAGCAGACGGTAATCCTGAAATTCGCAGAGCTTGTTTCTATTGGTTCGGGGATGGGCCGTACTGCGTTAACGTAAAGGATGTAGAATACGGATCTTTTGCGTACTTCGACGTACCGCTTGTCGCTCGTTATGGTTCATCTGTTTTGCAGTGTTATGTCGAGTATCTTCGAGACGAAAGGATAGAACGGAGTAACGCGGTGGCTCGTCGTGTGAATGTTGTCAAGCCCTTCGAATGATAGACGAACCCGTGCAAGCGATTCAGCATTGAAACTGCAATATCTATGGCAAATTGAAGAAATCTACCGGTTCTCGTTTACAAAGTTCCGACCCGATGGGCTTTTGTTCCCAGTGCTCTGGCACTGTGATCCAGGTCTTTTTTCTCATCCTGAGAGAGATCCAATTCTATGATCCTGCTTATTCCCTGTTTGCCCAAGACCACAGGCACGCCCTTGCTTATCTCTTTATAATCATATTCCCCCTCCAGAACCCCTGAGCAGGGAGAAACTTTTTTCGAGTCGATAGCGATCAACTCAACCATCCGCGATATCCCTGAAGCTGAAGTCCACCCCGCTGTACGATTAATCCCTAATTCGATATAGGATTTGAACATCTTGGGGACTCCCAGTTTTAATCGTTGCTTTGCTTCGGCGGGTATTGTGATGGGTTGCCTCTTTACTTCCACGAAACTAAAGGGGGGGGCCAATGTTTCAACATGGATCGTTACTCTCTCTTTCAATCGCAAATCATCAGCTCTCAGTACAACCCCGTCTTCACTCTTTGTAGGGGTACACGCCAAATTTTACCATCAACCTGCTCCAAAAATCTAGAAAAGGAAATTTCATTTAGTAAGCTGTACTCGATTTTCGATCTGTTCCCTTTCGAATACAATAGCACATCAAAATCAATAAAAATGTGTGCAAAAAGTTTTTTACACATAATGGAAGTAATTAGAGACTTTTGGAGAAATTGCTTTCACTTTTGGCTACCGTTAACGATAATAAGAGCTTCATATTACTTTACATGAATTGCCACGGAATAACTATTTATTTACAGCAATTGAGACGAATAGAGGCATTGACATCATTTGGCCAGAATATTGCATATCCTATAATGAAAGAAAAAGAACAATAGAAAGGAGGTAAAAATGATTGATTTTGCTAATGATATTAATGAAGAAGATTTCGAAGATTTAGAGGACGGGGAAGCCTATCCTTATTATCTAGTGGGAAAACGAAAAGTTTTGGGAAGCCTGCGCCTTGCTGAAATAACCCTTACAATTGTTGACCCTCCTATTTAAGTCAATGGCGGCACCACGCCTGTCCTCGAGCCAGCTACCATGCTTTTTCTTGGTTCTGGGTTGATTGGGGTTGCAGGATATGGGAGGGAAAAGTTTTCTAAGAAGTAAATCAATACTCACAAACAATGGAGATGTGAATGAAGAGTTTCCTAATTCACAAAAACCAATCCTTTTATTACTGGCTCAGAAGGAGAATCGGAAAAGAAAGGGCTTTCAGGGTGGCAAACAGAGCTGAGAAGATTATCCTTAACATAGACATGTTCTTTGAGATCAGCTTTTTGATCATTGCAGGAATATTTTTGCTTTGGTTCATTTTAGTTAGCTTAGTTAGCTTTCAGCTGATTTAAATGATGATATTCCGGAAGAAGTTTAGAAAGTGAGCAGAGGATTAAGTTATGGTAGGTTACGAACTTTACTGCTGGCGTTATACTCACTTTTAATCCGAAATCTACGATCCTTGAATATCGCTCCCAGGAATGACTTGTCCAAAGTTGAATGGACAAAGAAGGTTTTGCTGTCCAT
>Ga0316616_100000422_pt1 | contig 13257 bp, 25 predicted proteins | sample OWC_Aug_M1_C1_D1_FD_207660 | JGI IMG/M metagenome (GOLD analysis project Ga0316616, IMG submission 207660) | Wetland soil microbial communities from Old Woman Creek delta, Ohio, United States - OWC_Aug_M1_C1_D1_B | ecosystem: Environmental > Terrestrial > Soil > Wetlands | place: USA: Ohio... | reverse complement strand
TCCTCGTCCCGCTTGAAGACGAGTTCCCGACCGCCTGTTGCCCTGAATTCCGTGACGGGGATATCGAGTGCCCCGGCGAGCGTCTTGGCGATGTAATCGACGCCCTCGGATGGCCGCACCAGGACCCTGTCGTTGGCTCGCAGCCCTGCGATCAGCTCGAAGATGTAGCCGACCCCCTTGGTCAGGGGGAACGTCCTGCTACCGATGATCGCTATGTTCATGTACTCCCCTCCACAGGGTGTTCCGGAGGTGCTGCCTCAGCAACTCGTCAAGTATCCAGATAAGAAGCATCAAGTCGCCTTCTATTTGTCCTTCTATTTGTCCGGCCTCGGAAGGTGCACCCACCTGTCCCCGTCCAGATAGACCTTGGCCCCGCACAGGGAGCAGTGCGTCGCCGACGACTGCCACTCCGAGCCGTTTGTCTTCTTGACCTTCTTCCATCTTGTCATCCTGAGAAACGGCTCCCGTGGCTCATGGGCTGGAATCTGCTTATCCATCAACGCTCACCTCGACCTTGACGTAGGGCTCCTTGTTCCCGGTCGTCTTGGCGACGGCGCAGGGGAGGAAGCGCTTGTCATTGATCCCGAGGGCATGGGCGATAGCGTCTTCGAGCGCCTTGAACGCGTTCGAGCAGTCCATGTCGTGGTTCAAGAAGAACCAGTAGCGCATCCTGATGTACTCCTTGGGACTGCCGGCCAGATACTCCTTCCACGGTTTGGGCACCGCCATCTTCGTGCACATCGAGGCGAGAACCTGGTAGTTCTCCACCCCGTCGTCCTTGCGCAGCGCCCGTACCGTCCGATCCCCCCTCCTCACCAACGTCTGGCGATACAGGTGGTTGACGGAGATCGGCTGACCCGGGATCTCGACGACCCAGGGGTTCAGCCCTCCTTGGTGCGCTCCTTCTGGCGCTCGGCCCACTTCTCGGTCACCCAATCTGCGAGCCAGATGCCCGCCCCAGCTGCGAGAGCGGCGATGGCCAGCATCCAGACCATCTCACCGATAAACGTGTAGAGGAGATACAGCCCGAGCAGGATGACGAAGGTCAACCCCGTCACCCCGAGGGCCAGCATGAGTCTGGTCATAGGAACCTCTTCTTGGCGGCACACTTCCGGCTGCAGGTCGTTCCGTAACCGCGCTTCCAGTCACTGTATCGTGGTCGGAAAGAACGACCGCACACAATGCAAAGAAATGGCTCTTCCTGGAATTCGAGAAACTCCGTCGGCGTCTTGGTGAACTTCGTCCCGTTGCAGTGTTTGCAGCAGCGGACGATGTTGTCGATCGTGTTCGAGCCGCCCCGCTCGAACGGGATCTGGTGGTCGAACTCCGTCAGGGAGTGCGTCAAGCCGATCCCGCAGTAGTGACAGACCAGCGGCAGGACGACCAGCTCCTCGGCCGTCACGGTGCCGTGGAGACCCATCGAGATGGCCTTGCGGTTGAAGTAGAGAGCCCGGCGGTCGTAGAGCCGCTGGATATGCCCTTTTACCACTCGTAGCCCTCTGGAGCCTGGGGGATCAGCTCATGGAGCGGGCGGTAGCGGTCGAGGCCCACCTGGGCCACGTGGCGCGCTTTGGCTGGATTGCAGTGGTGCTCCCGACGGTTCGGGTCGCGCCAGATCATGTCCGTCCACAGAAAGACCAGGAGGCCGCAGCCCTGACAGCGGGCCGGGCCGAGGATCAGGACCTCACGACTCCCGAGACTGGAGATAAGCACGTAGGATGGGTCGATTGGCGGTTGCCCATCCGCTCCAGAGGTGGTGCCATTCACAGAGGACGACAAGGTGGGCTCGGTCACTTGGGGCTCGCTTTCCCATCATCGGCTTGTCCTTGACGTGGTCTAGCGTGAGCCGTCCCGAACATCGACCCGATTCGGACAGGTCGAGTCGGGGGGCGATACACCCCTGATCCCTCTCGAAGATCTGCAGGCGCAGGTCCGGCGTCACCGGATCGCGCTTCGCGTGTCGGCGCATCTCGGCTCAGCGGTTTGTTCTCGGCCCGGTCGAGGGCCATGATGCGGGCCTTACGGCGAAACGCACCACCGGGGTTGTCTGCGACGGCTGCGTCAGTCGCTGCCTTGTAGAAGGCCAGGGCGCAGTCGTGCTCTGGATATGGGCAGGTGTCTGACCCATACGGATTGAGTGTCTTGCAGTGTTCCTCCCTCCATGTCCGTCGAAGATCGCCGAAGTTGGCCTTCTTCTTCTCGGCATCGTAGGCCCGCTTGACCTTCGGATCGACGACCTCCCTGATGAAGATCCCGCGGAAGACACAGGGCCACTTGTCCTGGCCCGGGCGTGGCACGGGCTGTTCCTCCTCACGATAACGGCTGCAGAATCGCCATGTACGGCCCCCGGCGGGGGCGTAGACTATGCCGGCTGGAGAGCCCCGTAAAGAAAGGACCGCCGAAGCGCTCTCCAGCCTCGGCGGTCCAGCCCATCGAGGGTTCCACGCAATCCTCGATGTAGGAATATCGTACTCCATCCGTAAAGCCCAGGATAGGCGCAAGCCGAAGTGGTGCATCGGGCGTGGACGAGCCGGGAGATAGACCCGGAGGTGCGCTTGCACCACCCTGATTCCACGTGAACCCCCGTCCTGCGCTGTGGTGAACAGCGGGCGCGAGAGGCGATGGCGTAAAGGCAGACCAGGGGCCAGCCTCTCGGAAGGTGCGTACGCGATTCCCCAAGGCCGTACGGCACCCACGCCTCCCCGCAAGGGGGGCGTGTGCCCCGCTTAAGCCCAGCGCCCCCGGCACGTTCATGAGGGACGGTACTTCCGGATGAAGTTTCCGATCTCGTCCCTCCGACGAATGTGCTCTGGACCAATGGCGTGGTCTGACCACGAGGTGAATGCCTCGTCGCAGAGGTAGCACCTCGTGGCTGGTATTCGCCGGACGTAGATCGGCTTCTTGATCCGCGCATCCTTGGCGATCTGGTGGACGCGCTGCTTCGTGATCCCGAACTGCCTGCCTACCTCCGCCATCGTGACTCCGCTCATGACGGCAGCGCTGATCCTCCTCAGGCGATTGGCGTAGGTAGCGAGCGCGATGCCCCGGAGCAGGCGTCTGCTTCCGGCTTTCGTGAGCCTGACGTGCTGCTCCCATTGGGCGTGCTCGGAGTAGCCCCCCGTCGGATATGGCTCCTCGCAGATCTTGCACCTGACCGTCAGCGCACCGAATCGGTCCTGGTTATGTGCCAGGGTGTCGCGGTGCGTGTCTGAGCGTCGATGCGAGTAATACGACCCGCTGCGGTAGAAGACGCAGCAGCGCTTACATTCCGGCATAGGGAACGAACCCCCTTCCGCTGCAGTGCATGCACGCGGACGACTTGTCAGATCGCCCGAGCCGCCCGGTCCCCTTGCAGGTCGTGCAGATCTTGTGCATGCCGAACGTCAGCCGTTGCGGTTCCGGCTCCTCCCTCTCGTTCCCGGGACGGAGAGGAGACACCTTCTTCTCGTTCGTCATCTCACTTCCTCGGTGGGAGGCCGACCAGGAGGCGGGCAACAATGTCCCTGTGGCCCTCCATGGCCTCGTCCCACGTGTCGTATCGCCAGCACAAATCCGGATATCCGCCGCCGAAGATCATCGTCTCGAACAGCTGTGTCTCGTCCACGCCGATGAAGACGGTGGAGATGCTCGTGTTATCGATTACGTCGAGGGCTACCCTGCGGGCGTCCGTGTTCTCGAAGAACGACACCCACTCACGCAGCGGGGCTTCTCGTACTTCGTGTCCATCGAGAACGTAGTGCGTGATCTCCATCTCATGGCCGTGCCTTGATCGCCATCTGCATGGCGTCGATGACGAATGCCACCTCTTCCGGGGAGAGCCTGCTGATCCAGGCCCTGATCGTGGCCGAGTCCTCAGCCGGATCATCCCCGAGCGTGATGCTCACCTTGTCGGGGAGGAGGGAGTTGAGCATGTCGGCAACCCCGCGGGCCGACAGGCCGAGGCGCGCTGCGAGGCGCGCTATCTCCTGGACGTGGGCCTCGGTCGGCGTCGTGCTTCGTCCACCCCGACCTGCCGATGGAACAGAGGATGTTGTGACCTGGACGGGGCTGTCGGCGATCCGGAGCGACCCGTCCTCTGCGACCCCTTCGTCGAGGTCCATCGCCAGCTCCGTGCCGTATCCGGCGACTGCCAGCGCACGCGCGATTGCACCTGTCTCCGCCTTCTCGTAGTAGTCGGGGAAGTTCTCGCTGTGCTCGCTCTTCGACCCGGCGGCGATGAGCCTGCCGGTGTCATCACGCACCTCGGCCCGGATCAGGGCATAGCCGCCCTCGATCCTTGACGGTGAGATCCGCTTGCCTCGCTCGTGGAGCAGCTCCACGGTGTCGATCGTCCAAAGTGGATGTGGCTCGATGTCACCACGGAACCACTGGATGCGCCGGCGAGCCGGCAGATACATCTTGCCCTTGAGGTTGATGAACGGATCGCTCGCCCACGGTCGCTTGCGCTCGACCGCGTCCTCGGCGTCGACGATGGCCTCGGGTGTCGGCTCGTCGGAGCCGTAGTCGCTTGGGCTCTCGATCTCCAGCTGCTCCTGCTCGGAGAGTGGTTGTTCCTGCTTGCGTGCCATGTCGGTCCTCCTCACAGCCCGAGATCCTTCTGCTCGGGCTTCCAGTAGATGTTGGTCAGGCTCGTCAGGCGATATACCGCCGTCTTGCCGTGCTCGGTCTTTGTCTCGATGAGCCAGCCCCTCTTACGTAACTCGGACACCCTTGCCGCAGCCCGGTAGATCCCACCGCGACGGAGGATCTCCATCGCGCTCAGGCCCTCTGGGAACGACTCGATGAGTAGCTCCAGCAGACGTTCCTGTTGGGTGGGCGGGTCATACGGACGGAAGATCGACTCGTCAGTCATGGCAGTCAACCACGCTTACGACGGAGGCCAGGTTGTTCTGGATGATCTCCTCAACCTCTTCGCTGGACTCGATTTCATGCCATTGGCCAGCAAGGTCGATGATCGCGTAGGGCACGTAGGAGAGAGACTCGCGGGTGACCAGGATCGCCGCCCGATGGTCTCCCTCGTGTGGTTCCAGCTCAGATGGAGAAACGAGCCTCTTGCCGCTTCCCAGGCATTGAATGCACGTCTTGCCGACGTGGGGCTTGTAGGCGGGGTGCTTCTCGGCGACCGCCTCTGTCGTGATCCCCGTCGCCTCGCAGTAGGCACAGGGCTTGTAGTTCTTCGGATTAGTTCTTGGATCGTAGCCGTCGAGCATGCCGCTGAAGCCACCGCCGATGACCCACCAGTCCCACTTCGGGTTGGTGCAACTCGGATCGTTCTCGTCGAATTTGTCGAGCTGTCGAGCTATCTGGCCGTCGAGACCCTGTCGGGTCATCACGAGAACGCTGAAGTGCATTACTCCGTCCTCACTGGAAGAGCGGCCCCGCCCCCAGCTGGAAGGGGACGATGAAGCGCGAGACCGTCAGCTCCATGGAGATGTAGCCGGACTTCTCGCTCCGCTTCCCATTCAGCTTCCCCTGCACGACGATGAGGTCGCCTTGATGAAGCTCCGCCACGGCCGTGGCGGTGTCGCCCCACGCCATGCACTTGACGAGGATCTCCTTCGTCTTTCCCTGGTACTCCTCGGTGCAGACGAGCGAGAAGTTGGCCATCTCGATGCCGGTGTTGGTCGAGCTGATGACCGGGTCCTTCTCCAGCGATCCACTCACGACCGCCACGTTCACGTCGCTCACTTGCTGAACTCCTTGAATGCCGGACAGATATCTCGGTAGCCACACCACGAGCAGGCCGTGCCGACCAGCCCGTTCGGTGGGAAGTTGCCTGCGTTGATGCCATTCATCACCTGTCCCACGACGTCGCTGAACTGGCGGATCGTGTTCTTGGTGACGTCGGCGTAGAGGGGGACGTACTTGGGAAGCTTCGTTCGCACGAGGAAGTCGAGGATGACATCGGCACTGTCCTGGCCCGTCTCGTGCTTGACGGCGACGGCATAGCCGGTCATCTGGATGGCGTACCGCTGGCGTGAAGGCGTCTGCGCCGTGGTCTTCACGTCCCGCAGAACGAAGTGCTGGCTGCCCATGACGGGATCGGTGCGCTCCTCGACGAGATCGAGGATGCCGGTGAACGGCACCCCATCGACCGCGTACTGCACCTGCCGCTCCACCCAGTACGGCTGGATCGGAGGACCGACCGTCTCGTGATAGAGGCGGGTGATCGCGATCCCGGAGTCCTTCGCCTCGCCGGGGCTCTCCCGCTCATCGGGTTCGACGTCCTCGGACTCCTTGTCGAACGCGTCGGCGAACGCGTCGAGGACCTGCTCGGTCGGAAGATCGACCTTGGTGGTGATCTTCTGCTCCATGTTCAGCTCGACCGCCCGGTGGGTCGCGATGCCCACCACCTTCTTGAGGTTGGGCGGTTCCTTGTAGTTCATGATGTAGGCGTAGTACCACTGCTGGCCGCATCGCAGGTAGGTCGCTACCGATGATGCCGAGAGCACAACGGGTGGCGTCACTTGGGCCTCCAGTCCATATGCCCGAAGGTGGCTTTGATGTAGGTCCGCAGGACGCGGGTGGCATCCTTGGGCGGGAGGCCTCCCCTCACCATCACCGCCCACATCGCCGTCCACTGTTCGGCGAGCTTCGCAGCCGCCGCTTCGTTGTAGTCCTTGTCCTCGTTCATGCCGAGGCGCTCACGATGCTGCGCCCGACCTTCTCGGAGATGAGGCGCTGGTTCTGCTCCTTCAGCTTGCGGTTCTCCTGTGCCAGCTCGGTTGACACGGAGGCCTTCTTCTGCAGGGACTCGATCGTCTCCTGCATGACGGTGATCCGACCCTCCAGGTTGTTGATGTAGGGCAGGAGGAGGGCCAGCGTTTCGAGGCGCTCGTCGCGCTCGAACACGATGGCTGCGCGGTTCACGGTGATCCCCGCCTTGGCCAGCTCGTCCAGCTTCTGATCGAGGAATGCAGCCCGATCGATGTACTGGCGCACGGCTTCCACTTGCGCTGCGGATTCGTCACGACGCAGATGGCGGAGAACCTCGAACGGCTCGTTCTTGTTCTCCGGTCCGGCGATGGCACGGACCTCTTCCGGCGAGCGCTCATCGGCGACGACGACAGCGTCGGCTGCGATCTCCTTCGCCGGGGTTTCCTTCGGCTTGGGGGTTGGCTGGTAGAGGTTCTTCCAGTCCGAGATCATGATCTTGACGGCTTCCTCCTCTGGGACGGTGAGCGTCCAGTAGCTGGACTTGCCGGCGCTGGGCTGGCCGACATGCCCTCGGTAACGACGCACGAGCGCGCCCTTCTTGGCCAGCAGGGTGATGATCCGCTGGAGCAGGTACGGCTCGACGCCGATCGCCGCTGCGAGACTCTTGTAGTTGACGCTTTCCGTCGACTCCTGCCCAACCGGGGCGAGGAGCTGATACATCCCGTGAATGGCCTTTCGGGACTTCTCTTGTGCGGCGAGTGTCGAGATAGACGGCTTACGCATGTCACGGAACTCCTCTAGTGGCCCAGGCCTCCCAGCCTGGATGAAGAAGGCGGATGTTGTCACTCCTGGTCATGAGATACATGTGAACCATTCTCCGTTCAGAGGCCATGTCCTCCGCGTTACAGGGGTATCCAATCCTCGACATTTCCATCTCGACCCACATACCCCTGATGGCGTAGGCGGTCCACCACGGAGTGATGGGCGGCTTCCGCATTGTCAGGGGGGTGCCGGGAGGGAACGCGACTGCTCGATCGTCACCGACGAAGACGTCGGCGACTATGGTCAGGAAGCGAAGCAGGCCCGGCTTCGTCACTTCACGATCTATCCAATGGATGAAACGTCCCCTACTTGGGCTGAACTCCATCCTACCCCGCATGTGCGAAGAGACAGAGCCGCACGGACCGCCGTGGCCGGCAATCCCACACATGGGAATGCCATAGTGCTTGGCCAGATCGGGGTAGTTCACGGCTCCAACTGTTGCGCGCCCAGCCTGGCGCGAGCCAGCCTCCTGATGTCCCTTACCGTCGGCGACTCCTTGATTATACGCACACCGGTAACCAGTTGTCCAGTATTGGTCCTCCAGACATGGTTGATGCGAACCAAGGCCCAGTCCTCGAAACGATAGTCGTCATCGACCGAAAAGTAATCGAGCAGGTCCAGATCCTCGTACTCATCGTGCACCAAGGCATAGCGATAGGCCGTTGGATCGATGTACCTGCTCACGTGGCCTCCCTTTCTGGCACGTAGTGTTGCCTGAGATCTCTGATCGTCTGCAGGAAGACGCGTTCCGTCAGCACCGGCCGGAAGAAGTAGTTGTTCCCCTCGTACGGCTTCAGCATCGGCTCTTCGAGTTTCACGACAAAGAGGTGGTTCGGCTCCTTGTAGTATTTCCGATCCACCACGATCCCGGTGTCGATGACCGAGTGCTTCGGAAGGTCTTCGTACGCCCTTGACATCGTATACCAGGGCTGCAGCACCCACCGTTTGTTGCGCGCCGCTTTCATCCTCCTGATCACGGGTCCAGCCTCCGATAGTAGTTCTTCAGATCGTACGAGGAGAGCCAGCCGACGCGGGCATGGAGCAGGTTCCGGATGCGGCTCCACAAGCCCGCGGGAACCGAGGTGGTATTCGGTCCCTCTGTGACAATGACGAGGTATTGGGAGCGAAACCCATCCCTCCTGGTGATCCCCGTGTGGAAGATCTTGTGCTCTGATCCTACCGGGTGATAGGAGTTCACGATGAACTCATACCTCCTTCCCCGTGCTGCCTTCGTGACGGTGAGATTCATTCCGCCACCTTCTTCGAGCGAGGCGCGCGCATCTGGCGATGGCCGCGCATCGAATACCAGCGACCACCTGGGGCGACGATCAGGTGATCCTCGAAGATGAGATCGAGCAGATCCGCCGCCTCAGCGATCCTCCATGTCATGTTGAAGTCCTGCTGGGTTGGCTCAAGCGCCCCGCTCGGGTGGTTGTGGGCGACCACGAACCGGTCAGTTGCCGAGAGGAACACCGGCGAGAGGATCGCCGGCAGGGACACGTCACAGTCGTGGTAGTTGCCCTTGGCCACCGAGTAGTAGCGCCTGACCATCCTGCCGCCGTCGATGGTGATGACCCAGACCTCCTCCTGCACGGAGTTGGACAGGCCCATCGCGGCGAGATCTTCTCCAATCGAGTCCGTCGACTCGTAGACCGTCCCATCTCCCACAACTTCCTGGACGATCCGCACATTCTCCTTGATGATCACTCTTCCTCCTTTTGGGCATGGAGGTAGTGCATCGCATCCTGGATGTCTGCCAGATGCATGTGTCTCCAATGGACAGAATCAGCTATCACTACCCTGAGTTCTTCGCGTATATAGAGCAGCGCGTAGCGCGTCAGGTTGATTCCTCTCTCACCATCCCATGCTCTCGTGTCGTTGTCCGGGAGCGGGTCTGAGATGACGACGTACTGGTCCCTGCAATCGTCATTGTCGTGGACGACAGTCCCAGTCGGAGTGACCGGATACGGGACCGAGTACCTGTTGGTGCAGATTTTCATTTCAGCACGTGCCTCAACGGCACCACGGCGATGTGGTGCATGTCGCTCGGAAGCACCGTGTAATACTTCGGGCCGCTCTCGAACGACGGGAAGGCCAATGCGGGATATCCGGTTTCGGTCGGGGTGTCCCCGATCACCAGGATCTCCACCTCACAGAACTCGCTGTGGAGGATCTCCCCGGGATGGAGAATGGATGGCGGGGACTTCTTCATGCCTTTATCGCACGGATGCCGCGAGCGGTCGAGCATCCAGATTCTGTTGCCTACAGAGTGGTGGAACAGCATCACCCACCTACGTACTTGGTGTTCAGCATCCGCGACAGCTCGGTCGCCATCTGGCGAGGAAGCTCGGACGCAGACCTGAACGGGACCCAATAGCGATACATCTTCCCCTGCGCTGCGGGGCGAAGGGCGTGGTCAATGGCGACCTGCAGAATGGGGACTCCCCGCTTCTCGGCACCATCGACGACCCGGTGGACGTGTTGCATGGCCATCTCGTCGCCGTAGTTGTGGCCGGCCGGATAGCCGTCTGACAGGACGATCAGGATGACGCTCTCGTCCTGCTCGATCCTGTTGGCGAGCAACTGGTCAACCGCCCAGTCGATTGCGAACCCGTCGTAGTTGTTGCCATGGTCCTCGGCGGTGATCAGGCCGATCCGAGTGAGCGGATCGCCCGGCTCCCAGATGTACATGAAGTCGGCTGCCGAGGTCTCTGTCGCGTTCAGGTTGAGGTCACCCGTGTGCCCGTAGACATACGGCCTGATGCCCTCCATGTCCCGAAGGGCGAGTACGAACAGCTGGGTCAGCTGCTGCGCGACCCAGACCTTGGTCTTGTAGTCGTTCTCCCACCGGATGGAGTGCTCCATCGAACCGCTCATGTCGACGAGCAGCCCGACGATCGCCTTCGGGTAGGTCTCGATGTTCTGGCGCTCGAAGACCCGGTAGTCCTGGATACCCCAGCGCCACAGCTCTTCCTCGTCGATGTCACCGGACTTCAGCAGCCGGGTCGAGAAGCGAGGAAGCTCCGGCCTGAACTGGAGGGCTGCCTTGTAGCGGTCGACCAGCGGGGAGGGCTTGCCGGTGTACGCCTTGATCGAGGACGGGTACTCGATCGGCTTGCGGACCCACAGCTTCGGCTTGGTGCTGCCGCACTCGGTGAGGATTGCCGACTGGTGCAGCTTCTCCTTGACGAGCTTCTTGACTCGTTCGGCTACCTCTGAACTCAGCTTCTTGTCGTATTCGGTCTCGGACCAGCAGGACTGCGCGACCTTGTCCGCGACCCGCTCAAGGGCTCGATCGAGGGCCTCCTCAAGCTTACGCCGCGCCAGATCGTCTGCCTTCTCGCCATCGGCGATCTGCTCCATCTCCTTCTTGCGTTCCTCGTCGTTGGCGAGACGATCGAGCCCGTCGATGATGGTTTGGCGGAAGCCGACCTCACCGCCCTGGTACTTGCGCTCCCATTCTTCCCACCACGGAAGCTCCGCGGTGAAGGACGGATCGGAGAGGATCTCCGGGCTGTGCTCTGGCCAGCGGAGGTGAATGATCAGGGCGTTGAGGCACTCGTAGATGTCGCCCCACTTCTCGGGATTGAACTCTGCCTTGCGGCGCTTCCACAGATCTGCCTTGCCCTTGGGGAAGTAAGGGTCGAAGCCCGGATACTTCTCCTTGCCGGTGATCCGCTCGGTGCGGTTGTCCTCGATGATGTTGGCCAGCGTGGCGACGACGGCGAGCGGCTTGAGCCGGTCCGGCTTCTCCAGCTGGTGGACGATGGTGCGCGTCCCGTATTCCGGGTTGTCATGCCCCGCCTCGTGGAGGGCGTGGGAGGTCGAGATGTCGATCGCATCCTCGATGGTCAGCGACTTGTCGAGCGCTGCCTCGGGGCTGATCGAGATGATGTTGGCGTTGAGGTTGGTGGACGAGGTTGCGTCCTTCGCCGCCCATTGCACGACCGAAGGAGGATCGTTGTCATCGACGATCTTGATCGTGGACGCGACGACCTGCATGACCTCGGCGAGCCGCCGCTCATCCGTGCCCGTGCCCCACGCGCCTCCCCAGGATGTGTAGAGGTCCGATCTCCACCAGCTGGATAGGCCCTTCCCGCCACCAGTCTTGCCCCAGTCATAGGGCTTGGACTGGTAGTAGTCCTTGGGCTTGACGTACGGGTGAGCCTTGAGCCACTCCTCGAACCAGTCCTCGAAGGCCTCGTCATCTTCGATCCGGTTGAGGGCGGCGTCGTATTCCTGCAGCTCCTTCGATGTGAGCCAGTATTCTTTCTTGGACCGCATCGAGAAGACGTAGTCACCGGTCTTGTAGCCCGGTGTCCACGAGTAGGCCGGCTTGGTGGCCGGCTTCATCTCCTTTGGCGATACCGCCCTGATCGGCTCAGGCTTCGGTTCGCTGACCGTTGCTGGAATCCGCTTGACGTAGCGGCCCAGGCGCTTACTGACCTTCATCGGCCCCTCCTTCGATGCTGAAGATGTGGGTGTTGCAGCCAGCGGCTACGCTCAGTCTGGGGAATACCATCCGATTCCACGATGAACCAAAGCTCGGATAGTCGTATCCCCCTGGGATGAGCACCGTGTACGCGTCCTTCTCGTCGACGAAGACGACAAGGTGTCGCGAGAACTTCTTGGCGTCATCGGCATGGCAATGGAAGATCAGGCCGATGTGAACCCGATCTGCTGTCAGGTGCTCGAAGCGGCAAGTGCAGAATGCGATCGCGGATTGACTGCGAAGGATCACGCACCCTCCCCGCCCTTGCCGCTGATGATGCCCTTGATCAGGCCGCGCTCCGACTGCTGGCCACCATCCTGCGAATACAGGGGGACAGCCGTCAGCTCGAAGGCGCGGGCGATCGACGCGCCATCCCGGACGAGGCGGCAGGCGAAGATCAGGATGCGAGTCGAGATCGGTCGGCTCAGGTCCTGCTTCACCCACATCTGCCGGGAGCGGTTGGCGATCTGGACCATCAGCTTGATCTTCTCTTCCTCGATCGTCGGGTAGAGCGAGGAGAGGATCTTGGCTTCCTCGGCAGCCGGGGGCCATTCCCGTTCGACGGTGTAGCCGAACCGTTCACGCATGGCTTCGTCCATGGTGAACGTGCCGGTGTACTTGCCGCCGATGTTGGCCGTCATGATGAACGCTGTCTGCGGATGGACTTCGAGATAGCCGTGCATCTCGGGGATGAAGATCCGCTGCTGGCCGTCAAGCAGCGGGAAGGTGATGTTGTGGAAGGTCGGATGAAGCCGGGTGCCCTCGTCGAGCAGCACGACTCCTGGCGGGCAGTCGGGGTCCTTCGCCTCGATCCAGCGCATCGGCTCGGACAGGACGAAGTGCGTGCCCGTGTGGTCGATCTCTTTGTGGCCGACCCACTTCTCGATCGTGGTGATCGAGGCGCAGTTGACGATGTAGAGCGGCACGTCCAGCCGCTCGCACGCCTGGATGATGCCCTCGGTCTTGCCGGTGCCGGACGGACCGACGACGATCAGGGCCCCCTCGACGGTGCCATTGCGACGGCCGAGGATGTACCAGTCGAGGAACTGGCGATCACCCTCCTTGTCGTACCAGTATTTCTGGCCGGGCTTGGCCCGACGCTTGGTGGTCGGTGCGCCGGCGATGACGAGATCGCCACCGTCGCTGACGGTCGCCTTTTTGGTGCCGGCCTCTGTCGTGTCGGCCTGTGCCTTGCCGAGGGCCTCGGCGATGGTGAGCCGAAGCGCCTCGTCTTCGAAGCTGTGCCCCGCCTCCTCGATGATCTTCTTGGCGTTCGAGAAGATCTC
>Ga0316616_100000421_pt1 | contig 13272 bp, 14 predicted proteins | sample OWC_Aug_M1_C1_D1_FD_207660 | JGI IMG/M metagenome (GOLD analysis project Ga0316616, IMG submission 207660) | Wetland soil microbial communities from Old Woman Creek delta, Ohio, United States - OWC_Aug_M1_C1_D1_B | ecosystem: Environmental > Terrestrial > Soil > Wetlands | place: USA: Ohio... | reverse complement strand
TGGAAGCCGGTCGAGCGCAAGTACTGAGGATGGAGGATCTGATGCTCGACAACATGGGTCATCCGAACAGGCTTGGCGTCTGGGGCTGGCTTGGCGGCGGCAAGTGGGGCCTGGAGCGGTACCTGTACACCCTGCACCGGCTGACGGGCCTCGGCCTGCTGCTCTACTTCCTGCTGCACATCTTCGTGACGTCGGCGCGGGCATTCGGATCGGAAGCCTGGGCCGCGTCGATGGGCCGCGTCAGCGGAGGCGTCTTCGTGCTCGGCGAGTTCATGGTCTTCGCCGCCTTCGCCTTCCACGCGGCGAACGGCGTCCGCCTGGTGCTCGTCGAGCTCGGCTGGGCGATCGGCAGGCCCATCGAGCCCGTCTACCCGTACCGTACCTCGGTGCACGAGCAGCGGCCCCTCGCGCTCGGCATCATGGTGGTCGCCGGCCTGCTCGTGCTGGCGGGCGGCCTGGACTTCTTCATCCTGCACTGAGGAGCGGACCATGCGCGATCAACGACTCTGGACGTGGCACGTGATGGCCGGCCTGGTCATCCTGGTCTTCCTCGGGCTGCACATGACGATCATGCACCTCGACGCGATCGTCGGCATCTTCAACCCGGCTGATCCCCACCCGATCGCGTGGGCGAACGTGGTGGCGCGGGCCAGGATGGGGTTCTTCACCGTGAGCTACATCGTGCTGCTCGGCGCGGCGCTGTTTCACGGGCTTTACGGGCTGCGCAACATCCTGTTCGAGCTCGGGCCAGGGCGGGGCGTGAAGAGCGTCCTGAACGTCGCGCTGACGGTGGGCGGCGTCGGGTTGTTCGTGTTTGGCGCCTGGGCCGCATGGGCGGCCGGCGTCCTGGCGCGCACGCTGTAGGCGGGCGGAGGAGCGATCATGACGGCACCAGACAACGTGACCTTCAGGATTCGCCGGTACGACCCGGCCAGCCAGCAGCCTCCCGCCTGGGAAGATGTGACCATCCCCTACACGCACGGGATGACCGTGCTCGACGGCCTGCGGGTGATCAAGGAAACCCGCTCCGCCACGCTCGCCTGGCGCTCATCCTGCCGCATGGGCGTGTGCGGGTCGTGCGGCATGTTCATCAACGGGCACCCGCGCCTCGCCTGCAACACGCAGATTACCGAGCTGGGCACCTCGCTGGTGACGGTGGCGCCGCTCCCGAACTTCGACATCATCCGGGACCTGGTCCCGGACCTGCGGCCGATGTTCGACGCGCACGCCGCCCTGATGCCGCACATCATCCGGACCGACGTGGAGGAGATGCACGAGCCCACCGGGGAGTACTTCCAGACGCCGCACGAGCTGGAGCAGTTCCTCCAGTTCACCTACTGCATCAAGTGCGGCTGCTGCATGGCGGCGTGCCCCACGGTGGCCACCGACCCGGCGTACTCGGGACCGATGCCGCTCGCGCAGTCGCACCGCTACAACGCCGACAGCCGGGACGGAGGGTTCGGCGCCCGCAAGAAGGTGCTGGCCACGGAGAAGGGCCCCTGGAAGTGCCATTACGCGGGAGAGTGTTCCCAGGCATGCCCCAAGGGCGTCGACCCGGCCCGCGCGATCCAGTTGATGAAGCGACAGCTGGTGTTCGACTATCTCAAGCTCTACAAGCAGCCCTGCCCGTCGAAGGTGACGCAGAAGCCGACAGAGGTCAGGCGGCGCCCGGATGTACCGGAAGCGCCGGCGGCGACGATCTAGGCGAGAGGGCAAGGGCGAGGGGCGAGAGCCGCTGAGCTCGCGCTTCCCTCGCGCCTCCCGCCTGTTCCCTCTCGCCTACTTCGTGGCGAGTACCTCGTCCGCCGTCTTCTTCACGGCCTCGACCGACTTCGCGAAGGCGGCCTTCTCGGCCTCGTTGAGGTCGATTTCGATGATCTTCTCGACGCCGCCCTTGCCGAGCACGACCGGCACGCCGACAAAGAGGCCTTTCACCCCGTACTCGCCCTCGAGCAGGACGCATGACGGGATGATCTTCTTCTTGTCGTACACGATCGCCTCGATCATCTCGATGGCGGCAATCGCCGGCGACCAGAACGCCGACACGCCGATCAGGCCCACGATCTCCCCGCCGGCCTTGCGCGTCCTGGCCTCGATGGCGGCGAGCGTCTTGTCGTCGACGAACTTGTCCACCGGCATGCCGGCAACGCGGCAGCAACTCCGGATGGGCACCATGTCGTCGCCGTGGCCGCCGAGCACCATGGCCTCCACGTTCTCCACCGACACGCCGGCCGCCTGGGCCACGAAGTAGCGGTAACGGGACGAGTCGAGCGCACCGGCCATGCCCATCAGCTTGTGCTTGGGCGGGCTCAGCTTCTGGTACAGGCGGAACACGATCGCGTCCAGCGGGTTCGCAATCGAAATGACGGTGGCATGCGGGCAGTACTGCTTGATGGCCGCCGCCACCGCGTCGGTAATCTGCAGGTTCGTCGCCAGCAGTTCCTCACGGCTGGGGAACGTGCCGTCCGGCCGGACCGTGCGCGGCACGCCGGCGGTGTTCACCACGAGGTCGGCGTCCTTGATGACGTCGTACTCCTTGCCGGCCTCGTACTTCACGTCGCTGCCGATGATGGGCGTGCCCTCCGCGATGTCCAGGCACTTGCCCTTGGCCACGTCCGGCCCCTTGACGTCCACCAGCGCCACGGTGCCGGCGAGCCTGCGCTGGAACAGCTCCTGCGCGAGCACGCCGCCGATGTTCCCGCCGCCAATCAGTGCAATTTTCTTCAGCATGCGATGAGTCCTCCCCAGTCAGCGCCCCGCAGGGGCGCCTGTCCGCCCAGTGTCCCAGCGTCAACGACTTGTCATGATACCCGAGCCCGCACCGGGCGGCGCGGGATTCGATTACTTCATCCGCCACGTCCGCCGGGTGTGGGTGACGCTGTCCTCGAGTTCCACGCTCGCGGCCGTCAACGCCACGACGTCGTACCGGTCCGCGATCCGCATGCCGACCGAGGCGAGCACGAGTTCGCCCCCGGCGCGCAGGATCGCCGTGCGGACGATCGTCTCGCCGTCGGCGGACTCCGCCATCCCCTGCAGCGCGATGTCCGGCTCCGGTTCGACCGCGGGCGCCTCGGCCTCGACCTCGCCGGTAGTGAACCCGGCGGGCTCCGCTTCGGGTCCGCGGCGCCCGGCCGGCCTGGATTCGGCGCCGAACCGGAACGGGTCGCGGGTCATGGATGCCGGCACGTTCCGGCGTGCATGCGCCTCGAGGCGCTCGGCAGCGGCCAGCAGCGACGAACTGGCCTCCCCGACCGCCGCTTCGGTCACCAACTGCGGCGGCGCGGCAGGTTCCGTCACCGCGGTCCGGCTGCCGGCGGCCGCGGCGGCCCAGACGGCGACCAGGTTGACCCCGACAACCATCAGCGCTGCGCGTGATGCATTCATGGCGGCCCTCGCGTTGCGGGCCAATTGTAGCATCAGGCCACCGAGACGCGGCGCGGCGGTGTGCTATGATTCGCCGTGCCTGCTTCGGCGTCCGCGCGTCCTTCACATCCCCCCCTTCCTGCCCGTGTCGTCGTCGTCATCCCGTCCCGATGGGCCTCGTCGCGCCTGCCGGGCAAGCCGCTGGCCGACATCGCCGGGCGCACGATGGTGGAGCGGGTCTACGAGCGCGCGGCGGCGGCCCAAGGCATCGCCGGCGTGCTGGTGGCCACCGACGACGACCGCATCGCGGGAGCGGTGGCTCGTTTCGGCGGGGCGGTCGCGATGACCCGGCCCGATCACGCAAGCGGCACGGATCGCATCGCCGAGGTCGCCCGGGGCCTGTCGTGCGACATCGTGGTCAACGTCCAGGGTGACGAGCCGGCCCTCGATCCGGCTGCCATCGAGGCCGCGGTGGAGCCGCTGCGCGCCGACCCGTCCGTCCTGATGGGTACGCTCGGCACTCGCCTCGACCCGTCGGCGGACTTTCAGAACCCGAACATCGTGAAGGTGCTGGTGGACCGGCAGGGGTACGCCCTCTACTTTTCGCGCGCCCCCGTGCCGTATCGCCGGGAGGCAACCGAGGCCCTCACCGGCGTGCTTCGCCACGTCGGTCTGTACGTGTACCGGCGTGAATTTCTCCTGACGCTGGCGTCGCTGCCCCGAACTCCCCTCGAGCGGATCGAGTCGCTGGAACAGTTGCGGGCGATCGAGCACGGCTACCGGATCAGGGTGGTGGAAACGGCCTACAGCTCCGTCTCGGTCGATACGCCCGAGGATCTCGAGCGCGTCCGCCGCCTGGCGGCCGACGGTCTGCTCCCGTGAGTCGCGACATGGAACGAAGCGAACAGAACTCCGTCAAGTACATCTTCGTCACGGGTGGCGTGGTCTCGTCCCTCGGCAAGGGGCTGGCGGCGGCGTCCATCGGCTGCCTGCTCGAGGGGCACGGCTACCGGGTCACGCTCCAGAAGCTCGACCCGTACATCAACGTCGACCCCGGCACGATGAGCCCGTACCAGCACGGCGAGGTCTACGTCACCGACGACGGGGCCGAAACGGACCTGGACCTGGGGCACTACGAGCGCTTCACGAACACCAGGACGACGCGCAACCACAACTGGACGGCGGGGCGGGTCTACCTGTCGGTCATCCAGAAGGAGCGGCGCGGCGACTACCTCGGCCGCACCATCCAGGTGATCCCGCACATCACGAACGAGATCAAGCAGTGCATCCTCGGCATCGCCAAGGACGTGCACGTGGTCATCGTGGAAATCGGCGGCACGGTGGGCGATATCGAGAGCCAGCCGTTCCTCGAGGCCATCCGCCAGCTGCGGCAGGACCTCGGCCGCCAGAACACGCTCTACATCCACCTGACGCTGGTCCCCTTCATCGGGACGGCCGGGGAGCTGAAGACGAAGCCCACGCAGCACAGCGTGCGCGACCTGCGGTCGGTGGGCATCCAGCCGGACATCCTGCTCTGCCGGACGGACCGCCAGCTGCCGGTCGACATCAAGCGGAAGATCGCGCTCTTCTGCGACGTGTCGGAGGAGGCCGTGGTCACGGCCCGGGACGTGGAGACGATCTACGAACTGCCGCTCTGCCTCGCCGACGAGCACCTCGACGACATCATCCTGAAGTACCTCCACCTGCCGCCGACCGAGCCGCACCTGGAAGCCTGGCAAACGCTGGTCCACGGGATCAAGAACCCGGAACGCGAGGTGACGATTCACGTCGTCGGCAAGTACGTCGAGCTGACCGACTCGTACAAGAGCCTCAACGAGGCGCTGTATCACGGCGGATTCGCGAACCGCGCACGGGTGCGCTTTCACTGGGTCGAGGCCGAAGCACTCGAGCAGGAGGGCGGAGAACACCTCCTGGACGGCGCCGATGGCATCCTGGTGCCGGGCGGATTCGGCCTGCGTGGCACGCGCGGCATGATGCGCGCCGCGAGGGTCGCCCGCGAGCGCGGCATCCCCTTCTTCGGCATCTGCTACGGGTTCCAGTGGGCCGCGGTGGATTTCGCCCGGACGGTCTGCGGCCTCGAAGGCGCCGATTCCACCGAGTGCGACGAGCAGGCAACGCACAAGATCATCTACAAGCTGCGGGACCTCCTCGGGGTCGACGAACTGGGCGGCACCATGCGCCTGGGACAGTACGCCTGCGACCTGGCCCCCGGCTCGCTCGCGGCCAACGTCTACGGGTCCGAGCACATCCACGAGCGCCACCGGCACCGGTAAGAGTTCAACCGGCTCTACGAGCAGCCGCTCCTCGAACACGGCGCCGTGATCTCGGGGCGGTCGCCCGACGGCAAGTTCGTCGAAATCCTCGAGTTGCCCGGCCACCCGTGGTACATCGCCGTGCAGTTCCACCCCGAATTCCTGTCCAAGCCGCTGCGGCCTCACCCGCTTTTCGCCAGTTTCGTCGGGGCGGCCCTGGAGCACCAGGCGGCCCGGCGCGACGCCGGCGGGACCTCGTGAGACCGGCCCCGGCCGGGCCCGGTCTATAATGGCGCCCGTGCGTGCTGTCACCATCGGCCCCGTCACCATCGGCGGCGGCCACCCGCTCGTCCTCATCGGCGGGCCGTGCGTCATCGAGAGCGAGGCCCACGCGATTGAACTCGGCGGGGCCATTGCCGCCATCGCGCGGGCGCGCGGCGTGCCCTACGTGTTCAAGGCGTCCTTCGACAAGGCCAACCGCACGTCAGTGCACTCGTACCGCGGACCCGGCCTCGCCGCCGGGCTGAAGGTGCTGGCCGCGGTGAAGTCCCGCCTTGGCGTGCCCGTCCTGACGGACATTCACGAGCCGGCCCAGGCCGGGCCTGCGGCCGAGGTCGCCGACGTGCTGCAGATCCCCGCCTTCCTGTGCCGGCAGACGGACCTGTTGCTGGCGGCCGCCGCGACCGGCCGGGCCGTCAACGTGAAGAAGGGCCAGTTCCTGGCGCCCCAGGACATGCGCCACGCCATCGCCAAGATCACGTCGGCCGGCAACGAACGGGTCATCCTCACCGAGCGCGGGGCCTCGTACGGGTATCACAATCTCGTCGTCGACATGCGCGCGTTCCCGATCATGCGCGGCTTCGGTTACCCGGTCGTGTTCGACGTCACGCACAGCCTGCAGTTGCCGGGGGCCGGCGACGGCGTCACGGCCGGACAGGCCGAGTTCATCGACACGCTCGCGCCCGCCGGCGTGGCGGCGGGCGTCGACGGCGTGTTCCTGGAAATCCACGAAGACCCGCCGAGGGCGAAGAGCGACGCGCAGAACGCGCTCGCGCTCGACCGCCTCGACGGCCTGCTGGGGCTGCTGACCCGCATCGACGCGGCCCGCCGCGACGCCTCCTGACTGCGACCATGACCGACCTCGAACTCGCACGCAAGGTGCTCAGGCACGAAGCCGCCGCCATCCTCGCCCTCGTCGACCGGGTGGACGGGCGGTTCTCTGGCGCCATCGACATGCTGCGCGACTGCCGCGGCCGCGTTATCGTCACGGGCATGGGCAAGTCCGGCATCATCGCGCGCAAGGTCGCCGCGACGTTCACGAGCACGGGGACCGCGGCGTTCTTCCTGCACCCCGCCGAAGCGGTGCACGGAGACCTCGGCGCGGTACAGGGCGACGACGTCGTCCTGGCGCTGTCGCATTCCGGCGAGACCGGCGAACTGCTCCGGCTGCTCGAGACCATCCGGCGCATCGGCGCCAGGCTGATCGCCATGACCGGGTCGCCGGAGTCGACGCTCGGCCGCGCCGCCGACATCGTCCTCGACTGCGGCGTCGGCGAGGAGGCCTGCCCCCTCAACCTCGCGCCGACGGCGAGCACGACGGCGGCCCTCGCCATGGGCGATGCGCTGGCGATGGTCCTGCTGGTCGAGAAGGGGTTCCGGGAAGAGGATTTCGCCAGCCTGCATCCGGGCGGCGGCATCGGCAAGCGCCTGCTGCGCGTGGAGTCGCTCATGCACACCGGGGCGGCCGTGCCGGCGGTGCGCACGACGACGCCGATGCACGCAGTGGTGGCGGAGATTTCGGCGAAGGGCCTCGGCATGACGTGCGTCGTGGCCGACGACGGCCGCCTGGCCGGTGTCATCACGGACGGCGATCTCCGGCGCCACATGGCCATGGCCGGACTGCTGGCGCAGCCCGCTTCTTCGGTGATGACCGCCGGGCCCCGGACGATCGGGCGGTCCATGCTCGCCGTCCAGGCCCTTGCCATGATGGAGGAGCGCAAGATCACCTCGCTTGTCGTCGTGGACGCCGATGCCCGCGTCGAAGGCGTGCTGCATCTCCACGACCTCTGGCGCACGCAGATGTTCTGATGGAAAGCTACGCACCCTTCCTCGCCGGGCTCGTCGCGCTGCTCGTCGGCCTCGCCGCCGGCAAGGCCTGGGAGCGGTACAAGCTCCAGGAGGGACGCTGGATCGACCGCCGCCGCGCGCGGGAGTCGCCGCACTACATTCTCGGGCTGAACTCCATGGTGGCGGGCCAACTGGACCGGGCCATCGGCGAGCTCGCCGAGGCGGCGCGCCTCCAGCCCGACGCCCTCGAGATCGAGCTGATCCTCGGCAACCTGTACCGGGAGAAAGGGCAGGTCGGCCGCGCCATCACCATTCACCAGCAACTGCTCCAGCGGCCGAAGCTCACGCGCCTGGAGCACGCGTACATCCTGCTGTGCCTGGGCCTCGACTACAAGCGCGGTGGGTTCGTGGATCGCGCGCACGAGGCGTTCACCGAGGTGCTGCGATTCGAGCCGCAGAACCCGTACGCGTTGGCGAACCTCCAGAAGCTGCACGAGGAGCAGCACCAGTGGCCGCAGGCGCACGACGTGCGGCAGCGCCTGGTGGCGATCAGCCCGCAGGCGGACCAGCCTCGCAACCGCCAGATTCTCGCGTTCCTCGAGAACGAACTCGGGCGCGACGAGGTCAAGCGCGGCGACCAGGCCGCCGCCAAAGCCCACTTCGAGGCCGCCCTGGACCTCGACCCCCGCAACGTGCCGGCGTACCTCAATCTGGGCGACGTCCGGATGGCCCAGGGCCGCGGCGCGGAGGCGGCCCAGGCCTGGGAGCGGATCACGGAGGTGGCGCCGGAGCGTGCCTACCTCGCGTTCGATCGCCTCGAGTCGTTCTACCGATCCCAGCAGGCGCCCGACCGGTTCCACGCGCTTTGCCGCCGGCTGATCCAGGCGAACCCGAAGGACTGGCGCGCGCACCTCGCGCTCGCCCGCAGCGTCATGTCGGAGGGGCGCACGGCCGACGCGCTGGAACTGCTGTTCGAAGCGCTCTCGCACAGCCCGCACGCGCTGACCATCCACCAGGACATCTGGCAGGCGCTGGTGGCGTCGGGGCTGGAGCCCGCGCGCATCGCCCGGTACACCGAGCTGATGCGCCAGTCCGTCTTCTACCTCGATCCCCACATCTGCCAGCGGTGTCACTACCGCAGCACGGAGCTCCTCTGGCAGTGCCCGCACTGCCACGAGTGGGACAGCTTCGTCGAAGACCGGATCGCCCCGGCGCAGGAGGTGCCGCCTCCCGACGACGCGGGCGCGGCGGCGCCCCAGGCCTGAAGGCCGCGCGGATCCTCACGCCGCGCGCGCCAATCGCCTACCGGATGAAGCTGCTGAAGGGACGGGTCGTCGTGCCGTTGAAGTTGCTGTCGCAGAGCCACCAGCGCGACTCGCGGTACACGGCGGTCGTCTGGTCGATGCCGATCGACGTCTCGCTCAGCCCCGTCCGCTTGTCGATCGCCTTCCACTCCGCCGGCGTCTGGACGCAGCCGTCGACGCCCTTCTTGTCCATATAGGGACACGTCCCGCCGAAGTTCACCGTCGCTGACGTCGGCTGGCCGATCCTGTAGCTCGTGATCGTGTAGTTCGTCTGGTTGTTCCGGACGTCCTGGAGTTCTTCGTTCCGTCCGGGGCATCCGACATAGAAGTTCCGGACGATGGACTCGGGCGAGGTCTTCTGCTCCGAGAACTCCACGAGGAACTGCACCGACATCTCGCTGATTTCCTTGATCGAATCGTGCACCCGGACCGTCACCGTCGACGACACGCTCTGCGGTGTGCCGTCCAGCGGCTCGGTGACCTTTACGGTGACCTTCAGCTGGGCCGGCGTCGTGATGCCCGTCGGCGCGCGCCAGCGCACCGATGCGCCCGTCCCCGTGAACGTGCCACCATCGGCGCTCCACTCGAACAGCAGCCCGCTGACCGGCGTTTGGGCATCCTGGACGGTCGCCACGGCGACGACCTCCTCGCCGACATCAGCGAAGTTCGACGGCGCATTCGCCCGGGTGCTCTGGACGACGAGGGACGTGATGACCGGCGGCGGATTCGGCCCCGGAACGACATACGTGTAGCCTCGCGCGAGCGTCGCGCTCTGCGCGCCCACCGCGACGACGACGTCGGCGGCGCCGGCCGCTCTCGGCCCGGTGACCGCGCGGAGGCTCGTGGAACTGAGAGCGGTGACACCCGTCGCCGCCACGCCGCCGATGGTCACGGTCGCGCCGCTCGCGAAATTCGTGCCGGTCAGCGTTACCGTCGTTCCGCCGGCCGTCGAACCGGACGATGGTGAAATGCTGCTGATGGTCGGCGGGGGCAGCGACACGTACGTGAAGGCGGAGGCCAGGGTGCTCGACCGGCCGTCGACCGTCACCGTGACCTCGGCCGCGCCCGCCTGGCGCGCCCCCGTCGTCGCCTGGATGCTGGTGCTGCTGACGACACTGACGCTGGTGGCCGCGACACCCCCGATGATGACCTCCGCGCCGGTCGCGAAGTTGGCGCCGCTGATGGTCACCCGGGTGCCGCCGGATGTCGGGCCGGACGTCGGTGAGACGCTCAGGACGGTGGGCCCCACGACGACGGGGGGATCCGTCGGGCCGCTCGGGGTCTCGGAACCCCCGCAGGCCGTCAGCGTGAGACCCGCCAGCGCGAAGCCGGCCAATGCACCGCGAAACGTCATAAACAATCGGCGGCCGTGAAGCGCTCGTCCCGGGTCGTGGCGCCGGGAGACACAGGCCTAGTCGGTCGAGTATCCCACACTTGCCAGCCGGTTGAGTTCGCTCCAGATCGATCGGGCCTGCCGGCGGGTGTCCTCGATCGCGCCGTCGGTGCGGACGACGAAATCCGCCCGCCGCACCTTCTCGGCGAGCGGCCACTGCGCGGCGATCCGCCGTCGCGCGTCGGCCTCGTCCATGCCGGAGCGCCCGATCACCCTCCGTAACTGCTCTTCACCGTCGCAGGCGGTCACGACCACGCAGTCGAAGTCGCCGTCGTGCCCGGTTTCGTACAGCAGGGGAATTTCCGCGACCGCTGCAAGGGCGCCGCCGGACTCGCGCGCGTGCATCCACGATTCGATGAACTGGTAGACGGCAGGATGCAGGATGGCCTCGAGGTCCCGCCTCGCCTGCTCGTCCTGGAAGACGAGGGCCCCGAGGCGGGCCCGGTCGACATCGCCGCTGACGGCCATGACGGCTTCGCCGAACCGCGCGCGAATGGCCGAGGCGGTCGGCGTTCCCGCGCGCAGGCACTCGTGCACGACGGCGTCGGCATCGACAACCGGGGCGCCGCACGCGGCCAGTTCGGCAGCCACCACGCTCTTGCCGGTGCCAATGCCGCCGGTGACGGCCACCCTCAGCATCGGCGATCAGGCCGGAACACGGGCCTCCGCGGCCCGCACGGTATTGGCGAGCAGCATCGCGATGGTCAGCGGGCCCACGCCGCCCGGCACCGGCGTCATCGCGCCGGCGACCTCGGCGGCGCCGGGATGCACGTCGCCGACCGTGATTCTCCCGTGTTTGGCGAACGCAGCCAGCCGGGGCGAGTCGGGCGGGAACCACGCCCGGACACGTGCTTCGTCTGACACCGGGTTGATCCCCACGTCGATCACCACGGCACCCGGCTTGATGAAGTCGGCCGTGACGAAAGCCGGCCTGCCGATGGCGGCGACCAGGATGTCCGCCGTTCGCGCCACCGCCGGCAGGTCCCGCGTCCTCGAGTGGCAGATCGTCACCGTCGCGTGGCGGTGCAAAAGCAGCAGCGCCATCGGTTTGCCCACGATGTCGCTGCGGCCGATCACGACCGCCCTTGCGCCCGAGATCGGGATGCCGGAGCGCTCGAGCAGTTCGATGACGCCCGACGGCGTGCACGCCGTCAGGCATGGCCGGTTCTGCACGAGCAGGCCGACGTTGGCGGGAGTGAACCCGTCGACGTCCTTCGCCGGGTCGATCGCATCGAGCACACGGGTCTCGGCGTCGTCGCCCATCCCCGGCGGGAGGGGAGACTGTACCAGGATCCCGTCGATGTCGTCCCGGCCGTTCAGGGCGGCCACCGTGGCCAGCACCTCGCCGACCGGCGCCTCGGCCGCCACGCGAATCAGTTCGGCGCGGATGCCCGCCTCGCCGGCCGTCTTCAGCTTGTTGCGGACGTAGATCTCGGACGCCGGGTCGTGGCCGGCGAGGACGATGCCGAGCCCGGGCGGCCGCCCGGCGCGGGCCTGAATCGACGCGACGCGTGGCCCGAGTTCGGCCCGGATCGCGGCCCCGGTTGCCGTGCCGTCGAGAATGCGCGCTGCCATGTGTCCCTCGCGAGGCCGGACCGCCCGCTTCTTTACTGCCCTGTCCCGAAGACCCGGTACGCGAACCACATCGTCGGGATGAACGCCGCGATGGCCGTGCCCAGGATGAGTTTGTGCACCGAGGCGCGCGCCGGCGTCTGCCCCGGGTCCGCCAGCCGGCTGTGGCGCCACCCGAAGACGCCGTAAATGGCCAGCCCGAGTTCGAGCCAGATGATGAGCCGCAGCCACGTGTCCTTCGGGAGCCCCCACATCACATACAGGCAGGCGAGCGCGCCCGAGATGCCGACCACCCAGGCGCCGATCATCCCGCCGGGCACCTTGAAGGGCCGTTCGATCGTGGGGTTCGCCACGCGCAGGATCGGCACGCCGACGCACACCAGCACGAACGCCAGCAGCGTGCCGATGGACACCAGCTCGCCGACGAGGCTCATCGGCATCAGCCCGCCGCACACCCCGACGAACATGCCGGTGATGACGGTGGCGACGTAGGGCGTCCCGTGCTCCTTGTGGACCGCGCCGAACCACGGCAGCAGCCCGTCCTTGCTCATCGCGTAGAAGATCCGGGTCTGCCCCATCATCATGACGAGGATGACCGAGGTCAGCCCGGCCAGCGCGCCCAGCTTGATGAGGAACGTGAACGTCGTCTGGGCCACGTCCGACCAGCCGCGCATCTCGACGATGCGGTCGATGCCGACGGCGATCGGGTCCGGCACGCCGAGCTCTTTGAAGGGCACGACCCCGGTGAGCGTCAGGGCCACCAGGATGTAGAGAATCGTGCAGATGACGAGCGACCCGAGGATGCCGATCGGCAGGTCGCGCTTCGGGTTCTTCGCCTCCTGCGCCGTCGTCGAGACGGCGTCGAAACCGATGTAGGCGAAGAAGACCACGCCCGCGCCGGTGAGCACCCCGTTGAGGCCCCAGCCGTAGGCGTTCACCTGGTTGCCGTTGAGCGTGATCATCTCCTTGGCCGGCACGAGCGCCGCCAGGCCGGTCGCGGCCGAGTTCACGAAGAGGTTGTCGGGCGAGATCAGGCTGATGCCGAGGCCGATGAACACCAGCACGATCGAGACCTTGACGACCACGATCAGGTTGTTCACCCTGGCGCTCTCCCGCATGCCGCGGTAGAGAATCGACGCCACCACCACGCCGATGACCGACGCCGGGATGTTCCAGATGCCGTAGGCCTGGGTGACGCCGTCGTTCAGCAGCACCTGCTCCCAGGGCCCCTTCGTGAACCGCAGCAGCGTGTCGGAGACGGGAATCCCCAGCGTCTTGTGCAGCAGGCTCAGGAAGTAGC
>Ga0316616_100000420_pt1 | contig 13276 bp, 15 predicted proteins | sample OWC_Aug_M1_C1_D1_FD_207660 | JGI IMG/M metagenome (GOLD analysis project Ga0316616, IMG submission 207660) | Wetland soil microbial communities from Old Woman Creek delta, Ohio, United States - OWC_Aug_M1_C1_D1_B | ecosystem: Environmental > Terrestrial > Soil > Wetlands | place: USA: Ohio... | reverse complement strand
GGAACACCTCGGCCTGCCGGAGAAGGAAGATGTGCGCGTCGGCATCGTCACCTACAAGATCGCCGCCCACGCTGCCGATTTGGCCAAAGGCCACCCCGGTGCGCAGATTCGCGACAACGCTCTGTCAAAAGCCCGGTTCGAGTTCCGCTGGGACGACCAGTTTAACCTTGGCCTCGATCCCGACAAGGCCAAGGAATTCCACGACGAAACCCTGCCGCAGGAAGGCGCCAAACTTGCCCACTTCTGCTCCATGTGTGGCCCGCACTTCTGCTCGATGAAGATTACCCAGGACGTGCGGGAATACGCCGCCATTCAGGGAGTGTCCGACGAGGAAGCGCTGAAGAAGGGGATGGAAGAAAAAGCGGTGGAATTCGTCAAGAAGGGCGCCGAGGTCTACCAAAAGGCCTGATTTCAATTGCATTCACGTGAATACTGCGTTGTCGTTGCTTGCTGTACTACTCGTACTGTCAGCGCGCCTCCGCCTTGTCTTCGCGTGAATGCAAGTTGAAATGGAAGCTGTCGTTTGCCGCGAAGGCTGCGGCGCCTGCTGCATCGCACCTTCTATCACGTCGCCCCTCCCCGGAATGCCGCAGGGCAAGCCGGCAGGAGTACGCTGTAACCAACTCACCGAGGACAACCGCTGCGCCGTGTTTGGCCAGCCGGAACGTCCGGCTTTCTGTGGTGGACTGCAGCCGTCTATCGAAATGTGTGGTGATTCCCAAGCGCATGCGCTGCTCTGGCTGAGCGCGCTGGAACATGAAACCAGACCACTCAACTAGCCAAGTTACCTTCACCATGCAGGTATAATCAGTCTTCTTATGGATATCATTCTTCTGCTCAAGGCCTTCCTGCTCGGTATCGTCGAAGGCGCTACCGAATTCCTGCCCGTTTCCAGCACCGGCCACCTCATCATCGTCGGTGATCTGCTGAATTTCAACGATGCGCGCGGCAAGGTGTTCGAGATCGTCATCCAGCTCGGGGCCATCCTGGCGGTGTGCTGGGAGTATCGCGTGAAGATTGCTTATACCTTAGGCAACGTCGCTGAACCGGCCTCGCGCCGGCTGATCGTCAACCTAGCGCTGGCGTTTCTGCCGGCGGCGCTGCTGGGTTTTGCTTTCCACGATGTGATCAAGATCTACCTGTTTTCACCCATTACCGTCGCCTGGGCGCTGATCGTGGGCGGCTTTGCCATTCTGCTGATCGAGAAGTACGCGCCGCCGCCGGATACGGCAACGGTGGACGACATGGACTGGAAGCATGCGCTCAAGGTTGGCTGTGCGCAGTGTCTTTCCCTGATCCCCGGAGTTTCGCGCGCCGGGGCGACCATTCTGGGCGGCGTGATGTTCCGGTTGTCGCGCCGGGCGGCGACGGAATTCTCCTTTTTTCTCGCCATTCCCATCATGTTCGCGGCGACCGGCTTCGATGTGCTTACAAGCTGGGACGATTTGCACGCGGACGATTTCTCCGTGTTTGCGGCCGGATTTGTGACGGCGTTTTTCAGTGCGCTGCTGGTGGTACGCGGGCTGCTGCGTTTCGTGGCGCACCATGATTTTCGCGCGTTTGCCTGGTACCGCATTGTGTTCGGCGCGCTGGTGCTTTGGTATTTCTGGCCGTAAACGTGTCCGAATCCCACCCCCTGATAGAAACCCTGCGCGGCTTTGCCGAACAGGCCAAGGCGCGTCCGCTGACATTGGGAGAAGCGGTTGACGCCCTGGACGAAGCGGCCTATGCCTTCGTCGCCATCATCCTCGTGCTGCCATTCCTCCAGCCCATCCCGCTGGGGCCGCTGACAGTGGCGGGCGGACTCACCTTTGCCGTGCTGGGCTGGCAGTTGCTGCGCGGCCACGAGTCGCCGGTGCTGCCTCAACGCATGCGCGCAGTGGCCTTGCACGAGAAAACCTGGCGCATCATGATCAAAGTGAGCCTCAATGTCATCGGCTTTTGCCGCAAGTTTACCCGTCCGCGGCTCGCACATCTGGTCAATGGGCGCCTGGGGCAGCAGGTGAGCGGGTCGATCCTGCTTGCGGGCGGCTTGCTGATGGCGATCCCGTTCCCGATTCCGCTGCCGGGAAACAATGCCCTGCCGGGGCTGGCGATCCTGTTTTACTGTATCGGCGAGCTGGAAAATGATGGCCTGATGGTGTTCGTCGCATTGTTCTGGCTGATCGTCACGGTGCTTTATTTCGTGGCATATTTTCTGGTGCTGTGGTTTTTTGGCCAGGAGGCACTAACTTTCTTCAACGGCAACTAACTGAAGGGCGCCTCTAAAAATCCAATTTTCGTTGCCATACTGCGTTGATCGAAAAAAATTACTCCTTACATATCAGATATATGCCGCGTCGCAATTTTTCGTTCGCGCCTTGTATGGCTTAGAAACTTGAATTTTTAGAGGCGCCCTTAAATGTTAAACTTTTCGCTATCCCTTGAGATTCGGTGGACTTGGATATGAATAAATTCCTGAAATACTCCCTGATTGGCGTCGGCAGCCTTGTTGCCCTGTTGCTGGCCGCTATCGCTATCATTGCCGCCACGTTCGATCCCAACGACTACAAGCCGCTGATCGTCAAAATGGTCAAGGAAAAGAAACAGCGCACGCTGAATATCGAGGGCGACATCAAGCTGGCGTTCTGGCCGAAACTGGGTGCTGATCTGGGCAAGGTTTCCCTGTCCGAGCACAACGGCGACAAGGAATTCGCTTCCATGGACAGCGCCAGGGTATTCGTTTCCGTGATGCCGCTGCTGAATAAGGAGCTGGTAATCGACACCGTCTACATCGATGGGGTGAAGGCCAACATCGTGCGCTTCAAGGATGGCAGTACCAATTTCGATGACCTGTTGAGCAAGGAAGAGTCGGAAGAAATCAAGTTCGACATCGATGGCATCCGGGTCACCAGTGCCGCGCTGTCACTCAGCGACGAAATGGGCGGCCGGCATTTCACCATCGACCAGGCTAACATCAAGACCGGCCACGTGGCGAAAAATCAGCCCATCGATCTCGACGCACAATTCCACGTAAAGGGCGACAAACCGGCAATCAATGCCGAGGTGCAATTCAAGGGCACGCTGCTGGCCGACACCGAGAAAAAGCAGTACGGTGCCAAGGGAATGGCGCTGGCTGTGCAGGGTAGTGTGACCTCGATCAAGGATCTCGACTTCAAGCTCTCCGGCGACCTTGATGCCAAGCCGGAGCAAATGGAATTTACGGTAGATGGTCTCAAGCTGGCCGCCAAGGCCAACCTGGATGGCAAGGTCACTGAATTAGAACTGGATGCACCCAGCCTGACGGCACAAAAGACTGAAGTGAGCGGCAAGGAAGCGCGCCTGAGCCTGACGCAGAGGCAGGGCAAGGATACGCTCAGCGCCAAACTCGTCATCGCCAACCTCAAGGGCTCGCCCAAGGCGTTCCAGAGTTCCGGCATTTCAGGCGAGATCTCCGGCAAGCAGGGCGCGCGCAGCATTGCCGGGAAATTCTCATCGCCCTTTTCCGGCAACCTGGAAAGTCTGGTATTCGATTTGCCAAAACTGGCCGGCAATGTGGATATCAAGGATCCGGCGCTGCCCAACGGCGCGATGAAGGCGAGCTTCAACGTCAATGCCCACGCCGACGTCAAGCAGGAGCAGGCCAAGGTAGGGCTGGATGCCAACATCGACGGCAGCAAGCTCAGTGGCAATGTCGCCGTGGCCGGCTTCGCCAAGCCCAACGTAAAATTCGACTTGACGGCCGACCAGCTGGACCTGAACAAGATTCTGGGCAAGCAGGAAAAACCGAAAACGGATGCCCCGGCCAAGCCAGCCGACCTGCCCGCGCTGAAAAACGTGCTGGCTGAAGGCCGTCTCAATGTCGGCAGCATCAGCTACGACAAATACCGCATCGCCAATCTTGTCATGACAGTCAAGGCCGACGGCCAGGCGATTACCGTCAATCCGCTGTCCGCCAGGTTCGACGACAGCCAGATCAAGGGCAGTGTCGGCATCCGGCATTTCGACAAGCCGCTGTATGTGTTCGACCTCGATATCGACCGCATCGACGCCGACCGCTACGTGCCGCTCAGCGATCGCAAGGCTGCGCAAGCCGGCCCGGCCAAGCCGCTCGACCTCTCCGTGCTCAAGGCGCTGAATGCGGAGGGCAGCCTGCGCATTGGCAGTCTGAAGTACGGCAAGGTGCAGAGCTCCAACATCCGCATCGATCTCAAGGCCGACGGCCAGAAACTCAGTGCCGACCCTTTTTCCGCCAAGGTGGATGACAGTCAAATCCGGGCCAGTCTTGGCATTACCCGGTTCGAGAAGCCGATCTTCAGCTTCAACGTGGACGTGGACAGACTGGACGCCGACCGCTACGTGACCAAGTCAGACCAGCCGGCGGCCAAGAGCGGCGGCGATACGCCCATCGATCTTTCGGCATTGAAGACGCTGAATGCCAGTGGCGAGGCAAAACTCGGCTGGCTCAAGATCGCCAACATCAAAACGACCAACGTCAGGCTCAACCTCAAGGCCAACGACGGCCAAGTGGCGCTTGCCCCGTTTTCTGCCGATCTCTACCAGGGCAATATGGCGGGTTCGCTCAATGTCGATGCGCGCACTACACCTGCCATCGCGCTGAAGCAGGACATGAAAGGCATCCAGATCGGCCCGCTGCTGGTGGACGCCATCAACAACGACATGCTGGAAGGCAAGGGGACGCTATCCGTCGATGTGAAGACCCAGGGCGCCACGGTCGGCGCGCTGAAAAAGGCGCTTAACGGTGTCGCGGCGGTTAATCTTGCAGATGGGGCAGTCAAGGGCATCGACATCGCCGGCACTATTCGCGATGTCAAGAGCAAGCTCAATATACTGAAATCGCAAGCCAGCATCGGTGCCGACCAGAAAAAGCGCACCGATTTCAGCGAAATGAAAGCTACGTTCAATATCAAGAACGGCGTTGCTCATAACGATGACCTGTCTATGAAAGCTCCATTGTTTCGTGTTGCTGGCAGCGGCGACATCGACATCGGCAACGAGACCATCAATTACCTCGCCAAGCCGACGGTGGTATCCACCTCCAAGGGACAAGGCGGCAAGGAGGCCGAGGCGCTCAATGGCGTGACCATCCCGGTCAAGCTGACCGGCACGTTCTCCTCGCCCAAGTATGCGCTCGATTACACGGCCGCCGCCGCAGCGCTGGCGCAAAAAAATCTGCTCGGTGGTACCAAGGCCGAACCGTTGCAGCAGTTGATAGGCGGCAACCCGGAGGATGCGCTGAAAGGACTCGTCGGCGGCACGGACCCCGCCGCCCAATCCACCGATACTTCCCAGCAGCCCCAGACTGCGCCTGCAGCGGCACCACAGGAACAACCCAAGCCGACGCCGGAAGAAAAGGCGAAGAAAAAGCTGAACAAACTGCTCGGCCTTTAATCCTTCCATGAAGCCCTGGCTCTTACATGCATTTATCGCGATGCTGTTCGCTGGGGTGACGACCGTCGTCGCCAAGCACGGGCTGATCGGCATTTCCGCTGAGATGGGAATCGCCGTCCGCACCCTGTTCGTGTTCTGCTTCGTCATGACCTTTGTGGCATTTGCCGTCCCCATGGCCGAGGTCGGCAGCATCCGTGGGGAAAACCTGCTCTGGCTGGGGATTTCCGCCTTTACTACCGCAGTGTCCTGGGTCTATTTCTACAAGGCGCTGAAAGAGGGCGATATCGCGACCGTCGCCCTGATCGACAAGGGCAGTGTGGTGGTGGCCGTTTTTCTGGCCTGGCTGTTCCTGAAAGAAGTCCTGACGTTACGCATCGTCATCGGGGCGGCGATGATTCTGGCCGGCTTGATCGTCATTTCACGCCGTTGATGCCTTCAAGTTTCTCGCAGTATGTGATTGCCTGGCAGCGCCTGCATGGCCGTCACGATCTGCCCTGGCAAAGCATGCGCGATCCTTATGCCATCTGGGTGTCGGAGATCATGCTGCAGCAAACCCAGGTGGCAGCCGTAATCCCCTATTACCTGCGCTTCATGGCGTGCTTTCCGGATATTCCGAGTCTCGCCGGCGCAGAGGAGGACGAGGTGCTGCGGCATTGGAGCGGCTTGGGCTACTACTCGCGGGCGCGCAACCTGCACGCGGCGGCACAAGTTGTTATGGAGCAGCACGGCGGCGTTTTTCCACGGCAACTCGATGCAATCCAGGCATTACCCGGCATCGGCCGCTCGACGGCTGCCGCGATCGCCGTTTTCAGTTTTGGCCAGCGCCAAGCCATTCTTGATGGAAACGTGAAGCGAGTGCTCACTCGATTTTTCGCGGTCGCGGGTTGGCCGGGGCAGCCTGCGGTGGAGAAACAACTTTGGTCGCTGGCCGGAGATCTGTTGCCTGAAACCGCTATTGAAGCCTATACCCAGGGTTTGATGGATTTGGGTGCAACATTGTGCACTCGCAGCAATCCCGCCTGCAGCGCTTGTCCGTTGCATTCAGAATGTGTCGCCTGTCGGAAAGGCCTTGCCGGTGAACTACCCACGCCCAAGCCGCGCAAGGCATTGCCGCAGCGCGAAACTACCATGCTGTTGTTGTTGGACGGCAATGAAATTCTGCTGGAAAAACGTCCGCCCACTGGCATCTGGGGCGGGTTGTGGAGTCTGCCGGAGGTGGCCGAGGGTGAGGATGCTCAAGCGTCTGCAAGGCATCGTTTCGGACTGGAAACCGAGTTGCTGCCAGCGCTGCCGGTCTTCGCGCATACCTTCACCCACTTTCGTCTGCATATCACCCCCCAGTTGCTGCGGATTGTCAGGCGCCGGCCCGAAGCTCGGGGACCCGGTGTGGTCTGGCTGGACAGGTCAGAAGCACTCGGTGCAGCGATCCCAACACCTGTGAGAAAACTCCTGAACACTCTGAAATAACCCTGTCAGTTGATGGTGGTGCCGTAGCGGATTCAGGTCGAACTATCCATTAATTCTGGGTATTTTAATGCTGTCCTGTTTCATGTATGCTGATTCGGCAGATAGGCTCTATGCAGTGACAGAATTTTGGTCTGTATTGATTTCGCTATGGAGATTGCCATGGATAATAAATACGGTTTAGGTAGTGCCAAGGTGGCCACCGCACACCATGAGGAAAAGCTCAAATCTGCGGGTGGTTCGGTAATTATGTGCCTATTTTGCAGCAGTGACCGGATAATCCTTTGCCCGACCATGAATGATCATTACTGCAAAGAATGTGGCCAGTATCAAAGCGACTTGCCGGTGGGATATTCCACCGGTCGTAGCGCCGATTATTGAGCAGTCCCGTTCAACAAAAAGGGCAGCCGTGGCTGCCCTTTTTACTTCCTGCTCTAAATGATGGGGGGATTACTTCTGATCCCAGCTGTCTTCCCACATGCAGTGCTTGATGGTGTGGCGATTCTTGATCAGTTCCTCGATAGAAGGCTCGTCGTTGAGCGCACGCTTGATCGCCAGCTTGGTAGCGTCGTAGTTGTTCTTGTACATGTCGGCCTTGTCCAGCGTGCCTTCCTTCGCCAGAGCGGCGCAGCCCGGGTCGATCCATACCAGGCTGATGATGCACAGGTCATTGGCCTGGTCGCGTGGGATGATGCCTTCGATCACGCAATCCAGTACGGCGTCGGCCGTGGCAGCCTGCACTACGCCACCGAACAGTTCGATGTTGGTGGAGTCCTTCAGTGTTACTTTCGGCACCATCATGGTAGCCGGGCGCACCAGCTGGTTGATGTCGCGCACGGCGAACATGGCGGTGTGGCCCTTGCTCTGCGCCATCATGTTGGCGAACGCGGTGCCGACCGGGCCATCGACGGCACCGATCAGGATTTCCGGCATGGCGGCGGTGACATCCTTGCCTTCGCTGAAAATGGTGGCTTCGCCAGCCTTGAAAATGATCTTATTGGACATGGTTGAGATTCCTTCGGAGGGGTTGCGGAAGCCGCGTATTTTATAGAATCGGGAGTCTTCCGGCAAATCAACTGCTTAGCCCTGAATCGATTGCAGGAGACGGCTCAGGGCTTCAGTTTTGCGCTGAATAGTGGGTTAAGACTAGAAAGAGTCATTCCAACACTTCAGTGCGGGCCCGAACTGGCGAGCCGGGCATGGCTCGAACACTTGGCTAATCGTCGACTTCTAGTCGAATGGAGAAGGTAGATTTCCCAACCCCCTATAAACTCAGGGCCATGCTCAATACCATGTCCCGATGCGGAATACCGGCGTCCAAATAAACTTCGCTGCAGACCGTGAATCCGGCTTTCTCATAAAATGGAATGGCCTTCACTTGGGCGGAAAGGCGGACTTCGTCCATATCTTGTCCGCGCGCAATCTCCAGCAGCGTTTGCAGTATGGCGCGGCCGACACCCTTGCCGCGCCATTCCGGTAGCACTGCCATGCGCCCGATCTTGCCTTCGGGTAGCAGGCGTCCGCAACCTATGGGATGGCCTTTACTGTCTCCCGCCAGCACATGTATTGCATCTTCATCCAGCCCATCCCATTCCAATGATTCAGGAACGGCCTGTTCATCGATGAACACGCGGCGGCGGATTTCCTTGAGTGCCGCGCTGGCACCCTGCCAATCAACGGCATTGACGGAAAAGGTCACTGGCTTTGTTTGTCGACTTCCTGAAGCTGTTGGTCGGCCTGTTGCTGTAAAGTGCCTTCCACCGCTTTGGCCTTTTCCATGGTGTTGCGCTGGCTTTCGAACAGCTTGGGTGGCGGTGGCTCCGGTTTGCCATTGTCGCAGCTGGCCAGCAGAAATGCTTGCAAGGCAATTATGATTACAATCGCTTTCATCTCGGTCTCCTTTTCAGCTATTGCAGGGGCGCGCGTTCACGTGCATTATGTGCCGACTTTTGATTTCAGAGGAATGTCGCATGAACAAGTTTATTCCCGTCGTAGCGCGCCTGTTGCTGGCCCAGATTTTCCTGGTCGCCATCGTTATTCAGCTGACGATCATCATGAACGATCCGAACGGCTATGAGAATTATCGGATTTACCTTGGCCAGTATGGTTTGCCTGGCATCTTCGCCCCGTTGATGATTCTGGTTCAACTGCTCGGCGGCACGGCCTTGCTGCTGGGCTACAAAACAAAGATTTCTGCTTATGTGCTGGCAGGGTATGCGGTGTTCATCGCTTTTGCGCTTAAATTCAACGAACCCATCGTTTTCATGCAGTATCTGGCAATTGCCGGAGGCATGCTGGCCTTGACCGCTATTGCCCCGACGGTATGCAGCCTGGATAACCTGAAAAAATCTTCCTAATCGTTGGGCAGCGTGACGCTGCCCCATTTCTCAATCAGCTGGTGCTTCACGCCCAGCTGGTCGAGTATCTTCGCCACCACGAAATCGACCACATCGGCGACGCTCCTGGGCAAATGATAAAACCCGGGGTTCGGCACAAGGATCACGACACCCAGGCGCGACAGCTTGAGCATGTTTTCCAGGTGAATGGCGGAAAATGGCGTTTCGCGCGGCACCAGAATCAGCTTGCGCCCTTCCTTCAGCATGACGTCCGCAGCGCGCTCGATCAGGTTATCCGACAGGCCGTTGGCAATCGCCGCCAGCGCGCCCATGGTGCATGGGCAGACCACCATGGCATCCGCTGCGCCGGTCCCGGACGCGATCGGCGCGTTCCAGTCCTCGCGGGCAAATACCAATAACTGTTCCGGCCGGCAGCGGAAACGCTCAACCAGCTGGCGGTGCGCTTCCGACGTTTTGGCAGGAAGGTTCATATCCATTTCCTGCGCGGCGACGAACTGCGCCGCCTGCGAGTAAACCAGATACACCGTGTGCCCGGCCGCCAGCAGCGATTCGAGCAGGCGCATGGCATAGGGCATGCCGGAGGCGCCAGTGAGTGCCAGCGTGAAGGTTTTGTTCATGCGACCAGATTCTTCGGCAACGGAAACACTACTTTTTCGATGATGCCTTCGAGTTCATGCACGTTTCCGGCACCCAGTTCGTTCAGTTTCGCGATAACTTCCTTCACCAGCACCTCGGGTGCCGAGGCGCCCGCCGTCACGCCGACTTGTTGCTTGCCGACCAGCCATTCCGCTCGCAGATCGGCGGCGGTATCCACCATGTAGGCCTCAACCCCCTGGTTCTGAGCGACCTCGCGCAGCCGGTTAGAGTTGGAGCTGTTGGGCGAGCCGACCACGATGACCAGATCGCAATCGCGCGCCAGCGTCTTCACCGCATCCTGCCGGTTTTGCGTGGCGTAGCAGATGGAATCGCTCTTGGGCGCGGCGATGCCAGGGAAGCGTGTCTTGAGCGCATCGACGATGCTGGCGGCATCGTCGATCGATAGCGTGGTTTGGGTCACATAGGCCAGTTTGTCGGGATCCGCCACCTGCAGCCTGGCAACATCCGCCGGGGTTTCCACCAGGTACATGCCGCCGTCGGACTGGCCTATGGTGCCTTCGACTTCCGGGTGCCCCTTGTGGCCGATCATGATGATTTCGCGGCCGGCCGCGCGCATCCTGGCGACCTCGACATGCACCTTGGTCACCAAGGGGCATGTGGCGTCGAATACCCGCAAGCCGCGCGCCTCGGCCTCGGCGCGCACTTCCCTGGAAACGCCATGGGCGCTGAAAATGACCGTGCTGCCGGTTGGCACTTCGTCCAGCTCCTCGATGAATACCGCGCCCTTGCGCTTGAGTTCGTCTACGACGAACTTGTTGTGCACTACCTCGTGCCGCACATAGATGGGCGCGCCGAAGCGCTCGAGAGCCTGTTCCACGATAATGATGGCGCGATCGACGCCGGCGCAGAAGCCGCGCGGGTTGGCAAGCAAGACTTTCATCAGTTTCCTAACCAGTGAGCGAATGTCAGCAACAGGAGCAAGGTCAGCATGACGGCCAGTACGCGCCAGACAAGGCCAGTAGCACTTTGCAGATAATCGGCATCGGCTTCGTCGCCTATGCCCAGTTCGGGCCGGTGTTCGATTATGCCCTGACGCGGGAGCGGTTTGCCCAGCCGCACTCCGAGCGCCCCCGCGCCACTGGCGAGAATGATGCCGAGCGCCTGCTCCGGCCACGCCGCGGGTTGGGTGCGCCAGCAGTAAACCGCGTCTTCGAAATCGCCCACCACTGCAAAGCTGCCGGCGGTGAAACGCGCCGGCAGCCAATCCAGCCAGTCGAAAGCGCGCTGGGCGAAGTCACCGAAATCATCATGCTTGCCCGCCCATTCATGCTTGAGCAGATAAGCCAGCCGGTAGAGCAATGCCCCTGCGGGGCCGAGCAGAATGAACCAGAACACCGGAGCGAACAAGTCGTGGTGTGCGTTGCGCAAGGTGACTTCGATGCTGACGCGGGCGACTTCCGCGGCGCTGTAACTTTGCGTTTCGCACTTCTCCCAATCTGCTAGCAACGTGCGGGCTTCGTCCAGATTGTGGTCGCGCAGTCTGGTTGAAATCTGTTCCGCTTTTGCGCCAAATTGCCCAAAGCGCAGGACCAGATAAAGTATCCCGGCAGCCAGTACGGCGCCCAGCAGCTTGCTGATTCCCGAAAGTGCGATGTAAGCGGCTGCTATCACGAACACCGGGAGCAGTGCTGCCAACAGCCAGGCGATGATGCCGTGCTTTAGCTGGTGATCGTTGAAGTTGCGCTCCAGAAGCCGGGCAAGAGGGGAGAATATCTCTTGCAACCAGTCGGACTGGGGCATGGGGCGATAGTAGCCCAGCATCAGGGCGGCGATGAGCGAGAAAAAACTCATGCGTTTTTCTCCAGTGGCATTTCCACGGTAAGCACACTGGCATCGTAAAGCTCCAGCGTGGGCATGCGCAAGGTCATGTGATGTTGTTGGGCGTAATCCAGCAATGCGCCGTATGCCTTTCCATAGGCAAATACCGGGTGCGCCTTGATGCGAACCTGTACGACCTGCCGCGAAGGAATGGTGTCTGTTTCCAGTGGCAGTTTTGGCACGGTTCCGGGCGCGATCAGAAAGCCTGTCCTGGCGCTGCGTTGATCGGATGGCGTGCTGCGCGGATCGTCAAAAATGATAGTGATGGATTTTGTTGGCGCAATGCCCTGTTGCCGTAAGGCCAGCTCCACTTCGCCGCGCTTGGCGACGAGTTTGGAGTAGGGTCCTTGCGCCGTCAGGTAGGCGTAGCGGTATGGTTCCTGTGCGACAACCTCTACGGTCGCCGTGGCGAACAGCCCCCACCACCACAGTGTTGCAAGGATGGGCAGGGCGAATGCCAGCAAAAAATAGGGCCACTGTTTTTTCAACGGATGAGGGCGATGGCGTGATAAAGGCTGTCAGGCCGGAAAAGATACCACAATCCGCCAGCGTCACGAAATCGGTATAATTGCCGCCTCACTAAAGACGTTGCAACCAACCATGAAGAATACCGCCACGCTTCTGATCAACTGCCCCGATCGCAAAGGGTTGGTTGCCGCCATCGCCGATTTTCTCTATCGCCACAATGCGAATATTCTGCACGCCGACCAGCATCAGGATGCGGAAAACAATTTGTTCCTGATGCGGGTGGAATGGGATTTGAACGACTTCGGCATTGCGCCGGAAGCGTTTGCCGAACATTTTTCGCCGGTGGCCGACCGATTCCAGATGCAATGGCAGCTCAAGCTTTCGCGCCAGCGCCCTCGCGTTGCGATCATGGTGTCGCACTACGACCATTGCCTGGTGGATCTGCTTTACCGCCACCAAAGCGGCGAACTGGCCTGCGACATCCCGCTGATCGTCAGCAACCACAAGGCGACGCAGCGGCTGGCGGAGTTTTATGGCATCCCTTTCCACCACATCGAGATGACCAAGGACAGCAAGGCCGAGGCCGAGGCCCGCCAGTTCCCCCTGTTTGACCAGCATCAAATCGATCTGATCGTCCTGGCGCGCTACATGCAGATTCTTTCACCCGAATTCGTGCAACGCTACCCGCAGCGCATTATCAACATTCACCACTCTTTCCTGCCGGCCTTCATCGGCGCGCGGCCCTACCACCGCGCTTTCGAGCGCGGCGTCAAGCTGATCGGTGCCACCAGCCACTACGTCACCGAGGTGCTGGACGAAGGCCCCATCATCGAGCAGGACATCATGCGTGTTTCGCACCGCGACCAGATCGACGACCTGATCCAGAAGGGGCGCGATCTGGAGAAAGTGGTGCTGTCGCGCGCGGTGCGATGGCATATTGAAAACCGCATCCTGTTGTATGCCAACAAAACGGTGGTCTTCGATTAGGGAAGTCCTGAATAAGTGACTGCGCGGGCGAATTGCTGCGTTGCGCGGTGCTCGCCCACTCGCCTATCCATTTGATATGTCTCGTGTCCTGCGCTCCGTGCGCCTTGCACTTCATCTCGCTCGCTCGCTCAATT
>Ga0316616_100000419_pt1 | contig 13308 bp, 9 predicted proteins | sample OWC_Aug_M1_C1_D1_FD_207660 | JGI IMG/M metagenome (GOLD analysis project Ga0316616, IMG submission 207660) | Wetland soil microbial communities from Old Woman Creek delta, Ohio, United States - OWC_Aug_M1_C1_D1_B | ecosystem: Environmental > Terrestrial > Soil > Wetlands | place: USA: Ohio... | reverse complement strand
GCGGTCGGGCAGCGCCAGCGTACGCGTGCCCTCGCCGAAGAACTCGACGAACTTGCCCACCACCTTGTGCTTGCGCAGCAGCTCGGTGACGGTGAGCACCAGGTCGGTGGCGGTGCAGCCTTCGCGGAGGCGCCCGGTCAGCTTCAGGCCGACCACGTCCGGCGTCAGGAAGTACACCGGCTGGCCCAGCATGCCGGCCTCGGCCTCGATGCCGCCGACGCCCCAGCCGACGACGCCGATGCCGTTGATCATCGTCGTGTGGCTGTCGGTGCCGACCAGCGTGTCGGGGTAGTACACGCCGTCACGGCCCTTGTGCACGCCGCGCGCCAGGTACTCCAGGTTCACCTGGTGCACGATGCCGAAGCCCGGCGGCACCACGCCGAAGGTGTCGAAGGCCTGCATGCCCCACTTCATGAACTGGTAGCGCTCCTGGTTGCGCTGGAACTCCAGCTTCATGTTCAGGTCCAGCGCCTGCTTCGTGCCGTAGTGGTCGACCATCACCGAGTGGTCGACCACCAGGTCCACCGGCACCAGCGGCTCGATCGTCTTGGCATCGCGGCCCATGTCGGCGGCCACGTTGCGCATGGCTGCCAGATCGGCCAGCAGCGGCACGCCGGTGAAGTCCTGCAGCACCACGCGCGCCACGACGAACGGGATCTCGTCGCTGCGCGGCGCGTTCGGCTGCCAGTTGGCCAGTTGGGCCACGTGCTCGGGGCCGACCTTGACGCCGTCGCAGTTGCGCAGCACCGACTCCAGCACGATGCGGATCGACACCGGTAGCCGCTTGATGTTCGGGTGGGTCTTGCTCAGCTCGGGCAGCGAGTAGAGCTGCCCTTGCTTGCCGGAAGCCGTGGTGAAGCCCCTGCGCGTGGCGGCAAAGGGGTGGGATGGCGTTGCGGGGGTGGGTCGATTCCTGGCCATGCGTGCACTCCTGCGTCGGTGAGGCAGACGATTGTGCATGTCGTGGCCCGGCGTGTTTCACTGTGCCGGCGTGCCGTAGGGGCAAGTGCCGGCGCACCTGCCCGGCACCGGATCGGATGCCCCAGCCTGCGGCGCGGCAGAATGGTGCCGACCGAGCCACCGGCCCATCGATCGCCGCATGTCGGACCTGCACCCCGTGTTCTGGATCATGGCCGCTGCCGTGCTTGCACCGCTGCTGGCGGAGGTGCCATTGCGTTTCAAGGTGCCGGTCGTGGTTTTCGAGGTGCTGCTGGGCATCCTGATCGGCCCGCACGGGTTGGGGCTGGTCCGCTTCGAAGGCTTTGTCGAAGCGATGTTCAGCTTCGGCATGGCGGCCACGCTGTTCATGGCCGGCATGGAGCTGGACTTCAAGCACATCCGCGGCATGCCGCTGTTCCTGGCGCTGCGCGGCTGGGGTCTGTCGCTGATCATCGGCGTGGCGCTGTCGGCGCTGCTCTATGCCACGCCGCTGGCGCGCTCGCCGCTGATGCTGACGCTGGCGCTGAGCACCACCGCGCTGGGCACGCTGCTGCCGCTATTGCGCGACGGCCACCAACTGCACACGCCCTTTGGCCGGCTCTTCGTGGCCGCCGGCACGGTGGGCGAGGTCGGGCCGATCGTGGCCATGTCGCTGCTGTTGTCGCAGGAGTACTCCACCTGGCAGGAGGCCGGCTTCCTGCTGCTGTTCCTGCTGCTGGTGCTGGCCACGGCGGCGGCTGGCATGGGGCTGCGGCCGGCCCCGGTGGTGGCTCTGCTGACGCGCACGCTGCATGCCAGCACCCAGTTGCCAGTGCGGCTGACGTTGTTCCTGATGGCCGGCTACTTTGTGCTGACCGAGGAGTTCGGCTTCGAGAACATCCTCGGCGCCTTTGCCGCGGGCATGGTGGTCGGGCTGGCCACCCAGGACAAGGCGGCCAAACCGCTGCGCCACAAGATCGACGCCGTGTGCTTCGGCTGGTTCATCCCCTTCTTTTTCGTCGGTGCCGGCGTCAAATTCCATCTCAACGCCTTCACCCACGACCTGACCACTGCGTTGCTGGTGCCGCTGTTCCTGGCCGCCTTGCTGCTGGTGCGCGGTGCGCCGGCCTGGTTCTACGGCACGCACCTTGCGCCGCAGGATCGGCTGCCTTTCGCGCTGTATTCGTCGGTGGCCTCGCTGTCGCTGGTGGTGGTCATCAGCGACATCGGTGTGCGCACCCACAGCATCAGCCCGCATATCGCCTCGGCACTGGTGGGTGCGGCGCTGCTTTCGGTGCTGTTGTTCCCGACGATCGCAGGCGTGCTGCGGCCCCACACCGCCTTGCCGGCCACCACTGCGCAGACGCCGGCGGACGCCGACTGACGCCCGTCAATTTGGCAGTGCCGGCCGGTCGGATGGCGGGCCTGGCATGTCGGGGTAAAATCGCGCTGTTCGAATGGGTTTACAGCCTGTGAGCTGCCATTGCGTCCATTTCAACCACAGTGCAGGTTTGCACGATCAGGAGAACGTATGAACATCAAGACCATTCTTGGCATCGGCGCGTTGTCGCTGTCGCTGGTGACCGGCGCAGCCTTCGCACAGGACAAGGCGGCCAAGCAGGCTGAAGTCGTCAAGACCACCAACGCGGCGCTGGAGAAGTTCTACGCCAAGAAGCCGGAGTTGAAGGCCGCGGTGGCCAAGGCCCCGGGCTACGCGGTGTTCACCACCTACGGCATCAGCTTCCTGGTCGGCGGGGCTGGCGGCAAGGGCTTGGTGCACGACAACAAGTCCAAGAAGAACACCTTCATGGCCATGGGTTCGGCCAGCGTCGGCGCGCAGATCGGCGCGTCCGAGAATGACGTGCTGATCATCTTCAAGACCCCGGCGGTGATGAACGATTTCGTCAACAAGGGCTGGACGGCCAGCGGCGGTGCCACGGCGCAGGCCGGTATCGACAACAAGACGGCTGGTGCCGGTCGTGGGGGCAGCGCAATGAACGATGCGGACACCTACACGCTGACGAAGAACGGTCTCGAGGCGGGCGTGGCGATCGCTGGCTCGAAGTTCTGGAAGGACGACGACCTGAACTGAGGTCTGCAACTGCACCAGAACGACGGCCCGCGAGGGCCGTTTCTCTTTTTTGGCCCGCCAGTTGGCTCAGGAGCCGGCGCGCAGACGCTGCAGCATCTGCTGAGCTTGGGGGTTTCCAGGCTGTAACTGCTGCAGCGCCTCGGCCTCGCGCAGCGCGTCGGCGCGCCGGCCCTGTTGCGCATAGAGAACGGCCAGCGCGTAGATGATGGACGGGTCGGCAGGGTCGAGCTCGCGGGCCTGGCGCAGCGCCGTTTCGGCCTGCTTGGCCTGGCCGAGCTGCTGGCGCGCCAGGCCGAGGTTGTAGTGCGCGCGTGAGCGCTGCGGCAGCAACCTGGCCGCCTGCTCCAGCGCGCTGGCCGCTTCGGGCAGCCGCTGCTGTTCGGCCAGCAGCAGGCCCAGCGAGTACTGCAACTCGCCGATGCCGGGCTGGCGCTGCAGGCCCTCGCGCAGCACCCGTTCGGCGTCGGCCGCCCTCCTGCGCTCGGCATAGAAGTGTGCCAGGTTGGCGCGCGCGGGGGTGAAGTCGGGGTCGATCTTCAGCGCTGTGCGATAGGCGCTTTCGGCCTCGGCGTCACGGCCGGTGCGCGAATACAGCACTGCCAGGTTCAGGTTCGGTCCGGGCATGTCCAGTGCCACCTTCTGCGCCGCCACGTACTCGGCCAGTGCAGCGTCGAAAGCCTGTCGCGTGGCGGCATCGAACTGCTCGTGAGGCAATGGCGCCAGGCTGCGCGCTGCGGCAATGCGTACCGCGCGCACCGGATCCTTCAGCAGCGGCGCGAGCGTTGGCACGCGCAGCGAGGCGTCGACGTCTTCCAGGCTGGCCGCGGCCGCGGCGCGCACTTCCGCATCCGCATCCTGCGTGGCCGCGACGCGCTGGTCGACGCCGACCGACGGGCCGCGCAGCAGATCCAGCGCGCTGGCGCGCACGATCGGTGGCTGCGCGGCATCCCCCGCCAATGCCGCCAGCGACTGCGCCGCGCCGGCAGCACCGCGCCGGGCAGCGGCAAACACCTGGCCATAGTGCGGCGGGCGCTGCGGCGTGCCGTACCACCGGGTCACTGCGTCAGCGGCCCACTGCGCTGTCTTGTCGGCATGGCACTGGTTGCAGGCATTGGGCGTGCCGAGCGTGACGCTCAGGTCCGGTCGCGGGATGCGCATGCTGTGATCCGGCCGTGGCTGGATGACCATGTAGTTCTTGGCCGGCATGTGGCAGGCCGTGCACTGTGCGCCCGCCGAGCCGGCGGCATGGTGGTGGTGCTGCGGCGAGTCGTACGTACCGGCGGCGCTGGGGAAGGCCGGGTTGGCCTGCGGCTGGTGGCATTGCAGGCACAGCGCGTTGCCCTGCAGCTTGGGCTTGGCGCTGTGCGGGTCGTGGCAGTGGGTGCAGGCCACGCCCATGCGGTACATCTTGCTCTGGCGGTACGAGCCGACGACGAAGACTTCGTCCAACTGCTGGCCGTCGGCGTGGTACAGCCCCTCGCGCAGCAGGCTGGGCAGGTAGTGGTCCAGGTGCGGCTGGCCCGGCACCGGCGTGGCCGTCAGCTCGCTGCGGCGCGAATGGCAGGCGGCACAGACCTCGACCTGCGACTTCGGTGTCTTCAGGTCGGCCACCAGGCCATGGCGCTCGATCGGCGCCGGCGTCTGGCCGGCGGCCTGGAGCCTGGCCCACTCGGCATGCCGTGAGCCCGGCCCATGGCAGGACTGGCAGGACACGTTCACTTCGGACCAGCGTGAATCGAACGCGTCGGTCTTCGCGTCGTAACGCTTGTCGAAGCCCGTGGTGTGGCAGGCAATGCACATCGTGTTGCCGGTTTGGTAGCGGCCGGTCCAGTGCAGCACGTCGCCCGGCGGTGCCTTTTCGTTGGGCAGCAGGTGGAACCACTTGCCCTCGCGCGTGTTCCAGGCAATCTGCAAGGGCTGCAGCCGGCCGTTGCCAGTGTCGATCAGGTACTGCTGAAGCGGTTCCACGCCGAAGGTGTAGGCGACCTCGAAATCCGCCATGCGCCCGTCGGGCCCGTCGGTGTGCACCATGTACCGGTCGCCATGCTTGAAGAAGCGCGTCGTGACGCCCTGGTGCCGGAACTGGGTGTTGTCGAAATTGCCGCGCACCGTCTGCGGAGTCGGTGGTGCCATCGCCTTGGCATGGTGCGATGGAGCCCAGGCCTCGCCGGCCGCCTGGTGGCATCCGACGCACTGCGCGTTGTCCACGTAGCTGGGCGGCGGCAGCGCCGTAGCGACCGCCGTATCTACCGGGGCCGAGGACGCCGGCGCAGGGCTGCGCGCCAGCCACAGGCCGGCCGCCATGGCCAGCGCGACCAACAGCAGTGCGACGGCCCAGAGGCCGCGGCGGCTGGGCGCCGTCGGCAACGCTGCAACCGGAGCGGCGGGTGCCGCGACTTCGGGCCCTGGGCCGGGTTTGGCGCGCCGCCTCTTCGCCATGCCGCTCCGGTCTCAGGCCTGTCGCGGCAGGTAGCGCACCGACAGCACGCCGCCGATGGCGCGCAGGCTGTCCAGGACCTGCGCACCGACGGCGCTGTCCACGTCCACCAGCGTGTAGGCCATTTCGCCGCGCGATTTGTTGACCATGTTATGGATGTTGAGTCCGGCCTGGGCCATCGCGGTGGAGATCTGCCCCAGCATGTTGGGCACGTTGGCATTGGCAATGGCCACGCGGAATACCGACTCGCGCGCCATGCTTACCTGCGGGAAGTTGACTGCATTGACGACATTGCCGTTCTCGAGATAGTCGCGCAGCTGGTCGACGACCATGATGGCGCAGTTCTCCTCGGCCTCGCGCGTGGACGCACCCAGGTGCGGCAGCGCGATCACCCGCGCATGGCCGTTCAGGGCCGGGCTGGGGAAGTCGCAGACATAGTGGCCCAGGCGCTGGCCTGCCAGCGCGGCCAGCACGGCGGCCTCGTCGACCACGCCTTCGCGCGAGAAGTTCATCAGCACCGCGCCGGCGCGCATGGAACCGATGTTGTCGGCGTTGACCAGGTTGCGCGTGGCGGCCACCAGCGGCACGTGCAGGCTGACGAAATCGCTGCCACGCAGCACCTCGGCCACGCTGGTGGCGCGCCGGACCTGGGCCGGCAGGCTCCAGGCCGCGTCGACCGTGATCTCCGGGTCGTAGCCCAGCACCTGCATGCCCAGCTTGATGGCGGCATCGGCCACCAGGCAGCCGATCTTGCCCAGGCCGACGATGCCCAGCGTCTGGCCGGACAGTTCGTAGCCGGCAAAGGCCTTCTTGCCGTCTTCCACGGCCTTGTCCATGTCGGCCATCTTCGGGTCGAGCGCGGCCACGAAGCGCAGCGCCGACGGCAGGTTGCGCGCCGCCAGCAGCATGCCGGCCAGCACCAGTTCCTTGACGGCATTGGCGTTGGCGCCGGGCGCGTTGAACACCGGCACGCCGCGCGTGCTCATCAACGGCACGGGGATGTTGTTGGTGCCGGCGCCGGCGCGGCCGATGGCCTTGACGCTGGCTGGGATGTCCATGCCGTGCATGTCGGCCGAGCGCAGCAGCACCGCGTCGGGAGCGGCGATGTCCTTGCCCACCGCATAGCGCTCGGCCGGCAGGCGGTTGAGCCCGTTGGCCGAGATCTGGTTCAGCACCAGGATATGCAGGCGTTGCGTCTCAACCATTTCTTGCCTCGAATTCCTTCATGTAGGCGACGAGGGCCTGCACACCTTCGACCGGCATGGCGTTGTAGATCGACGCGCGCATGCCACCCACCGAGCGGTGGCCCTTGAGCTGCAGCATGTGCCGTTGCTCGGCGCCCTTCAGGAAGGCGGCGTCCAGCGATTCGTCCTTCAGCTTGAAGGGCACGTTCATCAGCGAGCGGTCGGCCTTGGCCACCGGGCTGCTGTAGAACGAGGTGGCATCCAGGTAGTCGTAAAGCAGCGCCGCCTTGGCGCGGTTGTGCGCCTCCATCGCCTCGAGTCCGCCCTGCGCCTTGATCCACTTGAACACCAGCCCGGCGATGTAGATCGCGTAGGTGGGCGGTGTGTTCAGCATCGAGTCGTTGTCGGCTTGCTGCTTGTAGTCGAAGGCCGAAGGCGTGATCGGCAGCGCCTGGCCGATCAGGTCCTCGCGCACGATCACCAGGGTCAGGCCGGCCGGGCCTATGTTCTTCTGCGCGCCGCCGTAGATCAGGCCGTACTTCGACACGTCGACGGGGCAGGACATGATGTTGCTGGACATGTCGGCCACCAGCGGCACGCTGCCGACCTCGGGCGTCCAGTGGTACTCGACGCCCCCGATGGTCTCGTTGCTGCAGATGTGCACGTAGGCGGCGTTCGGATCGAGCTTCCAGCTGTCGCGCGGCGGGATGCTGGTGTAGCCGCCAGCCTTGGCGCTGGCGGCGACGTTGACGCTGCAGTACTTGGCCGCTTCCTTGATCGACTTCTTCGACCATTCGCCGGTGTCGATGTAGTCGGCCGCTGTCTTGCCGCGCAGCATGTTCATCGGCACGATGGCGTTCTCGCCGATGGCGCCGCCTTGCATGAACAGCACCTTGTAGTTCGACGGCACCGCCAGCAGCTCGCGCAGCAGGCTTTCGGCCTCGGCATGGATGGAGATGAACTCCTTGCCGCGGTGGCTCATCTCCATGACCGACATGCCTGAACCGTGCCAGTCGAGCATTTCGTCGGCCGCCTGGCGCAGCACGGGCTCGGGCAGCGCGGCCGGGCCGGCGCTGAAGTTGAAGACACGCGTCATGGGGATGATCTCCGTCAAGAAGGGGTGGGTCGGGCGTCGGCCGGCGCAGCGCGCGGGCGGGATGCGGCACACTGGCTGGATTCTTTCGCCACTGCCGCTATTCTCGCCTGATGAGCACCCTGTTCAATGTGTCGCCCCGGCCCGAGTACTTCAGCCCGGAGCACGAGGAATTCCGTCGCACCGTGCGTTCCTTCGTCGAGCGCGAGATCTTGCCGCATGTCAACGCATGGGACGAGGCCGGCACCTTCCCGCGTGAGCTGTATCGCAAGGCCGCCGCGGTCGGCATCATCGGCCTGGGCTACCCCGAGGAATACGGCGGCACGCCGGCCGATCTGTTCTTCAGCATCGTCTCGGCCGAGGAGATTGCCCGCGCCGGCTGCGGCGGGCTGCAGGCCAGCCTGGGATCGCACGGCATCGGCATGCCGCCGGTGGTGGCGCACGGCAGCGAAGCGCTGAAGCGTCGCGTGCTGCCGCCGGTGATCCGCGGCGAGAAGATCGCCGCGCTGGCCATCACCGAGCCCGGCGGCGGCTCCGACGTGGCGGCGCTGCGCACGACGGCCGTGCGCGACGGTGACCACTATGTCGTCAATGGCGAGAAGACCTTCATCACCTCGGGCATGCGCGCCGACTACCTAAGCGTGGCGGTGCGCACCGACCCGGCCAACCGCGGCCCCGGCGGCGTGTCGCTGCTGCTGATCGACGGCGACACGCCGGGGCTGTCGCGCAGCGAGCTGAAGAAGATGGGCTGGTGGTCCAGCGACACCGCGCACCTGCGTTTCGACAACTGCCGCGTGCCGGTGGGCAACCTGATCGGCGAGGAGGGTAAGGGTTTCAAGGCCATCATGCAAAACTTCAACAGCGAGCGGCTGATGATGGCCGCACTGGCCTGCGCCTACGCCGAGGCCTGCACCGACGAGGCGCTGGCCTGGGCGCACGAGCGCAAGACCTTTGGCGCGGCGTTGTCCGAGCGCCAGGTCATCCGCCACAAACTGGTGGACATGGCCACCAAGGTGGAAACCGCGCGCACCTTCGTCTACGACCTGGCCTGGCGGCTGCAGCAGGGCCTGGGGCCGGCCGAGGCGATGGTCGCGCGCACCTGCATGGCCAAGGTGGTGGCCACGCAGGCCATGCAGTTCTGTGCCGACCAGGCGGTGCAGATCCTCGGCGGCATGGGCTTCATGCGCGGCACCAAGAGCGAGCGCATCTACCGCGAGGTCAAGGTCATGATCATCGGCGGCGGCTCGGAGGAAATCATGAAGGACCTGGCCGCGCGCCAGCTCGGCGTCTGATACGGCTTCGCCATCAACGGTAGGGAAGCTTGCGACTGCTGACGTCGCATAGCAGCCGCTTGACTTCGTTGTTTCTGCGCGGGCCGAGGACGGCGGGGCAGCGCGGTGGTATCCGTCTTCGAACACACCGAGCGCCCGTTGTCGTGCGGTGGTGGCCACCCGAGGGCGCAGGCCCCATTCGCGGTACGCGGGCTGGCGCCCCGCCAGGTCGGTGTTGATGAGGCAACGGTCGTCCACAGAAGCCGGTCGTCCGCGAGCGTGAGCCGGAGAACGCGGGTGACGCCATCGCGCTACCGCCGCCGACTCGGCACGCCGGCCGATCGAGCTGCAGACAGCTTCACCACCGACGGCTGTGCGCCGCAAGCCGACACCGCACTTCTATGCAGCTGACTGCGACTTGGGATGAGGCGCTACTGGCCGGACAGGATGGCCTTCTCGTCGTCCTCGCGGTAGGAGCGGCCTTCACAGTCGATCTTCCAGTTCTCCAGGTCGACTTCGAAGTTCTGCGCGCTGCGCGTCAGCTGGGCATTGCGCGCATTCCAGTCGCTGGCGGCCTGGTCGCGCGCCGCGAGCCGGGCGTCGAAGGCCTTGGCCTTCTGCTCGGCGGCCGGGCCGAGGGCGGCGCGCTCGGCTTCCAGCGCCTGCGCGCTCTTGTCCAGCTCGATGCGCTCGCGGTCCAGCGACCGACGCTGCCGCTCGGCGGTGGGGCCGGACAGGTTGGCGGTCTCGAACCTGGCCACGCGCTCGTTGAAGTCGGCCGTCTGCGCCGACAGGGCCTTGCTGCGCTTGCCGAACTCGGCGGCGCTTTGCGCCAGCTTCTCGATCGATTCGCGCTCGCTCTTCAGCGCGGCGTCGACCTGCTGCAGTTCGGCGCGCTCGCGGTCGAGGCGGCCACGTTCGCTTTCCAGTGCCGGGCGGCGCGCGCCCAACTCCTTCTGCTGCGCCAGACAGGCGCGCAACTCTTCGCGGCTGAGCAGCTTGCCGCCGGCCTTGGGCGTGCCCATGGCCTTGGTGCCGGGAGCCTGCGCGGCCACGGTCGATGCCAGCAGGGCAAAGGCCAGGGCGGCGCACATCAGGGGGAGTCTGTTCATCGAAAGGACGATGCTGCGCCGGACCCGTCCGGCAAGAGGCGCATCATGCCATCGCCGCGCTGCGGCGCGCCGCATCGGTTATCTTGCGCTCGATGAGCGAACTGAGCTTCTTCTGGCACGACTACGAGACCTTCGGCGCCGTGCCGCGCCGAGACCGCCCGGCGCAGTTTGCCGGCTTGCGCACCGATGCGAACCTGAACCCGATCGACGCGCCGCTGATGTGCCACTGCCGCCCGGCGCCGGACTTCCTGCCCGAGCCCGAAGCCTGCCTGCTGACCGGCATCCTGCCGCAGCAGTGCCTGGAAAAGGGCCTGCCCGAGTACGCCTTCGCCGAGGCCATCGAGCGCCAGCTGGCCCAGCCCGGCACGGTGGGAGTGGGCTACAACTCGATCCGCTTCGACGACGAGGTGACGCGCTTCCTGTTCTGGCGTTGCCTGATCGACCCCTATGCGCGCGAATGGCAGAACCAGTGCGGCCGCTGGGACCTGCTGGACGTGCTGCGCTGCGCCTGGGCGCTGCGCCCCGACGGCATCGAATGGCCGCGGCACGAGGACGGCCGCGCGTCCTTCAAGCTCGAGCACCTGACACGCGCCAACGGCCTGGACCACGACAGCGCGCACGATGCGCTGTCCGACGTGCGTGCCACGCTGGCACTCGCACGGCTGCTGAAGGCGCGCCAGCCGAAGCTGTGGGAGTTCTGCCTGCGGCTGCGCAAGAAGGACGCGGTGCTCGACGAGATCCAGTCGGCGCAGGCGCAGGGCCGGCCCTTCCTGCACGTGTCGGGCATGTACGGCACCGAGCGCGGCTGCCTGGCGGTGGTCTGGCCGCTGGCCCCGCACCCGACCAACCGCAACGAGATCATCGTCTGGGACCTGGCGCAGGACCCATCCGAACTGCAGCAGCTCGGCATCGACAGCCTGCGCCAGCGCTTGTTCACGCGCGCCGACGAGCTGCCCGAGGGCGTGACGCGGCTGCCGATCAAGACCATCCACATCAACAAGTCTCCAGTGGTCATCGCGAACCTGAAGACGCTGAAACCGGCGATGGCGCAGCGCTGGGGCATCGATGCGGACCAGGCGCTGCGCCATGCCGACCTGGCGGCGCGTCATGCCGGCAAGCTGGCCGGCATGTGGCCCGAGGTCTTCCAGCGGCCGGCGCCGGAGCGGCCGATCGACGTCGACGAGGATCTTTACGGCGGCTTCGTCGGCAACGAGGACCGACGCACGTTGCAGCGGCTGCGCACGCTGAGCCCGTCAGCGCTGGCCGACAAGCGCCCGGCCTTTGCCGACCCGCGGCTCGACGAACTGCTGTTCCGCTACCGCGCGCGCAACTTCCCGGAAACGCTCGATGCGGCCGAACGGGCGCAATGGGACGAACACCGCAGTGCCCGCCTGTGCGATGGCGCCGGCGGCGTCCTGGACCTGGCGGCGTTCGAAGCGCGGATTGCCGCACTGGAGGCGGCCGCCGACGTGCGCGGCCAGGGCATCCTGCAGGCGCTGCGCGCCTACGCGGCGCAGATCGCGCCGCCCTTTGCCTGAGGCGAGGCGCTGCCGCTCAGCACTTGCCCTTGGTGCAGGAGGTGTCCACCTGCCCGGCCAAGTTCATGCCCAGCGCGTTGCCTCCGGTATCGGCGCGTGCTTCGCGGACCTGCTCTTCGTGCATGCAGGCGTCAACGATGCGGCGGCCCTTGACCGTGTCCATCAGCATCGACTTGGTGGGGATCTGCACCATCAGCATCGGCCCGTTGCCGACTTCTTCCAATCGCACCGCTCCGGTGGACGAGCGCACCGGCTTCATCGTGTAGGCCTTGCTGCTGAAGGTGACGACCACGTAGCCCTCGACCTGATGCTTGGTGACGTTCAGCGTCTGCTTGAACTCGCAGTCATAGGCGCCCATGTAGGCCTGCGAGGCGGCCAGCAGTTGTTCGGGGCCGGCCACCGGCAGGGTGGGCAATGCCGCCACCACCGCCGGCACCGTCTTGGCGCCGCTCTGGGTTGATTTGCCCGCGGCCTTGTCTTGCGCCGTTGCGGCAGCGGCTAGCGCGAAAGAGGCGCAGACCAGCGCCACCGTATGCACGACCTTCATGTGGACCCTGTGTGTGGTGGGGGAGACGCTATTGTGCCGCGGAGGCGCCCGCGACGGAAACACCGAACTGGTGCCCCGTCGGCGGCCAGTTCCGGACTTCTGCCACGGGCACGGTCAGACCGACACGGCCTTGGCGGTGTCGGCGTACTCCTCGATCTGGTCGAAGTTCATGTAGCGGTAGACGCTGGCCGCATCCTTGTTGATGATGCCCATGGCCTCGTGGTACTCGACCACCGTCGGCAGCTTGCCCAGCTTGCTGGCGATGGCCGCCAGCTCGGCCGAGGCCAGGAACACGTTGGTGTTCTTGCCCAGGCGGTTGGGGAAGTTGCGGGTGCTGGTCGAGACCACGGTGGCGCCCTCGCGCACCTGCGCCTGGTTGCCCATGCACAGGCTGCAGCCTGGCATCTCGGTGCGCGCACCGGCGGTGCCGAACGCGGCGTAATGGCCTTCCTTGATCAGCTCGCTCTGGTCCATCTTGGTCGGCGGTGCCACCCACAGCTTGACCGGGATGTCGCGCTGCCCGCCCAGCAGCTTGGCTGCGGCGCGGAAGTGGCCGATGTTGGTCATGCAGCTGCCGATGAACGCTTCGTCGATCTTGGTGCCGGCCACCTCGCTCAGCACCTTGGCATCGTCCGGGTCGTTCGGACAGCACAGCACCGGCTCCTTCAGGTCGGCCAGATCGATCTCGATCACGGCTGCGTACTCGGCGTCCTTGTCGGCCTCCAGCAGCTGCGGGTTGGCCAGCCAGGCCTCCACCGCCTTGATGCGGCGCTCCAGCGTGCGCTTGTCCTGGTAGCCGTCGGCGATCATGTTCTTCATCAGCACGACGTTGCTGGTGAGGTACTCGATCACCGGCGCCTTGTTGAGCTTGATCGTGCAGCCCGCGGCCGAGCGCTCGGCGCTGGCGTCGCTCAACTCGAAGGCCTGTTCGACCTTCAGGTCCGGCAGGCCTTCGATCTCGAGGATGCGGCCCGAGAACACGTTCTTCTTGCCGGCCTTGGCCACGGTCAGCAGGCCGGCCTTGATGGCGTACAGCGGGATCGCATGCACCAGGTCGCGCAGTGTCACGCCCGGCTGCATCTGGCCCTTGAAGCGCACCAGCACCGATTCGGGCAT
>Ga0316616_100000417_pt1 | contig 13318 bp, 15 predicted proteins | sample OWC_Aug_M1_C1_D1_FD_207660 | JGI IMG/M metagenome (GOLD analysis project Ga0316616, IMG submission 207660) | Wetland soil microbial communities from Old Woman Creek delta, Ohio, United States - OWC_Aug_M1_C1_D1_B | ecosystem: Environmental > Terrestrial > Soil > Wetlands | place: USA: Ohio... | reverse complement strand
CTTCGATTGAAGAAAGTCCGGGAAGCCTTATTATTGAAAACTTCTATTTCCGCAACCGCCGGTTTAGGTTGCAATCAACGTCCAGCGCACAGGCTGGTCATTCGGCAGGAGGGATAATGAAGCAGATCGGTTCGTTCAGAAAATGGAGTTTGATTTTGGCAGTGGCTGCGGCTTTCGCATTGGCCGGCGCAAACAGCCTATGGGCCCAGACCCAACCGGCCGCTCCGGCGCAGCCGCCGGCAGCGGTCGAGCAGAAGCCGGCCGAAGCAAAGCCCAAACTGGTGGGCAGCGACCTGGGGCTGCCGGCTAAGCTCGGGGTCGAAATCGCCAAGGCCCCCGAGGGCAAGGGCAGGGGCCAGATCGACCCCAGCGCGCCGCGCGGGGTGTTCGGCGTCCCGGGCGCGCCGCAGCCCAGCTCGATCCTTATTTTCCTTTGGGCCGTCTGGGTGGGCTGGGTCTTTTCCACCGTCGGCGCTTTCGGGGGCATCATGGCCGGCGTGGGGCACATGACGGTTTACGGCCTGGGCGACTATGTCCGCACCTTCAGGGACACCGCTCCCGGCCTCAACAAGACGCTGACGGACAGCATCCGGACCTCCAACCAGTTCCTGGTCGGGCTTTCCTCCATCGTGAGCGTCATCAACTACCTCAAGTCCAAGCGCATGTCCTGGCCGCTGGGGCTTGCACTCGGCGCGGGTTCGATCGTCGGCGCCTACCTGGCAGCCTCGCTGACCGGCGGCAAGGTCAGTTTCAGCCAGTACCAGGGGTGGTTCGGCGTTTTCGTCCTGGTCGTCGGGTTCGTTCTGATCTACGAACTCACCCCAAAAGGCCAGGCCGGCAAGAAAGCGGCCAAAGCCGCGTCCCAGGCATTCGAGAAGACCGTCAAGGAGAAAGCGGACATTACCTCGGCGGGCGTGACGCTGAAATCCTTCAGCATCACGAAGTCCACGATGACCTTTTTCGGCACGGATTTCTCGTTCAGCCCGATCGCGGCCTTCTTCGGCGGCGTCGTCATCGCGGCGATCTCGGCCTTCATCGGGGTCGGCGGCGGGTTCCTGTACGTGCCCTACCTGACCAGCATCGTGGGCCTGCCCATGTTCGTCGTGGCCGGGACCTCGGCCCTGGCCGTTCTGATCAGCATGATCACGAGCATCACGACCTACATCAACGTGGCCGGGGCCGGCATGGACTGGGCCCTCGTCGGGACCCAGCTGGTCGGCGTGTTCATCGGTTCCATGGTTGGGCCCAGAACAGCGAAGTACATCCCGGAGAAGTGGCTGAAGCTGCTCTTCATCGTCCTGGCGCTGTATGTCGGCATCGGCTACTTCAGCCGAGGCTTCTTCGGAAGGTCCTGGGTGCCGATGTGATTATGACGGAATTGCTGAAATGAAAACCGAAGCCCGGGCCCGGTTGCGAGGCCCGGGCTTTTCGCGCCTCGGCATGGGCACGCGCCCGCACGAAAATGTGGTACTACCTCGACCCCTACCTTTTGGCCCTCTACGGCCTGACAGGCGCTCACGCCCTGGACGGCCTCATCGGGACCCTTCTTCTGTCGCTGGTTGTGGTGGTGATCGGGGAGTTCACGATCTCGCTGGTGTTCAGGGTCAACCGCAAGCACCTCGACAAGCTGAACAGCAACCTCAAGAAATACAGCGACCTGTCCCAGGAGGCCCTGCGGCGGGGCGACGAGGCAAGCTACAAGGCGCTCAACAAGCAGGGCAACGACGCCTACGGCCATGTCTTTTTCAACAGGTTCGGGCTGTCCGCCGCCGCCCTGTGGCCGATTTTTTTCGCTCTGGACTGGATGCAGCCGCATTTTGCGGAAACCGGGATTGCCGTCCCGTTCTACCCCTCCGGGGCGCACTACGTCGTCGTTTTCCTGATCTGCTACATCCTGGCGCGCATCGTGTTCGGCCGGGTCAAGCGGCATCTGCCTTATTTCAAGGGCCAGTACCGGATGCTCCAATCTTACGGCAAAGAGGACTCGGACTCCGCCCCGTTGAAGGAATCGCACCCCCGCAATCCCGCCGACTGACCTGAAATTGCCGATCGATTTCGTTGTCGAGAGGATGGCGCGGCGAGGTTATTGCTCCGGCAAGTAAACAGGTCGGACTTCCTCATATCACGCAGAGGCGGATCGGGGTGCCCGCCGCAGCGCGCCGCAACCGATGTTTCAGGCGACGCGGCCACGCCCCCCAGCCGTCTCGTGGAACCGATGGCAGGCAGCGACGGCCGGCGGCTCCGTGAAAGCGGTTCCTCTGGGGCTGTCCGAGGTAGTATGGAGCGGGCCGGCTGCCGTACGCAGGGTCGTTGAACGGGTGGTTGCGGCGCGCTGCGGCGGGCACCCCGATCCGCCTGACAACGGCTGCAGTTGCGCCTGTTTATTTGCCGTTTTATTAACCTGCTTTCTGCTGTGGGAAAATGGTAGGGAAACTTATCGACATCCGGGTGCTGCGAATCGTCGCGCTGGCACTCCTTGCCGGCTTGCTGCTGCCGGGGTCCGTGCCGGCCGTGCAGGAGCACGGGGCGCCGGAGGGCATCTATTCCCACCAGGGCGCGCATGTGTTCTTTGCCGCGTCGATGGGACTCCTGATCTTCTGGCTGCGTCAGCGGCGGCTGGTGCGGGAGCCCGGCTGGCGCTGGATCCAATACGCGGCGCTGTTTTTCATTCTGTGGAACATCGACGCGTTCACGGCCCACTTCCTGGACGAGCAGTCCGGGGTCCTGGACACAGCCATGGCGGCGCCGGGCCAAATCAAAATCGAGGTGGACGACCATCTCACTTCGCTGGCCTGGCTCTACTACATGGCCAAGCTGGACCACGTGTTGTCCGTCCCGGCCATGCTGTTTCTCTATGCCGGGCTGAGGCGGCTGCTGAGGGATGCCCGACAGCGGCGCGCAGGGGCGGGGTCTCCATGATCGCCTCCTTCTGGCCCATCCTGATGGTCGATGTCGGCGGCTCGATGCTGATGATCGTCCTGTCTTTTCTCTGCATCGGGCTGGCCCGGCGCCTGCAAGGGGTCGACCCGCAAAACGTCATCTGGACGTATCTTTTCTGGCTGTGCATCGGTTTGGCGGGGTTCGCCGTCTCGCGTTCGGCCGGCCACATTTTAAAGCAAGCCCTTGTCCTTTCGGGCCAAAAGGAGATGTGGGCCGAGATCCGCCCATTCAGCGGGGCGATCAACACCTTCATGTTCGTCTTTCTTGCTTCCGTGACCCTGTTTTTCGAGCGGGTCTGGAAGATCTACGAGCAGATCACGGCCGACAAGGTAGCCCTGGGGCGAGCCCACACGGAACTCCTGAACCTGAACCAAAACCTGGAACAGATCGTGACCGAGCGGTCGCGGTCGCTCGCCGTCTCGGAACGGCAGTACCGGCGGATCTTCGAAGTCTCGCGGGACATGATCCTGGTGGTGGACTCCCAGGGCCGCATCGTGGACATCAACCCCGCCGGCTGCCGGGAACTCGGGTTCGGCGAGCCGGGCACCACCCCGAAGGGCGAGCGGTTCCAGGTTTTTTTCGAGCACGAGGACGACTGGCGGCAGCTGAAGGCAGCCATCGAGCGGGACGGGTTCGTGGCGAACTCGGAAATCACGCTGCGGCGCCTGGACGGGTCGGCCATGCGATCGCTGGTCAGCGCCAGCCTGGCCGTGGAGCCGTCAGAAAAGGAGCCCACCATCCACTTCCAGGTGAGGGACATCGAACGGCGCCACATGGCCCGCGAGCAGATGGCCCAGGCCGACCGGCTGGCCTCCATCGGCCAGCTCTCGTCGGGCATCGCCCACGAGATCAACAACCCGCTGGGGGTCATCCTCGGCTACACGCAGCTGATGCTGCGCAGCGAGCCCGGCGAATCGGACCGGCGCCGCGACCTCAAGACCATCGAAAAGCACGTGCGGCACTGCAAGGCGATCGTCGAAGACCTGCTGAACTTCGCCCGGCGCTCGGAGCCCAAGAAAGAGAAAGTCGACATCCACAAAACCATCGATGACGTCTTGGCGTTCATCCGCCAGCACTCCGGCACGAACCGCATCGACTTTCGGACCGACTACGACCGGCGCCTGCCGGCCATGGTGCTGGACGAGAAGAAGATCAAGCAGGTGCTGATCAACCTGCTGATGAACGCCCGGCATGCCGTCGGCGATGCGGGGGAGATCCGCGTGGCCACGGCCTACTCCCCCGAGTCCCGGCAGGCGGCCATCCGGGTGACGGACAGCGGGTACGGGATCGAGGCCCAGCACCTGCAGCACATATTCGACCCCTTCTTCACCACCAAGCCCACCGGCGAGGGCACCGGCCTGGGGCTTTCGGTGAGCTACGGCATCGTCAAAAAGCACGGCGGCGAGATCCAGGTGGAGAGCCGGCCGGGTGAGGGCGCGACCTTTACCGTCTTGCTGCCGGTGCTCGAATCGGATTCGGGGGGCAGCGGATGAAGCGTTCGATTTTAATCGTCGACGACGAGCAGGACATGCTCGATCTGCTCAAGCGCAGCCTCGAGCCCGATTTGAACTGCCGGGTGGAGCCGGCACCCTCGGGCGAGGCGGCGCTGAAGCGGCTGGCCGGGGAAGCCTACGACCTGGTCCTCGCCGACATCAAGATGCCGGGCATGGACGGCCTGGAGCTGCTGGAGATCATCAAGCGCAAGAACCCCGAGCAGACCGTGGTGATGATGACGGCCTTCGGGCAGGTCGACACCGCGGTGGCGGCGATGAAAAGCGGCGCCTACGATTTCATTACCAAGCCCTTCGAGCACGACGCATTGGTGCTGCGGCTCGAAAAGGCCCTGGAGCGGAGCACCCTGCTCAAGGAGAACCAGCGCCTCCAGCAGGCCTGCTCGCCGTTGGCCGTGTTCGAGAACCTGGTGGGCAAGAGCGCGGTCATGCAGCGGCTGTACGAAACCATCCAGATGGCGGCCAAGACCGAGCTGACGGTTCTGATCACCGGGGAGTCGGGCACCGGCAAGGACCTCACGGCCCGCGCCATCCATGCCCTGAGCCCGCGCAGTCGGGGCCCTTTCGTGGCCGTCAACTGCCCGACCGTGCCGGAGAACATCCTGGAGAGCGAGCTGTTCGGCTACCGCAAGGGGGCCTTCACGCACGCGACCGAAAACCGCATCGGCCTTTTCCAGGAAGCGCAGGCCGGGAGCATTTTTCTCGATGAAATCGGCGATATCAGCCCCACGATCCAGACCAAGCTCCTGCGGGTGCTGCAGGAGAAGGAAATCAAACCCCTGGGGGATACGCGCTCCATCACCGTGGATGTGAGGATCATCGCCTCCACCAACCAGGACCTGGAGGCGAAAATAAGAAAAGGGGAGTTTCGCGAGGATTTCTTCTACCGGCTGAACGTCCTTCCCATCCGGCTGCCGAGCCTCCGGGAGCACCGCGAGGACATCCCGCTGATCGCCAACCACCTGCTCGAAAAGCAATGCGCCCACATGGGGCGGCCCGCCAAGCGCATCTCGCCCGAGCTCATGCAGGTTTTCATGGGGTTGCACTGGGCCGGCAACGTGCGCGAACTCGAAAACCTCATCATGCGCGGGATCTCGTTTTCGACCGGCAGCGAGATTCGGCCCGCGGACGTCGGGGTGGACCTGCCCGCTGTTTCGCGCGGGCTGCCGGCCGCCGATTTCGATGTGCGCTCCTACAAGGACGCCAAGCAGCAGAGCCTGCAGCGGTTCAACGCCCGGTTCATCGGCCGGCTTCTGGCGGATTGCAAGGGCAATGTGTCCCAGGCTGCCCGCAGGTGCGGTCTCGAGCGCCAGGCGCTGCAGCAGATCATCCGCCGCTACGGGATCCGTGCGGATGAATATCGCAGCTGAAAAAAAAACCCGGCCTTTCCGGCCGGGTTTTTTTTTCAGGGATTTCCTCTTTGAAGGTTTCAGGCCAGGTCGGTCCCGCCTTTCCACAGACAGCTGTCCTCGGGGCAGAACACGTTGAGCCAGAGACCCTTTTCCGTTTTGCCTCCACCTCCGGCCGCCTGCAGGGTGACCTTGCCGTCCTTGCCGACACAGGAACCGTCCGGGCAGTGGACCTCGAGCCAGATTCCGCCCTTTCCGGCCGCCTCGGCCGATCTCTTTTTTTCGTCCGGCAGGGCGGCGATGTCGCCGCTGCCCAAGACCCGGGCGTTTGGAAAATAGAAAGTGAGCCGGTTCTTATCGCTATCCGCCATGGGATCGCTCCTCTAATTGGGTTGTGATGCAGGAGGCACCCGTTTCAGTGCCTGATCTACGGTAAGCCGTGCCGGAGCGATGTCAATACGGGCGAACGTCGGCCGGTCGCCCGTCGGCCCGGCGACTCAGGCCGCCGGTGTTTTCGCGGCCGCAAGGCCCTTGACCAGAAATCCCATGCCGAGCCGCTCGAGGCTTTTTTCACTCGGGACCGTGGTGAGGGGGTCCCAGCCGAGCCGTTCCAGGAACTCCCCCGCCAGGGTGCGGTAGTCGACGGTGATGCCCTTGACGTTGCCCTCCCTGAGCGGCGGCTCGCCGACGATGCGGCCGGGCATGTTGCGGGCGAGCGGGTTGAGGCCTTCGCGCAGGTTGAAGGCGTGCCGCATGGTGTAGATGCGGGTGCCGGCCGTGACGACCCGCTGCATGTCCCAGGCCTCGCCGGTGGCGGCGGAGAGCTGGTCCAGCACGGCCTGGAAGGGGTAGCTGAGGTAGCCGAAGAGGCACAGGCCGGCCGCGTTGACCACCTCCACGGCCGCCACGAGGAGGTGGTGGCCCTCGGCCTGGCCGGAATAGGCGTATTTGTCCGTCGCGGGGACCGGCACCCCCGGCCCGGCGACCAGCTCGCCGCCCTGGGTGTGGCGCCCCGGGGTGGCGGTGAGCCAGTAGGTCGAGGCGAGGCCCGGCGTGAACTTGGGGTCGTGGGCCGGGATCTCCTCGCCCTGGATGTGCACGGCGTAGTCGGTGCCGACCCGGCCCAGTTTCTGCCAGGCCGCCCAGACCCCGTCCGCCAGCACGGCGCCGAACCCCTCGCGCCGGCCGATTTTTTCGGTGAGGGCGACGATGGCCTCGGCATTGCCCCATCTCAGATCCAGACCGTCGGCCTGCCGGCGGGGGATCAGGCCGTTTTCACAGCACTCGACAGCGTAGGCGATGGTGGCGCCGACGGTGATGGTGTCCATGCCGAGGTTGTTGCAGATCTCGTTCACTTTGACGATGGAGGCAAGGTCGTCGTTCAGTAGGTTCGAGCCGAACATGGCGAGGGTCTCGTATTCCGGCTTGTGGCCGACGCCGCCGTTGAGCTCGAGCGGGAACCGGCCGTCCTTCTGGGTCACCTTGCCGCCGCAGGCGATCGGGCAGTGCCAGCAGCCGTAGGCCTTGTACCCTTCCAGGCCGACGACGGCGTCGTCGCTGATCCGCCGGCCGCGCGGCGACGGGAAGTCGCTGGTCCCGGCGCCGCCCCAGTTCCTGACCGGGCCGTCCCCGCTCAGGATGGCGTCGTGCGTGACGCCCGCCGTCCCGTACTTTCTGAACACCTCGAAGGCGCCCGTGGCCTGCTTGAGGTACGTCTTGCGAAGCTCCTTCATCTTTTGGGCGTCGTGGACGGGAACCGCCGCCTTGCCCCTGACGACCAAGCACTTGAGCCTCTTTGCGCCCATCACCGCCCCCAGCCCCGATCGGCCGGCCGCGCGCTCCTTGTCGTTCATGATGCAGGCGCTGAGCGAAAGTTTTTCACCGGCAGGCCCGATGGAGCAGACCTGGATGCCCTTCCCGTGCCGTTTCACGAGAAGGTCCTCCAGGGCCGTCACCCCCAGGCCCCACAGGTCGACGGCATCCAGCAGCTGCGCCCGGCCCTCGTCGACGAAAAGGTAGACCGGCTTGGCGGAAATCCCGCTGAAGAGAACACCGTCGAATCCGGCGAACTTGAGGTGCGGCCCGAAGTGCCCCCCGCAGTTGGCGTCGCCCCAGCCGCCGGTTTTGGGAGACTTGGCGACCGCGACGAAGCGCGAGCCGATGATGGCGGGCGTGCCGGTGAGGGGCCCGGTCAGCAGGCCGAGCACGTTCTGCGGGCCCAGGGGGTCGGCGCCCTTGGGGATGCGGTCGTAGAGCAGCCGCGCCCCGAGCCCGTAGCCGCCGACGTAGTCGCGGCAGATGGCTGCATCCAGCGGCTCTTCCGTCATGCGGCCGCTGGTCAGATCGACGTTCAACAGTTTGCCCATGAATCCGTTGGCCATGGCGTCCTCCCTATGTTCGTTGGTTATCTGATGGTCTCCGGCCTGCCCGAAACGCATTTTTAGGATTGTTGTGGGAGCGGCATCTTGCCGCGATTTCATCGCGCCGGCAGGGTCGCGGCTGGAAAGCCGCTCTCACAAACCCGATCAGGGCCGCTTTCCTTCGAAGGCCTATCCCCCCGCAATCAAGGGGATGACGTACACCTCATCTTCGTCCTTCAGTTCGGTCTGAAGCCCCTGACGGAAACGAATGTGTTCGCCGTTGATGAAAATCGGCAGAGACTCCCGCAGGCGTCCCCGCTCATCGCACCAACCCGCGATCAGTTGCGGGTGGGTGTTTCGGACGGACTTCAGCAGTTGTTCTATGGTCGGTGGAATCTCGCCGGACCAGCTGCTGACCAATATTTCGGAGCCGCAGGTGAGCTTGATGTTCATGGCGTTTTTCTGAAAGGTGGCCTCCCAAAAGCGAGGCCGGCTCCAGGGGAAAACGGCGTTAGAGTTACCAATTCTTACATGCCACGAAACGTGGCCCGAGTCAAAAGGGGGGTGGTGGCCGATCAGGCTCCGATCCAGGCGGCCAAGACCAATAGGGACGCACGTGTGACGGGAATTCCCACCCGGGCGTGGTCGCGGAAAGCGATGTTGACGCCGCACGGCGCGGCCTGTTCGATAACGATTAGGTTGCCGATGCTGCTTGCAGAAAAATGATAAGGGAAAAGCACGTGTTCAAGCTTTCCCCTCTGTGAATGCGATCTCATGCCCGTCGGCCGTTATCCGCCGGGGTTTCGGATCGGCGTGACCTGTTTCAGCTTTTTTTAAGCAGGTCCCGGATCTCGGTCAACAGCTCCTGGTCCTTGGTCGGTGGCGGGGGTGGGGCGGGAGCGGCCGCTTCCTCCTTCTTGGACTTCATGATCCATCCTAAAAACTTAACGATGAAGATGAACAACGCCAGGGCGACGACCAGGAAGTTGACGATCTCACCGATGAAGAGGCCATAGGGGATTTCCACACCCTTGATCATCCACTTCCAGCCCGCGTAGCCCTGGTCCCCCGGCATGAAGAGACCGATGAACGGCATGATGATGTTCTTGACCAGTGAATCGATGATCTTGCCGAAAGCCGCGCCGATGATGACGCCGACCGCCAGGTCGATCACGTTGCCCTTGAACGCGAAGTTCTTGAACTCTTCAAACAGCGAAAACGCCGCCTTCTTCGGGTCCAATGAAGAAATTTTTTCAACCCCCTTCATGCCCATGATGTTCCTCCTTTTGTGATCCAAAGAATGTTGAGCCGCACGCGCTCCCTTTGCCTGATCAGCACCGGCAGTCTAATACTTCGCCGGCACGGCGGCAAGCGTTCTTTTGAAATTCAACCCCCCCGGATCAGCCGCAGCACTTCCGGGAGCAGGTCACGCGTGGTGCTCAGGGCTTCGTTGCCGTAAATGGTTTCGCTGCCGGACCAGTCGCCGAAGTAGCCGCCGGCCTCCCGGAGAATGACCGGGAAGGGCCCGCAGTCGTAGGGGTTCATAATGGGGTCCAGCATAAGCTCCAGGCGCCCCGCGGCCACCAGGGCGTGGCCGTAGGCGTCGGACCAGCCGACGCCGTGATAGGCGACATCGAGAATTCGCTGCCAGGCCGCTTCGCGTCCGGCGGCCTTGAAACTGGCGGCGTTGGTGAAGGAGACGATGCCGCGGGACAGGTTCTCGGCGCTGCTGACCCGGCAGCGCCGGCCGTTTAAAAAACACCCGGCGCCGTCGGCCGCATAGAGCATTTCATCCAGGGCCGGGAAATAGGCCGACCCGGCGACAATGCGTTTTTCGATCTCCAGCCCGATGAGGACCCCGTACAGCGGCACCCCGCGGACAAAGGCCTTGGTGCCGTCGATGGGATCGATCCACCAGCAGGGCGCGGATGCGTCGGCGCCGGTCGTGCCGAACTCCTCGCCGACGATGCGGTGCCCGGGGAAGCGCTGCTCGATTCGCCGGCGGATCAGCTCCTCCGCCTTGCGGTCGGCAATCGTGACCGGCGTGTCGTCGGCCTTCATCTCCGGCTGCAGTTCGGTCCGGAAATAACCGAGGGTCAGGCGGCCGGCTTCATGGGCGGTCCGGACGGCGAATTCCACATATTCTTGCAAATGGGATGAAGCCATGCTTTTCCTCAACAACCGTTCGGGTCAGCAGGTTCCGTGTGTCCACGTTCACTGCACATGAATCGACCTGCATCCCCTTGCAGGTCGATTCATATCGGGCTTCCCAAGTTGGCGAACATCCGCTCCCGCCACAGGTCCTGCCGGACGATGCAGACGTCCCCCTGGTCGTCGCGCGTGGCGACCACAGTGCCGAACTCTTCGGGTTCGACGAGGGCACAGGCCTGGCCCGTCCAATTGGCGAAATCGGGCTTGACCGAAATGAAACGCTCCATGGCCTTTTTGCCGACAGGCACAAAACAGCCCAGGTCGGGCAGGTAGATGGTGTCCCGAGCTTTCCTCTGGTCGTGAACATAGTAGGCGATCATGTCCGGTTTCTCCTTGCGGCAGGTTCAAACCATTCGGCAGCACTATAACGCATTTCCATGCGGTTGGCGAGGCAACATCGCATCACCCAAGAGCGCCATACAATCGTACCGTGTTTGCGGCAAGGGTTTCCATGACCTGCTGCTCGGAGAGCCTCTTGATTTCGGCGATGACTTTGACCGCCATGGGCAGATTCGCCGGCTCGTTGCGCACCTGCGGGTCCGCGCCGAGCACCGGACTGTCGGTTTCAACGAGCAAACAGCTAAGCGGAAGCTGTTTGACGAGCTTCTGCTTCTGCCGGGAGCGCATCACTGAGGGCGGGATGGAAAAGAAATATCCGGCCTCGACCGCGATGACGGCCCAGACTCCCGCCGCACGCGCCCGCTTAAGGACTTCGCCCAAGTCTCTAGCAAATTCCGGGCTGCACAGATGGGCGTGGGTGTCGAAAAGCAGTAGCAGGGTCGAGTTCATCCGAATTGTTATACAGAGTGTGGCAGCGGAAAAACACGGGTAGCCACCTCCGCGTGGGGCTTGCGGCTGTTCGGGCTTTCCATGGCGCGCAAATCGTCGGGCAGACCTGAATCTTCGGTTTTGCGACCCACGGCAATGGCGGCCATCACGAGGTATTCCTCCCTGGAGGCGCCTAGCACTTCGTGCGCCTTCTCCGGATTGAAGCCGGCCATGGCATGCGCGTAAAGCCCCAGCTTGCGCGCCTGCAGCGCCAGCGCCATCCAGGCGGCGCCGGCGTCGTACGGCGCGTGGCGGTTCTCCTTGCCGGTTTTCTGAAAGTTGCGCCGCGCCAGGACGAACATCAGGAGCGGCGCTTTACTCGCCCAGAGCTGGTTTTTGGCGGCCAGGCAGGAGACCAGCTTGGCACGCTCTTCCGGCTCGGTGGCGTAGACGAACAGCCACGGCTGCTCGTTGAAACAGGACGGCGCCCAGCGTGCGGCCTCGAAGAGCGTCTGGATCTCCCGGTCCGACAGCGGGTCGGATGCAAACGCCCGCGGCGACCAGCGGTCGGTGAACATGCTGTCGATGTCCCAGTCGGGGATGCGGGAGTTCGGTGGCTTGGCGTTCATGCGGCCTCCTTTTGCGGAAAAAAGAAAGACCGGCTACCTCGCGACCAGGCGTGTTCGGGGCGTGCTCCACCCCGGGGTCCGCCCAAAGTGGGGCTTCCCCCCACATGCCTGTTCGCGAAACAACCGGCCTGCTCGGTGCGCTTCAAGGAAAATCAGGACTGCGCGGAGTCTTTCTCGGTGGTCTTTTTCTTCTTGGGGCGCGCGTTGCCGTGGGTCCCGCGCCAGACTTTGCCCTTTTTGGAGCGACGATCACCTTTTCCCATTCATCTTCCTCCTTGGAGAATTCAGCTGCAGTAGGGTCTATACCACAGGCGGGCCGACGAGTTCAATAGCGCTGCCGGCACGCGGTGCCTTCACTCCGCCCAGCACTCTGGAGACCAGGCCCTCGACCAGGGACTCGGCCTGCGCCAGTTGCGCGGCAGATTCGAACGACGATGAAAGCTCGCGCAAGACACGGTCGTGCTCGGACGGCCGGGCGCCGATGCGGTCGTAGTCGATGGGCGCGGGCAGGTAGAGCCCATCGTTGAAAAAGTAGTTGCCCGGGCCCTTCCAGCCCGGGCCATGGTAAGGCCAGGTCAGCTTCGCCCCGAACAGCTCCCGCAGCGCGTTCCTGGCCGGTTCGCTGGCGCTGATCTCGGCCTCCGCGAGCCGGCGGCCCAGCCGGCTTTCAATCTCCCCGAAGAAAGCGGCCAGCAGCCGCTCTTCGGTGACCACGAGCCCATAGAGGTACCAGTCCGTGCAGACCGTTTTAACGATTTCCTTGTGTACGGCGGGCAGGTTCCGGTAGGTGGGGCAGAAGTAGTCGCGGCAGGCCAGCCCGCCGTAGAAGCTCAACCCACGGTAGTCGATCCCGTCGTTGCCGTCGGCCAGGGGGTGGAGCAGGCAGCCGGGCCGTGAGCCGTGCGGGCCGATGAGCCCGAGAAACGGGCACGCGTAGAAATCGGCATACGGCCGCTCGCACTGCTCGTGCCGCTCCGTTTCCAGACGGAAGGCGTCGATCGCGTCGATGTCGCGGGCAACCCGTCGGAAGTTTTCAGTGCGACCGCCCAGGAGTTCCTGCAGGCGGCCCCGCGTGGCGTCGGGGCGGTTGTAAAGGCCGCAGCAGGCGCCGCAGGACACGGTGTCGTTCACCTGGCAGAGGTACACGCCGCCGGGCGCAACGGGTTCGGGCGGCTTCAGGCGGCTGGGTGCGATCGGGTTCATCCGGCTTTAAGCCTCCATCCGTCGTTTCCACTCATACAGCGCCACGGCCGTCGCGGCGGCGGCGTTGAGCGACTCCACCTCCGGCCGGATGGGGATGCGCACGGCGCGGCGGCGCCACGGCTCGGGCAGGCCCGGGCCTTCCAGCCCGGCCAGCAGGCCGAAGGCCGCCGGGAACGCCTCCTTACGGATGTCGCCCCCCTCGGCCGAGAGCGCGACGATCGGCAATTCGTGCGGGACGGCATCCAGGGCGGGTCCCTGGCGCAGCGGCAGGCTCAGCGCGGCGCCGCCGGAAGCGCGCAGGGCCTTCGGGTGGAAGGGGTGGGCGCTTTCCGCCAGCAGAATTGCCT
>Ga0316616_100000416_pt1 | contig 13329 bp, 7 predicted proteins | sample OWC_Aug_M1_C1_D1_FD_207660 | JGI IMG/M metagenome (GOLD analysis project Ga0316616, IMG submission 207660) | Wetland soil microbial communities from Old Woman Creek delta, Ohio, United States - OWC_Aug_M1_C1_D1_B | ecosystem: Environmental > Terrestrial > Soil > Wetlands | place: USA: Ohio... | reverse complement strand
CGGCCAGGAATGGCCGCAGCAAATCCGTCACGAGGCCACGGGTCCCGAGGCTCCCGTCCTCGGTCGTCACGTGCAGGCCCGCCCCCACCGCCTCGAAGTCCGCCGCACAGAGGATGTCCTCCGCCGCCCTGCCGCCGAGGAACACCTCGATACGGGGGATGGGGGGTGGGGGATGGGGGGTGGGGGTTGGTCCCCGGGGGTCGGGGATCGGGGGTCGGCAAGTGCTCCCCCGGCGCACAGTGCCTCGTGCCTTACCCGTCTCTTCTACTGGCTCTTGCCCGCTGACCCCTAGTTCCTGGCCCCTGACCCCTGACCCCTGGTCCCTGATCCCTGATCCCCGTTCCCTGCCGACCTGCGCGGCCAGTGCCGCGATCGGCGGCACGCCGATACCGCCAGCGACCAGCACGGCCCGTGCCGTCTCCGCCGGCACGCTGAAGGCGTTGCCGAGCGGTCCCAGCAGCTCGACCTCCTGGCCGGGCTCCATCCGGGATAGGGTGTGCGTCCCCTTGCCGACAACCTTGTACAGGATCTCGACGACCGGCCCCCCGGGCGGCGATGCCGGCTCCCGCGCCGCGGGGGACACGCGGTAGAGGGAATAGGCCCGCGGCAGGAACGGATCCCCGACCCAGGGCGGGCGCACCATCACGAACTCCCCCGCCCGGAACGCCGGCGGAAAGCCGGGGGCGGCGATCCCCAGATGGCGATAGGCGGGCGAGAGGCAGCGGTTCCGGACGATGGTGGCGCGCACGAGGTCCTCAGACGGCGGCGTGGTACTCCTGGAGGCTGCGGATGCCCATGTCTAGTTGACGCATGGACCGCAGGGCCTCCGCCAGGGCCAGGGCAGCCGCCATGGTCGTGAAGTAGGGAATCCCCATGGTCACCGCCGTGCGGCGGATCGAGTAGGAGTCCTGGCGGGCGCTGCGGCCCTCGGGGGTGTTGATCACCATGACCACTTCACCGTTCTTCATGCGGTCCACGATGTGGGGCCGCACGCCCTCCGTGACCTTGTAGACCCGCTCCACCGGGATGCCGGCCCGCTGGATGGCCGCCGCCGTCCCCTCGGTGGCCAGGAGGCGGAACCCCAGCTCCGCGAACTGCCTGGCGAGGGTCGCCACGATGGGCTTGTCCTTCTCCCGGACGCTGAGGAAGAGCGTGCCCTCCGTCGGCAGCGGGCCGTTGGCGGCGATCTGGGACTTGGCGAAGGCCCGCCCGAAGTCGGCGTCGATCCCCATCACCTCACCCGTGGATTTCATCTCGGGCCCCAGCACGGCGTCCACGTTGGGGAACTTGGCGAAGGGGAGCACGGCCTCCTTGACCGCCACGTGGGGGAGGCGGCGCTCGGCGGTGAAGCCCAGCTCGGCCAGGCTCGCGCCCAGCATGACCTTGGCCGCCAGCTGCGCCAGCGGCACCCCGATGGCCTTGCTCACGAAGGGCACCGTCCGGGAGGCGCGCGGGTTGACCTCGAGCACATAGACCTGCCCGTCCTTGATGGCGAACTGGACGTTGATCAGGCCCACCACGCCCAGCTCCAGCGCCATGGCGGCGGTCTGTCGGCGGATGTCGTCGAGCAAGGGCTCGGGCACCGAGCGGGACGGCAGCGAGCAGGCCGAGTCGCCCGAGTGGATCCCGGCCTCCTCGATGTGCTCCATGATCCCGCCGATGACCACCATCCGGCCGTCCGAGACGGCATCCACGTCCATCTCGATGGCATCCTCCAGGAACTTGTCCACCAGGATGGGATGGTCCGGCGAGGCCTGCACCGCCCGCTCGATGTAGCTGCGCAGATCGCTCTCGTCGTAGACGATCTCCATGGCGCGCCCGCCCAGGACGTAGGAGGGCCGCACCAGGACCGGGTAGCCGATCTGGCGCGCGATCAGGGCCGCCTGGTTGAACGAGACGGCGCTGCCGTTGGGGGGCTGGTTCAGCCCGAGCTTGAGCAGCACCTGCTTGAAGCGCTCCCGGTCCTCGGCCCGATCGATGGCGTCCGGGGACGTGCCCAGGATCTTGACCCCCGCGCGCTGCAGGGGCACCGCCAGCTTGAGCGGCGTCTGGCCGCCGAACTGGACGATGACCCCGACCGGCCGCTCCTTCTCCACGATGTTCAGCACGTCCTCGAAGGTGAGCGGCTCGAAGTAGAGCCGGTCGGCCGTGTCGTAGTCGGTGGAGACCGTCTCGGGGTTGCAGTTGACCATGATGGTCTCGTACCCGAGCTGCCGCAGCGCGAAGACGGCGTGGACGCAGCAGTAGTCGAACTCGATCCCCTGCCCGATGCGGTTGGGCCCGGCGCCCAGGATCACCACCTTGGGCCGCCCCGTGGGGTTGGCCTCGCACTCGCGCTCGTAGGTCGAGTACAGGTAGGGCGTGTACGCCACGAACTCCGCCGCGCAGGTGTCCACCATCTTGTAGGTGGCCTCGATCCCCATGCGCTTGCGGGCATCCCGCACGACCATCTCCTCCGAGCCGGCGAACCTGGCCAGGTGCCGGTCGGAGAAGCCCAGGACCTTGGCCTCGCGCATGACCGGCGCGGTGAGCAGGCGGATCAGCGAGGCCCGCCCGCTCTCGGGGCGGCGCAGCCCTTCCTCGAACTCGACGATCTGGCGGATGTTGGCCAGGAACCAGGGGTCGATCCGGGTCAGGTCGTGGATCTCCGCGAGGTCCATGCCCAGCCGCATGGCGTCAGCGATCAGGAAGACCCGGTCCCACTTGGGGACCCGCAGCCGCTCGCGCAGCTGCTTCAGTGTCGCCTCGCGCGGCTCGTGGCCGTCCTTGAGGCGGGGCTCGAGGCCGTAGGCGTCGATCTCGAGGGAGCGGATCGCCTTCTGCAGCGCCTCCTTGAAGGTCCGGCCGATGGCCATCACCTCGCCCACCGACTTCATCTGGGTGGTGAGCGTGTCGTCGGCCCCCGGGAACTTCTCGAAGGCCCAGCGGGGGACCTTCACCACGCAGTAGTCGATGGTGGGCTCGAAGCTGGCCGGGGTCTCGCGGGTGATGTCGTTGCGCACCTCGTCCAGGCCGTAGCCCACCGCCAGCTTGGCGGCGATCTTGGCGATGGGGAAGCCGGTGGCCTTGCTGGCCAGGGCGGAGCTGCGCGAGACGCGGGGGTTCATCTCGATGACGACCATCCGGCCCGTCGCCGGATCCACGGCGAACTGGATGTTGCTGCCGCCGGTCTCGACCCCGATCTCGCGGATGATGGCGATAGCGGCATCCCGCATCCGCTGGTATTCCTTGTCGGTCAGCGTCTGGGCCGGCGCCACCGTGATGGAGTCCCCGGTGTGGATGCCCATGGGGTCGAAGTTCTCGATGGAGCAGATGATGACCACGTTGTCCCTGAGGTCCCGCATCACCTCCAGCTCGAACTCCTTCCAGCCGATGACCGAGGCCTCGACCAGGATCTGGTGGGTGGGGCTGAGGCCCAGCCCCCACTGCACGTGCTCCTCGAACTCCTGCCGGTTGTAGGCGATGTTGCCGCCCGTCCCCCCCAGGGTGAAGGAGGGGCGGATGATGGCCGGGTAACCCACCCGCTGGATGATCTCCAGCGCGTCCGCCAGCGAGTGGGCGTAGCCGCTCTCCGGGACCTCCAGGCCGATCCGGGCCATGGCCTGCTTGAACAGCTCCCGGTCCTCGGCCTTCTTGATGGCCGGGAGCTTGGCCCCGATCAGCTCCACGTGGTAGCGGTCCAAGACCCCCGACTCGGCCAGGGCCACGGCGGTGTTCAGGGCCGTCTGGCCGCCCAGGGTCGGCAGCAGCGCATCCGGCCGCTCCCGCTCGATGATGGCCGTCACCACCGCCGGCGTGATGGGCTCGATGTAGGTCCGGTCACCGAACTCCGGGTCGGTCATGATCGTGGCGGGGTTGCTGTTCACCAGGATGACGCGATAGCCCTCCTCCCGCAGCGCCTTGCAGCCCTGCGTCCCCGAGTAGTCGAACTCGCACGCCTGGCCGATGACGATCGGCCCGGAGCCGACGATCAGGATGCTGCGGATGTCCGTGCGCTTGGGCACTCTGGTTTCCGCGCTTCCACACGCAGAAGCGGTCAAGAGGGCGAAACGCCGAAGTCGTAACCCCTCGGGCAACTCGGGGGGCCGGCACACTTCAATGCCCCAATGCCCTGCAACCGATCTAGGCACTCCCCGCCAGCGCGATGCGCGGGGCGCCGACGGGCGCGGGCGTCGCCCGCCCCGCTGCGCTCAGCATCTCCACGAAGCGCCGGAACAGGTAGTTGGCGTCGTGCGGGCCGGGCGAGGCCTCGGGGTGGTACTGGACCGAGAACAGGGGCCAGCGCCGGTGCATCAGCCCCTCGCAGGTCCGGTCGTTGAGGTTGACGTGGGTCATCTGGATGTCGTCGGGATCGCCCAGGATCCGCCCGCCCGGCGCGGCCGCGAACGAGGCCATGTCCACCGCGAAGCCGTGGTTCTGGGCGGTGATCTCCACCTTGCCGGTGGTCAGGTCCTTGACCGGGTGGTTGCCGCCGTGGTGGCCGAACTTCAGCTTGTAGGTCCGGCCCCCCAGGGCGAGGCCCAGGATCTGGTGCCCCAGGCAGATCCCGAAGATGGGCTTCACCCCGATCAGCGACCGCACCGCCTCGATCAGGTAGGGCACGCCCTCGGGGTCGCCGGGCCCGTTCGACAGGAAGATCCCGTCGGGTTCGTGGCGCAGCACCTCGTCGGCCGGGGTCGAGGCCGGGACGACCGTCACCTCGCAGCCCGCGCTCACCAGTTGGCGCAGGATGTTCCACTTGATGCCGCAGTCGTAGGCCACCACCCGGTGACGCCGGGGCCCGCGGGCCTCGAACTGGGCGCTGAACAGGCTGAGCTGGCCCAGGTCGGCTGTCACCCCCGGGTCTCGGCCCTCGGCGCCCGGCTCCAGGTAGCCCTGGGGCCACTCCCACACCCCGCGGCGCCAGGTGAAGGGTGCCGCGCAGCAGACCTCCCGCACCAGATCGCGGCCGATCAGGCCGGGCGAGGCCTTGGCCTTGGCCACCAGGCTGCGCGGATCGTCGTCCGTGGTCGAGATCACGCCCTCCTGCGCCCCGTGGTCGCGGAGGTGCCGGGTGAGGGCCCGCGTGTCGATCCCCTGGATGCCCACGATCTCGCACTCGCGCAGGTACTCCTCCAGCGACTTGCGCGCCCGCCAGCTGCTGGGCAGCGCGCTGCCCTCCTTGACGACGAAGCCTTCCACGCAGGGGCGCTCCGACTCCACGTCCTCGGGGTTGACCCCGTAGTTGCCGATCAGCGGGTAGGTCATGGTCACGATCTGTCCCTTGTAGGACGGATCGGTCAGGATCTCCTGGTACCCGCTCATGCTGGTGTTGAACACGACCTCGCCCACGGTCTCGCCCGCCGCCCCGAAGGAGGTCCCCTCGAAGAGCGCGCCGTCGGCCAGGACCAGGATCGCCTTCCCCGCGGCCATGCCTCTTACTCCTCAGCCCTGCAGCTCCCACACCACCTTGCCCCCCACGATGGTGGCCAGCACCTCCCCGCGCAGCTTCCAGCCGTCAAAGGGGGAGTTGCGCGCCTTGGAGGCGAACTTGCGCACCTCCACCACCCACTCTCGCCCCGGGTCCACGATGGTCACGTCGGCGTCCGCCCCGACCGAGAGCGTGCCCTTGGGCAGGCGGAAGATGCGGGCCGGATCCGACGTCAGCCTTGCGATGGCCTGGGGCAGCGTGAGGACCCCGCCGTCCACCAGCGTCGTCACCGTCAGGCCAAAGGCCGTCTCCAGCCCGAGGATGCCGTTGGCGGCGTAATCGAACTCGACCTCCTTGTCCTGCTGCGTGTGGGGGGCGTGGTCGGTGGCGATGGCGTCGATGGTCCCGTCGCGGAGCGCCGTCTTCACCGCCTCGACGTGGCGGGCGGAGCGCAGGGGCGGGCTCATCTTGGTCTGGGTGCTGAAGCTCCTGACCGCCTCGTCCGTCAGGGCGAAGTGGTGGGGGGCCACCTCGCAGGTGACGGGCAGGCCCTTGGCCTTGGCCTCGCGGATCAGCCGGAGGGCCTCCGCCGTGCTCACGTGGGCCACGTGGTAGTGGCTCCCCGTCAGCTCCGCCAGCAGGAGATCCCGGGCCACGATCACCGCCTCGGAGGCGGCAGGGATCCCCCGCATGCCGAGCTCCGTGCTCACCAGCCCCTCGTGCATGCTCCCCTTCCCGGTCAGGTGCGCGTCCTCGGCGTGCTGGATGACCGGGATGTCGAAGAGGCCGGCATACTCCAGCGCGCGGCGCATGATCTCGGCGTTCATCACCGGCTTGCCGTCGTCCGAGATGGCCACGCAGCCCGTGGTGACCAGCTCGCCGATCTCCGCCAGCTGCTCGCCCTGCAGCCCCTTGGAGATGGCGCCGATGGGGTACACGTTCACCACCCCGTCCCGGCGCGCCCGGTCCAGGATGAACTCCGTCACCGACTGGTTGTCGTTGACCGGGCTGGTGTTGGCCATGCAGCAGACGCTGGTGAAGCCCCCCCGGGCGGCCGCGCGGGTCCCGGTGGCGATCGTCTCCATGTCCTCGCGCCCGGGCTCGCGCAGGTGCACGTGCAGGTCCACGAACCCCGGGCACACCACCTTGCCGCGGGCGTCCAGCACCCGGTCGGCGGCCGCGGCGGGCCGGCTGCCCCGCGGCGGCCCCACCGCGGCGATGCGCCCGTCCTCGATCAGGACGTCCAGCGCCTCGTCCACGGCATTGGCGGGATCGATCACCCGTCCACCTTCGATCAGGATACGCATGACCACTCCATCTGGGGTCGGGGTCCGGGGGCCGGGAAGATCCCCTGCCAGGCACCCCCCGCCTTGGTCGCTGTCCATTCCGGAGAATTCACGAGCCCCGTCGTGAATTCTCCGGCCTAGTTGCTCGCCGCCTGCCCTCCCGCCAGCAGGTACAGCAGCGCCATCCGGATGGCCAGCCCGTTCTCGACCTGGTTCAGGATCAGGGAGTACGGGCCGTCGGCCACCTCGGGGGCGATCTCCACCCCGCGGTTGATGGGCCCGGGGTGCATGATGAGGACGTTCTGCTTCGCCGCCTTCAGCCGGTCCGCGTTCAGCCCGAACAGCTTCGAGTACTCGCGCAGCGTCGGGAAGAACCCGCCCCCCTGCCGCTCGAGCTGGATGCGCAGCATCATGATGATGTCCACGTCGGCGATGGCGGCCTCGATCCGGCGGAAGACCTCGACGCCGAGCCGCTCCAGGTGGCGCGGCAGCAGCGTCGGCGGCCCGCACACCCGGACCTGCATCCCCATCTTCTGCATGGCGTAGATGTTGGAGCGAGCCACGCGGCTGTGCTGGATGTCGCCCACGATGGCCGCCTTCAGCCCGGCCAGGGTCGCCCGCTGCTCCCGGATGGTGAACAGGTCGAGCAGGGCCTGGGTGGGATGCTCGTGGGCGCCGTCCCCGGCGTTGATGACGGAGGTCCGGGTGAGCAGCTCCGCCAGGAGCTTCGGCGCCCCCGCCGCCGAGTGCCGGATGACGACGACATCCGGGTGCATGGCCTGCAGGGTGAGCCCGGTGTCTTTCAGGCTCTCCCCCTTGGCCACGCTGCTGCTGCTCGCCGAGATGTTGATGACGTCGGCGCTCATCCACTTGCCCGCGATCTCGAAGGACGTCCGCGTGCGCGTGCTGGCCTCGTAGAAGAGGTTGATGACCGTCTTGCCGCGCAGCGTCGGCACCTTCTTGATGTCGCGCGAGGCGATCTCCTTCATGGAGACCGCCGTGTCCAGGATGAGCTGGATCTCCTCCGGCGAGAGCTCCTGGATCCCCAGCAGGTCCTTGCGCTTCAAGCCCGTGCCCATGTGCACCTCCGCAACGACCGGGACATTTCGACTCTGCGGCAAAACACGGCGAGGGGGACTGCGCGGCAGGGACGGCAGGAACGGCAGCGGGCCCGAGAAAGCCGGCGGCGGGCGCCCGCGGACTCGGAGCGGCAGCGGCCCTCCGCCGGGCCCGGCGGACGTCCGGCCCCGATCCTCCCGGGGCCGGACCCCAGCTTGGCCTTTTCCGGACCGCCCATGTCGCTGATCTCCATCACGGACTCCCGAGCCCGGATTATTCACGAAGGACACGGGAATAATCCGGGCTTACTTGACCAGGAGCGATTCCCGCCTGCAGCGGGATGGTTCCTGGTGGTAGGCAGACCGGGTACCCGTCCCGCGACCCGCGGGCGGGGTGCCCTGTCCCGGGCACCGGCGGCGCCTGTTCCGTCCCGGACCGCCGACCCTAAGGTTTTCCCTTAAGCCCGCATAACTCGCGGGCACCATTCGCGATTTATGCGGGCTATGCGGACACGCTCTCGGGCTCCGCGCTGCGCACGGCGGAGCGCACGTGAGCGGCGGCGCCCACCCGGGGCCCCGCCGCGGTGATCTCGCCCGGCGTCTCGGACTCGAACTTCTTGAAGTTCTCGACGAAGCGGTAGGCGAGCTGCCGGTACCGCTCCATGTACTGGTCCTTGTTCGGCCAGGACTCGGCCGGGTTGAGCACGCTGGGCGGAACCCCGTCGCAGCTCCGGGGCACCTGGTACCCGAACACCGGGTCCGTGGCGAATTCCACGCCCAGGAGCCTGCCGCTCAGCACCGCATTCAGGAGCCCGCGGGTGTAGCCGATGCTGATGCGCTTGCCGATGCCGTAGGGACCGCCGATCCAACCGGTGTTCACCAGCCAGCAGTTGACGCCGTAGCGCAGGATCTTGCGCTTGAGCAGCTCGGCGTACGCCGACGGGTGATGCACCATGAAGGGGGCGCCGAAGCAGGTGCTGAAGGTGATCTCGGGCTCCTTGCCCAGGCCCACCTCGGTCCCCGCGATCTTGGAGGTGTACCCCGAGATGAACTGGTAGAGCGCCTGGTCGGGCGTCAGCTTGGCGATGGGGGGCATGACGCCCGAGGCGTCACAGGTGAGCAGGATGATGTTCTTGGGGTGCCCGCCCGCCTTCTCCGGCACCGCGTTGTCGATGCACTCCAGCAGGTAGGAGGCCCGCGTGTTCTCGGTGAAGCTGGCGTCGTCCAGATCGATCTTGCGGCTGACCGGGTCGAAGACCACGTTTTCCAGGATCGTGCCGAAGCGCCGGGTGCAGGCGTAGATCTGGGGCTCGGCCGTGGGGGACAGGGCGATCACCTTGGCGTAGCAGCCCGCCTCGAAGTTGAAGACGCCGGCGTCGCTCCAGCCGTGCTCGTCGTCCCCGATGAGCCGCCGCTGCGGATCCGCCGACAGGGTGGTCTTGCCCGTGCCCGACAGGCCGAAGAAGATGGCCACGTCCCCGTCCGGCCCGACGTTGGCCGAGCAGTGCATGGGCAGCACCCCCTCCAGAGGCAACAGGTAGTTCAGCACCGTGAAGATGGACTTCTTGATCTCCCCGGCGTAGGCGGTATTCCCGATGACGCACAGCCGCTGCTCGAAGTTGAGCGCGATGAAGGTGTTGGAGCCCGTGCCGTCGATCTGCGGGATGCCCTTGAAGGTGGGGGCGCAGATCACCGTGAACTCCGGGACGTGCTGGCGGTACTCCTCCAGCTTCCGGGGCAGCAGGAACATGTTCCGGGCGAAGAGGCTGTGCCAGGCGTGCTCCGTGATGATGCGGACGGGCATGCGGTACTCCGCATCCGCCCCCACGTAGCAGTCCTGCACGAAGGCGTCCCGCCCCTGGAAGAAGCCCTGCAGGCGGCCGACCAGCTCGTTGAACTTGTCGGCCGCGAAGGGCCGGTTGTACTGCCCCCACCAGATGTTGCCCTCGGTGCTCGGCTCCTTCACCACGAACTTGTCGGCCGCCGCGCGCGCGGTGTGCTTGCCCGTGTTGACCACCAGCGGCCCCTGGGCGGTCATCCGTCCCTCGCGGCGGAAGAGGGCCTCCTCGTACAGGGCCTCGACGGGCAGGTTCCAGTAGGCCTGGTGCAGCTGCGTGAGCCCGTGGTTCTCCAGCCCGTAGTCGCTCTTCAGGGCCCGGGCCTCGCCCTGGGCGGGTGTCCTGATGTCCAGCAAGTTGCTCATAGCCAAGCCCTCACCATGCGGCGGTCGCCGATGTAGATTTCGTTGGGCGAGTTGGGATCCAGGGCCCACTTGATGCGGGCGATCCCCTCGGTGATGTCCTTGATGGAGCCGGCGTAGCTCAGGCGCAGGTGCCCCTCCATGCCGAACTCGCGGCCCGGCACCGTGACCACCAGCGCCTTCTTCAGCAGGAAGTCCGACAGCGCCACGGAGTCCTTGTAGTAGGCGCGGAAGTCCGGGAAGCAGTAGAAGGTGCCGTCCGGCTTCACGCACTTGACGCCGGTGAAGGAGTGCAGCTCCTGCAGGGCCACGTCCCGGTTGTTCTCGATGGTCAGGCGCAGCCCCTCCACCGTGCTCTGCAGCCCGGTGAGTGCCCCCTCCGCCCCGGCCTGCATGACCAGCGAGGCGCAGGAGGTGGTCTGGGCCTGCACGTTGGTCATCACCTCGACCAGCTTGCGGCCGGCGATGGTCCAGCCGATCCGGAACCCGGTCATCCCGTAGAGCTTGGAGATGCCGTTGATGACGATGACGCGCGACTCGTCCACGTCCCGCCCGGTATGGGCGTAGGCCGAGGGGGCCCGCTTCCCGTCGAAGACGAGCTTGTGGTAGATGTCGTCCGTGATCAGGTAGATACCCTTCCGCTCGCAGAACTCGACGATCTCGGCGACGAAGGCCTCCGAGTACATCACCCCGGACGGGTTGTTGGGGCTGTTGATGATGATGGCCTTGGTGGCCGGGCTCACCGCCCGCTGGATGTCGGCCATCCGGGGGTGGTAGCCCCCGTCCTCGGGCACCACCGTGATGGGCACCCCGTAGACCATCTTCACCATCTCGGGGTAGCTCACCCAGTACGGGGCGGGGATGATCACCTCGTCCTGCGGGTTCAGGATGCTGAACAGGACGTTGTAGACCGCCTGCTTGGCACCGGAGGAGACGATCACGTTCTCGGGCGGCACCGCCCGTCCGTAGTTCTCCTCGGTGTAGCGGATGATCGCCTTCTTCAGGGAGGGGATGCCGTCGGTGGGGACGTACTTGACGTCGCCGTTCACCAGCTTCGCCGCCGAGCTCAGGATGGCGGCGATGGGGGTCTTGTTCTTGGGCTCCCCGGCGCCCAGGTGCGTGACCGGCAGGCCCTTCTCCCGCAGCAGCCGGGCTTCTTCGTTGAGCCGCAGCGTCGGCGACTCGGCAATCGATCGGGCAAGCGTGCTGATACTCATGGCTGAACTGACCTCCTGTGTCTCCAGGGTCTCCAATCGAGGTCTGTCCTCGGTGGCATGGTGCTCGCTATGCGGTTGTCCGGGTGGTCGGCTGTCGTCTGGCGTCAGGCGCCAGACTTATTGTCCTCCAGCTTTCCCTCCTCCAGGATCACCACCCGGTCCGTACCGTCCTCCTCGCCGAGCAGGACCTGCACCTGCTCCTGGTGCGAGGTGGGGACGTTCTTGCCCACGTAGTCCGCGCGGATCGGCAGCTCCCGGTGTCCCCGGTCCACCAGGACGGCCAGCTGGATCAAGCTGGGGCGGCCCAGGTCCATCAGGGCATCCATGGCGGCCCGGCAGGAGCGGCCGGTGTACAGGACGTCGTCCACCAGGACGACCTTCTTCTCGTTCACCGAGAACGGGATCTCGGTGCGGCGCACGATCGGCCGGCCCGCCGACGCCACGCCGACATCGTCCCGGTACAGGGTGATGTCCAGGGCCCCCACGGGAACCGTCACGCCCTCGATCTCCTGCAGCTTCGCGGCGATGCGCTGGGCGAGCTCCACCCCCCGGCTGCGCAGCCCGACCAGCACGACCTCCCGCACGCCCTTGTTTCGCTCGATGATCTCGTGCGCAATGCGGGTGATGGCGCGGGCCATCGCGGCGGCATCGAGGATCTGGGCCTTTTCCCGCGTGGCGTTCATGCGCCCTCCGGGCACAAAAAAACCTCCTCGCCCGATTGCGCGAGGAGGTTTCTGGATGTCGCAGATACAGCCAACGGCACGACCGACTTCCTTTCGGACTTCACGGAGTCCGCATTAAAGGCTGGCAGTTTGTAGCAGGATGGCCCTCCACTCGTCAAGAGGGAAAATGCCCTCCGCGCAGGTTTTTTTGGTCCGTTTCCGGATCGGGGGCGGCCGTCGCCCCCCGGTCCACGCGGCCGGGCGAACGTTGACCCAATGTTCACGGAACGTTATACAAGGAAGGTCCAGTGTCTCCGCAGGGATGATGCTGGGGCAGACAGGAAACCCTCTTCAGTCAAATTGGTCATTGCAATTTAGCCCGGAGAATTCACGAGGTCTTGGTGAATTCTCCGGGCTAGAGACCGGCGCGCAGGATCTCCACGGGCGCAAAGTCGTCGGTCAGGATGGGCACCTCGCCGACATCGACCGGGATCTCCATCAGTTGCGAGGCAAACAGCGCCAGCTCCGAGGCCGGGACCAGCTTGCCCGCGGCGCGCCCGGCGCGGGCCATCAGCTCTGCCCGGCTGAGGCGTGGGCCGTCCTTGGTGGCGAAGAGGATGACGTTGATCTCGCCCAGGATGATCCCGGTGCTCAGGTCGTAGGTGGGGACGACGTAGACCACGGGGAAGGTCTCGGACAGGGTCCGGTACATCGCCCGGAAGAAGCCGCTGCCCGGCCCGCGCAGGCTCGCGATGATGTTGCTGACGACGAAGCCGCCGGGCGCGAGGTGCGCCGCGACCTCCTGGTAGAACTCCCGCGTGGTGAGGTGGAACGGGATGGTGTCGGAGTTGTAGGCATCCAGGAAGATCAGGTCGTACTTGGCGGCCGCCTGCTGGACGAAGCGGCGGCCGTCCTGCGGGTGCAGCCGCAGCCGCGCATCCTCCGGCACCTGGAAGTACCGCGTGGCGATGGCGATGACCTCCGGGTCGATGTCCACCACGTCAATGGCGACGTCCGGGAAGTCCCGGTGCAGCCGCTTGGGGAACGAGCCGCCGCCCAACCCCAGGATCAGCACCCGCTTGGGCTCCGGCCTGAAGGCCACCGACAGCGCCAGGAACCGGGTGTAGCGCAGGATCAGCTCGGTCGGATCCTTCAGCAGCATGGCACTCTGGCGCAGGTTGTCGAAATCCATGTAGCGGGTGTTGCCATCCTCGGCGAGATAGATGTGGTTGTAGAACGAGTCCTTCTCGACCAGCACGCCGGGCTCCGCCGCCCGCGTCTTGCCGTACCAGAGGATCGTCGCCAGCACCAGGGCGAAGCAGACGACCGCCGCCACCACCTTGCCCGTCCGGCGCTCGCCCAGGAAGACCGCGGCGGCCACGACGAGCAGCGTCAGCCCCAGGCCGTGCACGATCTTGGCCACCCCCAGCAGCGAGATGAAGTAGAAGGCCGTGGCCAGGGTGCCCGCGATGCTGCCGGCGGTGGACACGGCGTAG
>Ga0316616_100000415_pt1 | contig 13338 bp, 12 predicted proteins | sample OWC_Aug_M1_C1_D1_FD_207660 | JGI IMG/M metagenome (GOLD analysis project Ga0316616, IMG submission 207660) | Wetland soil microbial communities from Old Woman Creek delta, Ohio, United States - OWC_Aug_M1_C1_D1_B | ecosystem: Environmental > Terrestrial > Soil > Wetlands | place: USA: Ohio... | reverse complement strand
GAGGCAGCGCTGCGAAATGTGCGATCAGCGGCCGGTCGGCGTAGGCCGGATCCTGCGGCGGCTTGAAGCAGTCCCACAGCGACATGTCCAGGTAATCGATCTGGCCGCCGGCCATCACCTGCTGCGCCAGTGCCAGCGCCTCGCTCATGCGGATGTCGAAGCGTTCGGGCGACAGCCGCAGGCCGAGCTGGAAGCCCGGCGCGGTGATGGTGCGGATGCCGGCGATCACCTCGAACAGCACGCGCGTGCGGTTGTCGAAGCTGCCGCCGTAGCGATCGCTGCGCTGGTTGTGTTCGGCATCGAGGAACTGCGCCAGCAGGTAGCCGTGCGCGCCGTGCAGCTCCACGCCCTGGAAGCCGGCGCGTTCGGCGCGGCGCGCGGCGGCGATGAAGTCCTGCACCAGCTGTTCGACCTCGGCCGTGGTCAGCGCGCGAGCGCCGGTCTCGGCATCGTCCCAGGGGGCGATGCGGGGCTCGCCGCTCAGCTCGGGCTCGGCGCGCCGGCCCGAATGCTGCAGCTGCAGGCAGGACACGCTGCCGCCGGCATGGATGCCCGCGGCCAGGCGGGCCAAACCAGGCAGATGGGCGTCCGACCACACGCCCAGCTGGCCCGGAAAGCCCTGGCCCGAGCGCTGCACATGCGCAGCGCAGGTCATGGTCATGCCGAAGCCGCCGCGGCCGCGCATCGTCAGCCAGCGGTACTCGTCCTCGCCGAGCGTGCCGTCGGCATGGCTCTGCCAGTTGGTCAATGGGGCCAGCGTGATGCGGTTGGCCCAGGCCGGCCCGCGAGCCAGGTGCAGGGGGTCGGACAAGGTGGCGGATGTGCTCATGGTCTCCAGTCGTTCTCTAGGCATGACGCACCAGCGCCAGCTGGCGCGATTGCACCACCAGCTGGCCGCTGGCATCCCACAGCGCGCCGTCCTCGACGACGCGGCCGTCGCTCAGGTCGTTCGACCAAAAGCGGCCGAGCAGCCAGCCCGGCACCGGGCGGCGGCGCAGGTGAACGGTGAGCTCGAGGGTCGGCACCCAGCCGACCATGCCGAGCAGGCCGAAGACTGCCGGCGGGAAGGCGTCGGCCATCAGCAGGCAGGCCAGCGCATCGGGCGCACGGCCATCGGTGAAGCGGATCCAGCCGCGCAATTCGGCGCGGCCGGCGGCGCCGGGCACGGCGTCGTCCGGATGCAGGCGCACGTCCAGCCGCTGCAGGATCGGCAGGCCCACGCCCTGCGCCGGCGCCGAGCGGCCGGGGCAGGAATCGGGTGGCGGCATCTTCGGCATGGGCAGGCTCAACTGCGCTGCGGGCGGGGTGTCGCCCAGCTGGCCCATGGCCGCCAGCAGTTCCAGCCGCGCATGGCCGTCCTGCGTCAGCGTGGCGCGCAAGGTGCTGAGGCTGCGGCCGCTGCGCAGCAGCTGGGTGTCGATGCGGCAGGGCTGCCCGGGCAGACCCGGCCGCAGATAGTGCACGGTGATGCTCAGCGGGTCCGGGTGCGCGGGCGTGCACTGCTGCATCGCCTTCGCGGCCAGCGCCAGAAGGTAGCCGCCGTTGGGGTTGGCGCCGATGTTCCAGGCCGGATTCACCAGGCCTGTGAAGGCGTCGGAGACGTCGGCCAGCGGCGTGACGCGCGTGTCTTCGTCGAAGGGACTCATGCGGGAATTCTGACCGAGGCCGAGCGCTGCAATGGGCAGCCCGTGGAAACCCCTGGCCAGCCAGTTCGCGCAAGACACGGCGGCTGTGGCACCCTAGAACCCGACGAGACGCAGGAGACTGCCATGGATTTCCAGCACAGTGCACGCGCCAGCGCGCTGCGCCAGCAGATCGACGATTTCATGGACCGGCATGTCTTTCCGGCGGAGCATCTGTACCGCGAGCAGGTGCATGGCGGCGACGCGGCGGCGCGCTATCGCACGCCATCGGTTCTGCAACAGTTGAAGGCCCAGGCCCGTGAGATGGGCCTGTGGAACCTGTTCCTGCCGGGCTCTCACGGCGCCGGCCTGAGCAACCTGGAGTACGCGCCGCTGGCCGAGTCGATGGGCCGGGTGCTGTGGGCGTCGGAGGTGTTCAACTGCTCGGCGCCGGACACCGGCAACATGGAGGTGCTGGCGCAGTACGGCACGCCCGAGCAGCAGAAGCAGTGGCTGGAGCCGCTGCTGGAAGGTCGCATCCGATCGGCCTTCTCGATGACCGAACCCGAGGTGGCGTCCAGCGACGCCACCAACATCCGCTGCAGCATCCGCCGCGACGGTGATTTCTACGTCATCGACGGTCGCAAGTGGTACACCTCCGGCGCCCTCAACGAGGACTGCAAGCTGCTGATCGTGATGGGCCTGACCGACCCCGACCATGCCGACGTGCACAAGCGCCAGTCGATGATCCTGGTGCCCAAGGCCACGCCGGGCGTGCGCATCGTGCGCGACATGAACGTCTTCGGCTACGACGACGCGCCGGTCGGCCACCCCGAGATCGTCTACGACAACGTGCGCGTGGCGGTGACGAACATGCTGCTGGGCGAGGGCCGCGGCTTCGAGATCGCGCAGGGCCGGCTGGGCCCCGGGCGCATCCACCACTGCATGCGGCTGATCGGCTGTGCGCAGCGCGCGCTGGAGCTGATGTGCCGCCGCGCCACGCTGCGCGTGGCCTTCGGCCGCCCGTTGGGCGAGCACGGCTCGGTGCGCGAGGACATCGCCCATTCGTACAACGACATCGAGCAGGCGCGGCTGCTGACGCTGCGCGCCGCCGACAAGATGGACCGCGAGGGCAACAAGGCGGCGCGCGATCTGATCGCCGCGGCCAAGATCGTCGTGCCGGCCATGGCCGCGCGCGTCATCGACCGGGCGATGCAGGTCTTCGGCGGTGCTGGCGTGTCTCAGGACACCTTCCTGGCCGAGGCCTATGCCTACGCGCGCTTCATGCGCATGGGCGACGGGCCGGACCAGGTGCACCTGTCGGCGCTGGGCAAGGCCTTGATCAAGCGCCACGGTGCACAGGCCACGCCGGCCAACGCGCAGGCGCAGCCACGGGCGCGTTCCGACGCGTCGCTGTTTCCGACCCACCCATGACCAAGGAGATCACCATGACATCAAGCCGCCGCCGTTTGATCCTGGCCGGCAGCGCCGCTGCCGCCCTGTCGCCCCGGGCCGTCTTTGCGCAGGCCACGCCTGGCGTCAGCGCCACCGAGCTGAAGATCGGCACCACCACCTCGCTCAGCGGCCCGGTGTCGGCGCTGGGCACCATCAACAAGGCGCAGGCCGCCTACTTCAAGATGCTCAACGAGCAGGGCGGCATCGCCGGGCGCAAGATCAACTACATCATCCTGGACGACGGCTTCAACCCGGCCAAGACGCTGGAGCAGACGCGCCGGCTGGTCGAGGAGGAAGAGGTCGCCTTCCTGTTCTCGCAACTGGGCACCGGGCCGAACTCGGCGATCGTCAAGTACGTCAACGACAAGGGCGTGCCGCACCTGTTCCTGTCGGTCAACGGCGACAAGTGGGGCGACTACAAGACCTACCCTTGGACGCTGCCCTATGCGCCCAGCGCGCGCACCGAATCGCAGATCTTCATCAAGTACGCGCTGCAGCAGAACCCGAAGGCGAAGATCGGCATCCTCTACCAGAACGACGATCTGGGCCGCGATTTCGTCGCCGGCGCCAAGGACGTGCTCGGCGCGCAGTACGACAATGTGGTCAAGGCCGCGTCCTACGAAGTCACCGACCCGACCGTCGATTCGCAGCTGATCCAGCTGAAGGATAGCGGCGCCGACGTGCTGATCTCCGGCGTCACTGGCAAGTTCGGCGCGATGTCGATCCGCAAGGTGGCCGACCTGGGCTGGAAGCCGCTGCACTTCATCACCAGCGGGGTGTCGTCGGTGTCGTCGACCATCAAGCCGGCCGGCGAGGACCGGTCCATGGGCGTGGTCACCTCGGTGTACATGAAGGACGTCACCGACACCGCCTGGGAGAACGACGCCGGCGTCAAGGCCTATCGCGCCTTCATGCCCAAGTACTTCGCCGACGGCAACGTCAACGAGTTCTACAACGCCTATGGCTACATGACGGCGATCGTCATGCACCGGGTGCTGGAACAGTGCAAGGGCGACTTCTCGCGCAAGAGCATCATCGCCCAGGCCAACAACCTGAAGGATCTGGAGAACCCCTTGCTGCTGCCGGGCATCAAGATCAACACCAGCCCCACCGACCACCGCCCTCTGGAGCAGATGCAACTGCAGCGCTGGAACGGCAAGCAGTGGGAGCGCTTCGGTTCGGTCATCCAGGGCGGCAATGTCTGAGCCGCGCGCCGTGGTGGGCTGCCACCGTCTGGACGGGCATGTCGCGCTGGTCACGCTGAACCGGCCCGAGGTGCGCAACGCCGTCAACGGCGAGCTGGCGCAGGGGCTCGAAGCCATCGTGCTGGACACCGAGGCCGACCCCGAGGTGTGGGCGGTGGTGCTCACCGGCGCCGGTCATGGCGTGTTCTGTGCCGGCGCCGACCTGAAGGAGGTGTCGGCCGGCCGCGGCGAGCAGTTGTTCACCGCGCGTGGCGGTTTCGCCGGCTTTGTCTATGCGGAGCGGCGCAAGCCATGGATCGCGGCGGTGAACGGCAAGGCGCTGGCCGGCGGCTGCGAGATCGTGCTGGCCTGCGACCTGGTGGTGGCCTCGGACGATGCGGCCTTCGGCCTGCCGGAGGTGACGCGCGGCCTGATCGCCGCGGCCGGCGGGCTGATCCGTCTACCGCGCGCGCTGCCACGCAACCTGGCGCTGGAGCTGGCGATGACCGGCGACCCAATGGACGTGCGGCGTGCCGAGATGCACGGCCTGGTCAACCGCGTCGTGCCGGCAGGCCAGGTGGTGGACGAAGCGCTGGTGCTGGCCCGGCGCATCAACCGCAACGCCCCGCTGGCGGTGCGCGAAAGCCTGCAGATCGCGCGCGTGGCGGCCGAACTGAGCGAAGCCGACGCCCGTGCGCTGACGCTGGCCGCGCGCGAGCGCGTGATGCGCAGCGAGGACTACAAGGAAGGCCCGCTGGCCTTCATCGAAAAGCGCGCGCCGCACTGGACGGGGCGCTGAGTTCGCAGGATCGAGCCCGCTGACAAGATGTGCGTCCCGCGGCAAGCTGCGCTAAGGTACGCGTCACGATGAAGATCCTGGTCCTGGGTGCCGGCGCGATCGGCGGCTATTTCGGCGGACGTCTGGTGCAGGCCGGCGCTGACGTGTGCTTCTTGGTGAGGCCGCGGCGACAGGCGCAGCTGCAGGCCGCCGGGCTGGTGGTGCGCAGCCCGCATGGCGATTTCACGGTACCGGTGCGCACGGTGTTGCGCGAGCAGCTCGACGCGCCGGCCGACCTGGTGCTGCTGGCCTGCAAGGCCTACGACCTGGAGACGGCCATCGAATCCATCGCGCCGGCCGTGGGTCCGGACACGACGCTGCTGCCGCTGCTCAACGGCCTGGCGCACATCGACCGGCTGATCACCGCCTTCGGCCCGGCGCGCGTGGCCGGCGGCAGCTGCGGCATCCCGGCCACGCTCACGCTGCAGGGTGAGGTGCTGCAGCTGGGCCTGTTCCACCGCATCGTCTTCGGCCTGCTGCCCGGCACGGCGCCGCAGGCGCTGCCGAAGCTGCAGGCGCTGCACGAGCTGTTCCAGCGCACCCCGGTGGACGTGGCGCTGGACGAGCAGATGCAACGGGCGCTGTGGGAGAAGTTCACCGGCCTGGCGACGCTGGCGGCGATGACCTGCCTGATGCGCGGCACGGTGGGCGACATCCTCCACACCGACGACGGCGCGGCGCTGTTCGCCCAGACCTACGGCGCCTGCGAAGGCGCGGCGGCCGCCGCGGGCTACCCGCCGCGCGAATCGGCCAGCGCCACCTTCCGCGCCATGTGGGCCGACCCGGCGTCCAAGCTCACCGCGTCGATGCTGCGCGACCTGGAATCCGGCGGCCCGACCGAGGGCGCGCACGTGGTGGGGGACATGCTGCGGCGCGTGCGCGCGGCGGGGCTGGAGCCGGGCGCGCTGACCGCAGCCTGGTGCCACCTGCAGGTGGCCGGGCGTCGCGGCCAGGCTTCAGGCTGAACGCGTCGTACCTCCGGCACGCGGCGGTGTCCCGCTGAGGACAGCCGCGCTGTCACGTTGGAGCTTGCGCGCCAAGGCGGCGCGGGCGAGCATCGGCGACTTCAAGGAGCAAGCATGTCATTCGACCCTTCCCCCAAGGTGCAGGCACTGCAGCAGCGGCTGGCGGCGTTCATGGACGAGCACATCTATCCGAACGAGCCGCGCCACGTCGAGGAGGCCGAGTCGCTGGGCCCATGGAAGGTGCATCCGGTGATCGAGGAGCTCAAGCCCAAGGCTCGCGAGGCCGGGCTGTGGAACCTGTTCCTGCCGGAATCGGAGCACGGCGCCGGGCTGAGCAACCTGGAGTACGCGCCGCTGTGCGAGATCATGGGCCGCAGCTTCCTGGCGCCCGAGGTCTTCAATTGCAGCGCCCCGGACACCGGCAACATGGAGGTGCTGGCCCGCTACGGCACGCCGGAACATCAGGAGCGTTGGCTCAAGCCGCTGCTGGCCGGCGAGATCCGCTCCTGCTTTGCGATGACCGAGCCCAAGGTCGCCTCCAGCGACGCGACCAACATCGAGAGCTCGATCCGCCGTGACGGCGACCAGTACGTGATCAATGGCCACAAGTGGTACACCACCAATGCCACCGACCCGCGCTGCAAGATCGCCATCTTCATGGGCAAGACCGACCCGGACAACGCCGACCGGCACAAGCAGCAGTCGATGATCCTGGTGCCGATGGACACGCCGGGCATCAAGGTGCTGCGCCCGCTGCCGGTGTTCGGTTTCTATGGCATGCCCGACCGCGCTTCGGAGGTGCTGTTCGAGAACGTGCGCGTGCCGGTGTCGAACATGCTGCTGGGCGAAGGCCGCGGCTTCGAGATCGCGCAGGGCCGCCTCGGCCCTGGGCGCATCCACCACTGCATGCGCCAGATCGGCCTGGCCGAACGTGCTCTGGAGCGCATGTGTCGGCGCACCAAGCAGCGCGTGGCCTTCGGCAAGCCGGTGGCGCAGCAGGGCGTAACGCTGGAGCGCATCGCCGAGTCGCGCATCCTGATCGAGCAGGCGCGGCTGCTGACACTGAATGCCGCCGAGCGCATGGACAAGGTGGGCAACAAGGCGGCGCGCACCGAGATCGCGATGATCAAGGTGGCGGTGCCCAACATGGCCGCCAAGGTCATCGACTGGGCCATCCAGGCACACGGTGGCGGCGGCACCAGCAACGATTTCGGTCTGGCGCATGCCTATGCGATGTCGCGTGCCCTACGGCTGGCCGACGGCCCGGACGAGGTGCATCGCGAGCAGCTCGGCAAGATGGAGCTGCGCAAGTACGCCTGAGGGCACCCGGCGGGCTGCGCCCGCGAGTTATGGAGACAACGCATGCAGCAGATTGCGCCAGCCAGCGCAGCTTTCGTGATCAAGCCCTCGGGCATGCCGTCGCGCCGTTTCATGTGGATCACCGCCGACCGCGTGCTGTACTCCGGCCTGATCGGCGCGCCGTCGATGCGCACCATGGGCAGCATCAATGTTTACATCGCTGACCAGGGCGCCCTTCGCGTGCGCACCGAGGGCGGCGACTGGCAGAGCACCGAGCTGGCGGTGTTCCCGCCGTACCTGCCGCACCAGGTCAGCGCCGAGGTGCGGCACATCCATGTGCTGAAGATCGAAGCCGAGACGCTGGCCCCGGGCGAATTGCCCGTGCCCCTGGGCGGCTGCGGGGCGGTGCAGGCGCCGGACTTCGCCGCGACGGTGCGCCGGCGCGCCGGGGAACTGCACGCGACTGGCGGCGACCTGGACCTGGGCGCGCTGGACTTCGACAGGCTGTTCTTCGGCGCCGCGCTGGCGCCGCGGCGCATCGACCCGCGCATCCAGGCGGTGGTCGACGCGATCAAGCGCGACCCGTCGGCCGCGCTGTCGGCCGAGGACTGCGCGCGCTCGCTCAGCCTGTCGTTCTCGCGCTTCCTCCATCTGTTCAAGCAGGAGGTGGGCGCGCCGTTCCGGGGTTTCCGCAGCTGGAAGCGCGCGCGCAGCCTGCTGCACCATGTCAACCGCGATGCCAACCTGGCACGGGTGGCGCAGGACACCGGCTACCCGGACTCAACCCACTTCAGCCATTCGATCCGGCAGGTGTACGGGCTGAAGCCCAGCGACATCTTCGCCGGCTCGCGGCGGCTGTCGATCTACGCGCAGGCGCCTCAGCCCGCCTGAACCCTCAGCAGCATCCAGCGCCGCTCGCTCATGTCCGACAGCCCTGGCGTTCCGGCGCCGCCATCCGCCACCGAAGTGCCCTGGTACCAGCCGGTCGGAGACGAGATCGCGTTGTTCGAGGCCGCCTACCAGGCGCGCATGCCGGTGCTGCTGAAGGGGCCTACCGGCTGCGGCAAGACACGCTTCGTCGAGCACATGGCCTGGCGAGTGGCGTCGCGCGCGCCGCTGATCACCGTGTCCTGCCATGAGGACCTGAGCGCCAGCGACCTGATCGGCCGCTACCTGCTGCTCGGTGACCGCAGCGTGTGGATGGACGGGCCGCTGACGCGCGCGGTGCGCAGCGGCGCCATCTGCTACCTGGACGAGGTGGTCGAGGCGCGCAAGGACACCACGGTGGTGATCCATTCGCTGGCCGACCACCGCCGCATGCTGCCCATCGACAAGACCGGCGAACTGCTGCAGGCGCACCCCGATTTCCTGCTGGTCATCTCCTACAACCCCGGCTACCAGACGGTGCTGAAGGACCTGAAGCCGTCGACAAGGCAACGCTTCGTCAGCCTGGAGTTCGGCTACCCCGAGCCGGCGCTGGAAGCGACGATCATTGCCCACGAGAGCGGCGTCGAGCCGGCACAGGCCGAGCGCCTGGCCGCCATCGGCCACAAGGTGCGCCACCTGCGCGAGCAGGGCCTGGACGAAGGCGTGAGCACGCGGCTGCTGATCTATGCCGCGCAGCTGATGGTGCGCGGCATTGCTCCGCGTCGCGCCTGCGCGGTGGCCATTGCCCAGGCCGTCGGCGACGACGCGGACCTGCAGCAGGCGGTGAACCAGATCGTCGATGTGCTGATGCCATGACCAGCGCGCCGTCGCGGCGGCGCGAGGCGGGCGACTCGCCCGCTGCCGTGGCGTTGGCGGCGATCGACCGGCCGGTGTCGCTGTTCGCCAGCGCGCTGGCCGGGCGCAGGCTGGCGCTGCAGTTGGCGCCGGCTGCGGGCCAGCCGGCCAGCGTCACGCTGTCGCCGGCTTTGCTGGCACACCGGAACCCGCGGGATCCCTGGGGCGCGATGCGCATCGAGGTCTTGCGCCACGTGGTCGAGTTGCAGCCCGGCGGGCGCTGGCAGTTCGAGCTGGCCGAGGCCGCGGCGCGCGGCCTGGTCGGCCCGCGCGGCGCTGCCTTGCCGGATGATCCGCTGCAGCATTGCCTGGCCTCCTGGCCGCGGCCGGTCTTGTTGCGGCGTCTGTTTCGCATCATCGAGCGCGGCCGCGTCGATGCGCGCATCGAACAGCACTTTCCCGGCGCGCGCGCCGACCTGCAGGCGCTGCGCTCGGCGACGCTGGCGCGCATTGGCGATTCGAAGCGGCTGTTGCACGTGTTGCAGCGGCAGGCGCTCGGTGTCGTCGACCCGTGGCAGGAACTTCCGCTGGTGGCCGTGGCCTTGCGCGACACGGCCAGCGTGTACGACAGTCTGCAGGCGGCGATTGGCCTGTGTTCGGTGCTGGGCCAGAGCCGTCGCCGCGACGACCTGGCGCTGCCGCGTTGGCTTGTGATCGAGCCGCCGCCCCCCGGCCCGGGCCCGCCGGACGCTGCCGGTGACGATGGAGCGCCGCTGGACCCGGCGGGCAGCTTTGCTGCACAGGCGTTGCGCCATGCCCGTGTGCGCGCCGGCACGGACGACCCGCCGCCGCCGCGCGACGCGCCAGGCTCGGGCAAGACTGCAGCCGACGAGGCGGCAGCTGTCGAAGGCCGCCGCCCCGACGATGCACCGGCCCGGCCGGTCGGCGCGGCGAAGGTGACCCGTCACGACGAGTGGAACTACCTGGAGCAGCGCTATCGCAAGGCCTGGACGCAGGTGCACGAGCACCCCTTGCGCGGCGAGGACCTGCAGTTCCTGGCGCGCGTGCGCCAGCGCCATGCCGGCCTGGCTGCCCCCATCCGCCGGCGCATCGGCAAGGTGCGCCCGCTGGGGCGTGAACGTTTGAAGCGCATGCGCGCCGGTGACGAGGTCGATGTCGATGCCGCCATCGCCGAGCGCATCGAGCGCCGCGCTGGCCAGGCAGGCGACTTGCGGGTGTACTCAGCGCTGCAGCCGGCGCAGCGCGAGGTCTGTGCCGCCTTCCTGCTGGACGTCAGCGGCTCCACTGGATTTCTGGTGCCGCACGTCGACGCGGGCGCCGACCCCCCACCGCTCGACGACGACCCATATTTCTATGCCAGTCCGCGGCGCAGCCCGGTGCCACCGCCGCCGCGCCGCCGCGTCATCGACGTGGCGAAGGACGCCATCGCCCTGGTGTGCGACGCGCTGGCCCGGCTGGGCGACCGCCATGCGGTGTGGGGCTTTTCGGGCGAAGGGCGGCAGCAGGTCGACTTCTACCTGGCCAAGGGTTTCGACGAAGCCTGGTCGGCGCACAGCGCCGCCGCGCTGGCGCGCCTGGAGCCGAAGGGTTCGACGCGCACCGGCGCGGCCGTCCGCCATGCGGCGCGCAAGCTCGCGCGCCAGCCTGAACGGACGCGATTGCTGATCGTGGTGACCGACGGCTACCCGCAGGACAGTGACTACGGGCCCGACCCGCAAGACATCGAATACGGCCTGCGCGACACCGCGCAGGCCCTGCGCGAGGCCGAGCGTGCCGGCATCGCGGTGTTCTGCGTGTCGGTGGACCATGCCGCGCACGACTACCTGCGCCGGGTGTGCCCGGCCTCGCGGTACATGGTGATCGATGACGTGGGCGCCTTGCCCGAGCAACTGTCCAAGGTGTATCGGCAGCTCACCCGGCTCGGCGCCCGCTGAAGGTCCGGGTGCTTTCGGCGCGGCCCGGGGGGGCGCATCGCCCCGGTTTGCGGCGCTGGCGTCGCAGCCTTCAGATGCAGACGACGAGGATGTCCTGGAAGCTGCGGGCGAAGAAGGTACCGGTGGCGTTCTGCAGGGTGCAGGTCAGGCCCGCGGGCTGCGTCAGCACGCGCACCGAGTAGGCCGTGCCGTCGGCCAGGACGTCGGCGAAGGCAAAGGGCCCATCGGCACTGATGGCCAGCTGGGTGCTGCCGTTGATCAGCGTCAGCGCCAGGCCCGGCTGCAGCCCGGACACCGTGCCGCGCAGGCTGGACGAGAAGCTGCAGCTCACGCGCACGCTGTCCACCGTGGTCCCTTCGGCGTCGAGCGTGCCCGAGCCATTGCTGACGTCGCAGGCCTGGCCCACCGGCTGGGTCTGCACGGTCACCAGATAGGCGGCGTTGGCGTCCAGTCTATCGGCGAAGTAGAAGCTGCCGTTGCGGCTGACGGTGAGCGAATCGCTGCCGTTGTTGAGCAGCGTGACGCTCAGCCCCGTCCCCAGGCCGCTGACGGTGCCGCCGACCTCGCCGCCGCCACAGGCTGCCAGGCTCGAGCCCAGCGCGACGCCGGCCAGCAGCTTCGAGGTTCGGGCGAGGTGTTTCATGGAGCGCCAATCTAGCACGCGAAGCGCCGGCCGCGGCCAGTCCGGGTCGGTCAGACGCCCAGTGCAGCCAGCAGCGTGCGGCAGGTCATAAAGACCAGGATCAGTGACCCGATCGTCCACAGTGCAGCACGCAAGTCATGCGTCTGCGCCGACAGGTAGGCCGCAAAGTGCAGCAGTCGCGACACCACATAGCCGTAGAACAGCACCTGGGCCAGCCACAGCGGCGGCGCGGTCAACAGGTACAGGAAGCCTGCGACCAGGAAGAAAGGCAGGTTCTCCAGGTCATTCTGGTGGATGCGGCGGATGCGCTCGACCCGCTCGTTGGGCTGCAGTTGCACCGGATCGGGGTTCGGATTCAACGCGGTCCTGCGCAGGTCCTCCGGCGAACGGAAGCCGCCGTTGGCCTGCAGCATGCGTGCCACCGTCAGCCAGGACATGCCCACGGCCTTCAGGATCATCAGCGTGGCGGCGATCGCGTAAGTGGCGACCAGTGGGTTGCTTAGGCTCAGCGTGTCCATGATGCCTTTCGATGGGAGGGCCAGGTCCGATGTCGGCAGCTTGCGGCAAGAGGGTCTGGAAGTCCAGCCGTTGGCTGACCTGGCAGCGAAGTAGCTGGAGCAGCGGCAACGCGCGCCGGCGCCCGCTCAGCCGCTTGAGTCTGGTCGGTGCGACCCGGAAGTCGGCCGCTGGGCGCTGCCGGCGCGGCGGATGTTCAGCAGGTTGCCCGCCAGGATCAGCACCGTGCCGGCCACGGTGAACACGTCCAGGCGTTCGGCGTAGATCAGCCAGCCGGCCAGCGCGGTCAGCGGCACGCGCAGGTAGTCCATCGGCATCACCACGGTGGCCTCGGCATGGCGCATCGCGCGCGCCATGCAGTAGTGCGAGTAGGTGCCGCAGAAGGCCACCAGCCCCACCCAGCCCCAGGCGGTGGCCGACGGCCAGCGCCACACCCACAGCGCCGGCAGCAGGCCGAGCAGCGACTGCACCACCAGCATCCAGAAACTGATGGCCACCGCGCTGTCGGTGCGCGTCAGCGACTTGACCATCGTCACCGACACCGCAAAGCCCACGGCCGCGGCCACCGCCACCAGCTGGCCCGGGCTCAGCCCGGAGCTGCTGGGCCGCACGATCAGGCCGACGCCCAGCAGCCCCAGCGCCACCGCCAGCACCTTCCAGGGCGTGATGCGCTCGCCCAGGAATGCGGCGGCCAGCAGGATGATCCAGATCGGCATCGTGAACTCGATGGCCACCACCTGGGCCAGCGGGATCATCGTCAGCGCTGCGAACCAGGCGTACTGCGCCCCGTAGTGCACGACGTTGCGCGCCCCATGCTCGCGCAGCCGCTGCGTCTTCAGCGCCGCCAGGCCACCGGACGCCAGCACCAGCGGCCACAGCAGGATGAAGCCGATCAGCGAGCGCATCTCCATCACCTGGAGCACCGTGAGCTCGCGCGCGGCCTCGCGTCCAGCGACGGCGATGACGAGCATCAGCGTCAGCCAGCCGGCCATCCATGCGGCGGCCTTGGCGGTGGAGGGTTGGGCTTGCATCGGTGGGCCAGGGAAGGCCGCGACTCTAGCCCACGGCCGCGGCGCCGCCGCGCGTACAGTGTGGCGATGCCGACCCCGCCGCACCCCGCATGAACCGCAAGACCGCCT
>Ga0316616_100000413_pt1 | contig 13347 bp, 13 predicted proteins | sample OWC_Aug_M1_C1_D1_FD_207660 | JGI IMG/M metagenome (GOLD analysis project Ga0316616, IMG submission 207660) | Wetland soil microbial communities from Old Woman Creek delta, Ohio, United States - OWC_Aug_M1_C1_D1_B | ecosystem: Environmental > Terrestrial > Soil > Wetlands | place: USA: Ohio... | reverse complement strand
TGCTCGTGCACGCCGAAGATCTCCTGCACCACCAGCACCACCGGGAACGGGCCGCCCGTGGCGGGCATGGCGCGGTAGGCCGGGATTTCGCCGTCGGCCACGGGGATCTTCACTTCGCCGGCGGTCAGCCCTCCGGTGCCGGTCGTGATGACGGTGTCGGCTCGCACGGGCAGCGCCGCGGCCGCGAAACCGACCGCGAGCGCCGTCATCATCATCTCGCGGCGCGTCAGCGCAGTCTTGCCGATGAGCGAATCGAGTTCCGGCCCGGACCACTGGTCGTGCATCGCCTGCTCCTGAAACTGCGTGAGTGACCGCTCAACGCGGCTCGACGCCCGGCTGGTATGGCTCGGTCTCCCGGGCCAACGCCTCCGCCACCTCGGGCGCCACCGTGTATTTCGTGAACTCGAGGGGCATCCGTTTCGCCTTGCCGGTCTGCAGGTCGATGCAGACGTAATGGATCAGCGCACGCACCAGCGTCTCACCGTCGGCCCTGCGGCGGACCTGGAAGCGGCGCTCGATGCGCAGCCGCCCGTCGTTGAGCACCGGCCAGGTGGCGACCTGGATCTGGTCGCCTTCGTAAGCCGCGCCGAGGTAGTGCACCTGCGTGCGCCACACCGCCATGCCACGGTTCAGCTTGCGGCACAGTTCGGGTGGGATGCCGCGCTCGGTGGAATGCGCCCAGGCGCAATCGTCCAGCCACGCGACGTAGACGACGTTGTTCACGTGCCCGTAGCCGTCGATCTCGGCGTGATGTGCCACGCGCTCGTGGATGAAGGGCGACGGCAGGTCCCAGCTCATGTGAGCCCCCCTCACTGCAGCAGGCGATCGAGCAACGCGTCCTTCTCGGCCCACACGCCGCCGAGCCAGGCCTGGAAGCGCTCGCGGAAGGCCGGGTCGTTCATGTAGTCGCCGGCCGACAGCCAATCGTCGATGGGGCAGCGCCGCACGTCCACGCGCACGGTGCCCACGCGTCCGCAGCAGAGGTCCCAGAAGCTCGGCGTGCCGGTCGTGTAGGCGATGGTGACGTCGAGCATCGAGTGCAGCATGCCACCCATGGCGGAGAGCACGAACGAAACGCCGCCCGCCCGCGGCGGCAACAAGTGGCGATAGGGCGACTCGAGCGTCGCGTGCTTGGCCGGCGTGAAGCGCGTGCCCTCGACGAAATTCATCACCGAGGTGGGAATCAGCCGGAACCTATCGCAGGCACGGCGCGTCACTGCGAGGTCCTTGCCGCGGTCCTCGGGGTGCCTGGCGAGATGCGCCGACGTGTAGCGGCGCATGAACGGAAAGTCGAGCGCCCACCACGCGAGCCCCAGGAACGGCACCCAGATGAGTTGCTGCTTGAGGAAGAATTTCAGGAACGGGATGCGCCGGTTGAACACAGCCTGCAGCACGAGGATGTCCACCCACGATCGGTGGTTCGACACCACGAGGTACCAATCACCGGTCGAGAGCCCCTCCAGTCCCCGCGGATCGAGCGGGAGGGCACGCATCAGGCGGAAGATGGCGTTGTTGGTGCCGATCCAGCCTTCCGCGAGCGCGGTCATGGCGCGGCTCAGCCAGCGACGCCACGCCGGCACCGGCACCAGGAACTTGGCGATGGCCACCGTGAACAGCACCAGGCACCACGCGATGACGTTCAGCGCCATCAGCGACACCGTCACCACGCCCTTCAACGTCGATCCGCTGCGCCGCTGCACCGGGTAACATACCTCCAGCCGGGGGCACGATTATGCCCCGCGACGGCGACCGAAACCCAGCCGGCGGAGCGCCGCATGTCCATCGAACTCACCGCCCACGAAGCCCGTGTCATCGGCTGCCTGATCGAGAAGCAGGTTGCCACGCCCGACCAGTACCCGCTGTCGCTCAATGCGCTCACCAACGCCTGCAACCAGAAGAGCAACCGCCACCCGGTGTTCGACCTGTCCGAACGCGACGTGCAAACCGTGGTGGACGGCCTGATGAAGCGGCAGCTGGTGCTCGAGAAGTCGGGCTTCGGCAGCCGCGTGCCGAAGTACCAGCACCTGTTCTGCAACACCCAGTTCGGTTCGCTCAAGTTCTCGCCGCAGGGTACGGCGATCGTGTGCGAACTGCTGCTGCGCGGCCCGCAGACGCCGGGCGAGTTGCGCACGCACGCAGCCCGCCTGGCGCCGCTCAAGGAGGTGAGCGAGGTGGACGCCGAGCTCGAGGACCTGATGACGCGGCCCGATGGCCCGTTCGTGGCACGCCTGCCGAGGGAGCCGGGCCGCCGTGAATCCCGCTACATGCACCTCTTCAGTGGCGCCGCGCCCCCGGCCGCGGAAGGCGATGCGGTCGCGGCGCTACCGGTCGCGAGCACCGGTTCGGTCCCGCTCGCCGAGCGGGTTGCAGCCCTCGAGGCGGAAGTGGCTGACTTACGCCGTGAGATCGCCGCGCTGACGCAGCGGCCCTGAACACCGACCACGAGCCTGCGTTCTGCCGTCCGCCATGAACACCGCAGCAATCCGCAGCCTGCTCGCCACGTATCTCCTCTGGCTCTGCTCGCCGGCGTTTGCCGCCGCGGACGGCTCGCAGTTGCAGTTGCCCACGGGGGTCGATCTCGCGGTGGTCGTGTTCGAGGACCTGCAGTGCCCGGATTGCGCACGGGCCCATCCGCAGCTCTTGCAGGTATCCGAGGCGCTCGAGGTGCCGCTGGTGATCCACGACTTCCCGATCACGCGGCACGTGTGGGCCTTTCCGGCGGCGATCCTCGCCCGTTACTTCGCGGCGCAGTCCCCGGCGCTGGCCGTCGAATTCCGCAGCTTCATTTTCCGGAACCAGCGCGACGTCAAGCCCGACAACCTGCGGCAATTCGGCGAGCAATTCGCCCAGCAACATCGGGTGGCGCTGCCTGCCGACGTCGATCCGGACGGCAAGCTGCAGGCGCAGGTGCAGGCCGACTTCGACCTGGGGATGCAGATCAAGCTGGAGTACGTCCCTCTGATCTTCGTGATCGCGCGCGACGGCAAGGCATCACGCGCTGTCGAGGTGACGGACATCAGCCAACTGGGCGATGCGATCGCGCAGGTGCGGCAGCACTCCGCCCGGTAGCGCCGGGCCCACCGGAAACTCCCGCTACTGCGCCGGGATGGTCACCAGCGGCAGCTGCTCGGAACTACCCGTGTCCGCCATCGTGAAGAACAGCATGACGGCCGTCAGCGCCCGCTTGGCCTGCCAGTCGCTTTCGTCCACCCAGAACCAGTGCCCCCGGTACTGCACGGCGGCGTAGGCATCCGCCGGCCTGGTCGTGCCACTGCGAATGTGCCCGACGTTCTGCGGGACCGCAGGGTCGCTCGCGATGCCCGGCGACGCCCAGCGCTGTTTCACGTGCGCCTCCGGCACGTCGACGTAGGTCGAGAACGCCTGCAGGATCTGCAGCATGGAGCGGCTGTTGACGGCGAGTTCGTTGCCCGTACCACGCAGCGGCGAATAGGCGAGCACGAATCGCTGCTCGCCGTCAGGCAACTTGAGCAAGCGTCGGATCTCCGCCGACTTCTCCAGGACGTCGGCCGGCAGGTCGTCACGCCGGAAGAACAGCACGGCTGTCGAGCCCTTCTCCTTGCCTTCCTCGACACGCATGCCGACGCCGCCGGCCAGCTGCACGTCGCGCATCAGCTGCAGCACGCGCGTGAACTCAGGATCAGCCTCCCGCGCCAGCCCCCCGGCCGCCGCGCGGTTGCGCACGCCGTTCAGCGACTCCACCGCCAGGCTCAGGATGAAATCCGCCGGGTATCCGGCCTGCAGCATGAAGAAGATGTTGCGCGGCTCGATCGGGGTGATGAGCCCGCGCAGGAACTTTGCGCCGGTCAGCGGCACGTAGGTGATCGTGGGTCGATCGGTGTAGATGCCTTGCGCACCAACGGCGGCGTAGTTGCCTTGCACCGCTCGCTCGGACGACAGGACGCCGTTGACCGTGACTCCCGTCTGCAGCGAGTAACCGGCGACGATGGACGAGACGTCCACGAACACCGGCATGTCGACGTAACGCAGCTTGACGATGTTCAGCAGGGTCTGCTGCTTCCAGGAGTCGGCGATGGCCGTGCTGTAGTCGAAGCGGTCTACGCCGACCGTGCGGGGGCCGACACCGGCGCAGCCGGCGAGCACCGCGGCCGCGAGGAGCAAGGCAAGCCTGTGCATGGCGCTTGACGACATCCGCTTGCTGGTCACGACGCGGCGGACGCGGCCCCGTCTAATTGACCGTGTAACCCTTCGACTGCAGGCACGCCGCGAAGCCCTTCTTGAACAGATCCAATTGCTCCTGTTGCGCGGCCTGCTGCTGCTGCGTCGCCTGCTGCTGTTGCTGCGTGGCTTGCTGTGCAGCCGCCTGCTGGTTCTTGCGGCTCTGGCGGCCGCCGGCCACCACGCCCGCCGTGGCGCCGATTGCTGCGCCCTTGCCGGCGTCATCGTTCGCCACCTCGCCGATGACCGCGCCTGCCGCGGCACCACGCGCAGCGCCTCTGAGCCGCGATCCATCGGCCGCGGGCGCCGCTTGCGCGGGCTGCGCCGCGGGTTGCGCCGGCGCCGGTGCGGGAGCCATCGGATCCACCCCGGTCTGGCCCTTCGACCAGGCGTAACACTCACCCTCGTCCCGGGCTTGCTGCTGCGCGGCCTGGCCCTTCGCCGGGAACACGACCATGCCGAGCGAGATGGACAGGGGCTTGGACGCCGGAGGGGCCACGGCCGGAGCCTGCGCAACGGCCTGCGCGCCGAGCGCCAGCAGAACCGTTGCAATGGCAGAGCCGAGGGCGCGGATCTTCATGGCTTCATCCTGTCGAATGGGCTGTCTGGGGCCCGCATCATTTTGTCACGTCGACCGTGACCTTCGGAATGTGCCCGTTGAACTTGGACTTGGCTTCAGCGCCGATCGCCTCGACCACCGGCGTGCCGAGGTCGATGCCGACATCGGCGGTCTCGTCCGCGGAGAACATGCCGGCCTGGGTATTCTCGATTCGCCCCTCGGCGACCTTCTCGCCATTGACGAAGAGCGCGCCCACGCCGCCCTTGCCCGGGCCGCCGCCGTCGTAGGCAAAGTCGAACTTGAGCGTCGCCTTGCCCGGCGCGAGCGGCTTGCTCGCGACGATGCTGGTCTGTCTCAGTCCCAGGAAGTTGTATTCGTAGGCCGGCACGCCACCCTTGACGTACAGCGACCAGCCGCCGAAGCGGCCGCCCTGCGCGATGATCGTGCCGTTGGCCACGCCTTGCGGCAGCTCCAGTTCCGCCGTGATCGTCTTGGAACGATTCTTCACGTTGACGAACACGCCTTCCATCATGCCCGTCATGCCTTCCGCCAACGTCATCGACGTCCGGCCGCCCATCAGGTCGGGCCGGCCCACCGCGGCGGCATCGAGCCGTTCGAAGACGCGGTCATCCATCGGCAGCACATGGTACTTCTCGGCTTCCCGCAGGAATACCGACTTGAGTTCCGCGAGCTTCTGCGGGTTCTGCGCCGCAAGGTCGTTCGCCAGGCTGAAATCGGAGCGCACGTCGTACAACTGCCAGGCGGAGTCGTCCTCCAGCGCACGCCGCGCCTTGGGCTCCCACGGTGCCCGGTGGATCGTGCGGGCGTACCAGCCGTCGTGATAGATGGCGCGGTTGCCGGCGATTTCGAAGTACTGCGTCGTGTGACGCTCCTGCGCCTTCGGATCCTCGAACGAGTACACGAGGCTCGTTCCTTCCATCGGGATCTGCGGCGTGCTGTTGACCACCGTCGGTTCCGGCAGGCCGATGGCTTCGAGGATGGTCGGCGCCACGTCGATGACGTGGCTGAACTGGGTGCGGATGCCGTTCTTCGCCTGGATGCCCTTGGGCCAGGAGATGACCATGCCGTTGCGCGTGCCGCCGAAGTCCGAAGGCACCTGTTTCATCCAGCCGAAGGGTGAATCGAATCCGACTGCCCAGCCCGACGCCATGTGCGGGTAGGTTTCGGGCCCGCCCCACTGGTCGATCTTCTTCAGCAGGTCAGGAACGGTCTCCTGCACGCCGTTGAAGTACGTGTACTCGTTGAACATGCCGCTCTGTCCACCCTCGCCGCTGGTGCCGTTGTCGCCGGCGATGTAGACGACGAGCGTGTTGTCCGCCTGGCCGACGTCCGCGAACGCCTTGAGCATGCGGCCGATCGCGTGGTCAGTGTATTCCGCGTACGCCGCGAACACCTCGGCCTGGCGCGTGAACAGGCGCTTCTCGTCGGGCGAGAGCTTGTCCCAGTCCCGGATCCCCGGCGGCTTCGGCGCGAGCCTGGTGCCCTTCGGCACGACGCCGAGCTTGATCTGCCGCGCGAGGGTTTCCTCACGCATCTTGTCCCAGCCCTGGTCGAACTTGCCCTTCCAGCGCGTGATCCACTCCTGCGGCACGTGGTGCGGGGCGTGCGTGGCGCCGGGCGCGAAGTAGATGAACGACGGCTTCTGCGGCGCGAGCGCCTTCTGGTACTTGATCCACGCCACGGCCTTGTCGGTCATATCGGCCATGAAGTGGTAATCGGGGTCCTTGGGCAGCTCGACGACGGCCGTGCCGTCGTACAGGAACGGCGCCCACTGGTTGGTCTCGCCGCCGATGAAGCCGTAGAACTTGTCGAAGCCCTGGCGGGTCGGCCAGCGATCGAACGGCCCGGCGATGCTCGCTTCCCAGGCGGCCGTCTCGTGCCACTTGCCGAACGCCGCCGTGGCATAGCCATTGAGCCGCAGCATTTCGGCCAGCGGCGCGGTGGCATTCGGAATCTGACCGGTGGCGCCCGGAAGGCCAGTGGCCATCTCGGTGATGAACGCCATGTTCACCGTGTGGTGATTGCGCCCGGACTTCAGCGCCGCACGGGTCGGCGAGCACAGCGCCGTCGTGTGGAAGTTGTTGTAGCGGAGACCGTCCCGCGCCAGCTGGTCGAGCGTCGGCATCGAGACCGGGCCGCCGAACGTCGTCGGCACGCCGAAGCCCAGGTCGTCGATCAGGACGATCACCACGTTGGGCGCGCCCTCCGGCGCCTTGACCTCGAAGCGCGGCGGCATGGCCACCTTGCGTGCGTCGATCTCGCTGTAGACCGGTCTCGGCGGCTCCTGGATCGGCAGGACCGTCCGGTCGAGCGGTGCCGGACCGGCTGCGAACGCCTGCGAGGCGAGCAGTCCCGCTGCGCAGCAATGCACCGCCATACCGAGAACTGATCTGGTCATCTCAAGGTCTCCGACCGGGGTTTCCTCCATACGATACTCGGTTCGGACGGGCCGAACTTCACATTTCCGGCGGTTGCCGTTAGCTTCGTGGCATGACGTCGCCGCAAGCGCGCCGGCATCGACCAGCGCGCGCTCACGGACGCCGCCAATCGCCTGCCGTTCGGCCTGGTGGGTCGTCTGCTCGACGAATGCGCTGTCGCCAGCGGGTGCCCTCACTTCGGCTTGCTCGTCGGCATTCGTTCGGGCCCCGCCGCCGCCGGGATCGCCGGCCGTCTCGTCGGGCATGCAGAGTCGGTGCACACGGCGCTGCGCCTGTTCATCGCACATCTGCACCTGCACGACCGCGGCGGCGTCGCGACGCTCAGCGCACGAGCCGCCGGCGACGTCGGGCTGTCGTACCTGGTCCATCACCCGGACACGCCCGGCGCCGCGCAGATCCTGGACGCGAGCATCGCCATCGCCTGTTCCCTCATGAGGCGCTTGTGCGGCTCCGAGTGGACGCCATCGGCAGTCACGCTGTCCCACGCCCGACCGCAAAACATCGGGCCTTACCGCTCGTACTTCCGCGCGCCGGTGACGTTCGACGCCCCACACTCGGCGTTGGTGTTTCCGGCAAGTTGTCTCGATCAGACCGTCGCGGGTGCCGACCCGGCCGCACGAACGCACTTGCTTGCGCTTGCCGCCGAGCTCGATGCCGCCCGGCCCGCCACCGTCACCGAGCTGACGGTCCGCGCCTTGAGCCGCATGGTCATCGCGATGCCGCCTTCGAGCGACAGGGTCGCAGAGGTACTGGGCATCAAGCCGCGCCGGCTGCGCGAGCGGCTCGAGGCCGACGGCAGCAGCGTCAAGGAGCTGCTCGAGGACCTGCGCCGCGAGCTGGCGCGGCAACTGCTGGAGGAGTCGCGCATGCCGATCGGCGACGTGGCGGCAACGCTGCACTACTCCAGGCCCGGCGCGTTCTCCCGCGCCTTCAAGGGCTGGACCGGCAAGACGCCGCGACAGTGGCGAAAGTCGCTCGGTCGGCGCGCCCGCGCTGCCGGAGCCGCGGACGGTCCGCCGTCGGAAAGCTAGTACCCCTTCGCCACGTCCACCACCGACAGCATCTTCTCGCCCGCCACGTAGCGGCGCAGGTTCTCGACGGCGATCGCCATGCGCACGCTGTCGTCGACGTCGGACTGCGCGGAAACATGCGGCGTCAGGATCACATTCGGCATCTGCCACAGCGGGCTGTCGGCCGGCAGCGGCTCGGGGTCCGTCACGTCGAGCCCCGCTCCGCCGAGACGGCCGCTGCGCAATGCGGCGATCAGTTCGTCCTGCACGACGCTCTGCCCACGGCCGACGTTCACGAAGAAAGCGCCGGGCTTCACCGCCGCGAAGAATTTCGCATCGAACATGCGCGTGGTCGCCGGCGTGAGCGGCACGGTGTTGACCACGAAATCCGCCTCCGGTGCGAGCTTGTGCAACTCGTCCGGCAGCCCCACGTAGCTCACGAAGTCCGGGCCTCCGCGACCACTGGCGCGCGTGGCGACGACCCGCATGCCGAGCGCATGTGCGCGCCTGGCGACCTCCACGCCGATGCCGCCGAGGCCTGCGACGAGCACCGTCTTGCCTTCGAGGGTCATCATGCGACCCGGTGCCGGCAGTTCGCGCGTCCAGCGCGCAGCCATGCGTTCCGGAATGTAGAAATGCAGGCCGCGCGCATGGGCGAGCATCATCGCCAGCACGTGCTCGGCCATCACCGGGCCGGCCACCCGCTGCATGTTGGTGAGCAGGATGCCGCGCTCGCGCAATGCCGGGATCATCACGCAGCGCTCGACGCCGGCCGAAAAGCTCTGGATCCAGCGGATGCCCGGGCCGGCCGCGAGAATTTCGGCGGAGCAGAGGCCGAGGACGGCGTCCGCGTCCTCGACGAGCTGCACGGCTTGCTGCGCATCCGTGGCCAGCAGCAGTTCCACGCCCGGTGCGGCCATCCTCAATGCAGGCACGGCGTCCGGCGCCACGTTCCAGACCACGATCTTGCGCGGCTTGCGCCACCCGGCCCGTTCGCGCACGGGCACCGCCGACTCCTCGAGGCCGAGGCGCTGGATCAGCGCCGTGACGGGCAACGCCCCGGCCCGGGTGCCCTCCTGTGCGGCGGCCGTGCCGGCGCACAGCGCCACCGCGACTGCGGCAATCGCCGCACGCCCAGCGTAACGGAAGCTCGTCGTCATCCGGATCTCCTGCAGCCCACGAGCGGCAGGCCGACCCTAAACCATCGGGCGCGCCGGGACCATCCCGGACGCGCCCGCGGTCCCGTTCCAGCCGCGCTCAGGGAGCGAAGGGCAGCACCACGGCGTCGATGGCGTGGATGATGCCGTTCGACGCCGGCACGTCCACGGCACCGACACCGGCGCCGATCGTGGCCGTGCGGCCGACCTTGTCGGTGAGCACACCGGACGCCTGCTTCAGGAAGCCTCCCTGCAGCGTGCGCAGCTGCGTGCTGCCGAGCACGTCGGTGGAATCACGGCGCCCGTTCACCACGTGGTAGAGCAGGATCTGGGTCAGCGTGGCCTCGTCGAGCGCGGTCGCGATGTTGGCAGGCGTCAGGTCCAGCGCCTCGAATGCGGCATCGGTCGGCGCGAACACCGTGGACTGCCGCTTTGCGCTCAGCCGCTGCAGCACGGCCGGATCGGCGGCCAGGACGGCGGCGATCAGCGTGTCGAACTGCCCCGCGAACGGGCCGGACGTGTTGAGGGCGATGGCGACGTCCACGATGTTGGCACCCTTGGATTGCGGGCCCGCCTGCGCCGCGGGCGCGCCGGCGAGACCGAGGGAGACGAGCACCGCGGCCGCCGCGGCGATGAAGGACTTCCGGTTCATTGGACTTTCCCCTCTATTGGTTCCATGGAGACGCAGGGACACCATGTCCCTGACGGGAGGCACTTCGGGGCGGCGAACCTGTCCAGATTCACTTGTACAGGGTCCCGTGCGGCTGCCCGGGCGGCCCCGGTCCATCCCCGGCCAGCCGCCGCTATGATGTCGCCCCATGACGGGGGGAACCGCCAGGGCTCAACCGCTCGATGCCGGGCACGCTGCGTTCATCCAGGGGCCGGTGTCGGTGATCGTTGCCTCGCGCAATGCCGAGCTGGTGGCCGACGTGGTGCGTGGCTGCGGTTGCAGGGTGTCGCGCGACCGGCGGCAGGTCACGGTGCTGATCGAGCCGGGACGGGCGAGCACCCTGCTCGACGACGTCGCTGCGAACGGCATGATCGCGGTGGTCTTCAGCCAGCCGAGCACGCACAAGACCATCCAGCTCAAGGGGACCGACGCCCGCGTGGTGCCCGTCACGGCCGCCGACCGGGCCACGGCGCAGCGACACCTGCGTGAATGGGCAGACGACCTCGGTCGCATCGGCTACGCCGCACCGTTCTCCGCGGCCCTGCACGGCGGCTCGGGCCCGCTCGCTGCCATCCGCTTCACGCCGACCGCGGCCTTCCAGCAGACGCCTGGCCCCGACGCTGGCCGGCCGATCCGGACCTGACCGTGCCGCTGTCCGTGCCAGCGCTGCGACGATGCTTCGAGGGTGCGATCCCCGCGGCGATCGCCACGTGCTCGCGCGACGGCACGCCCAATGTGTCGTACATCTCCGAGGTCCACTACGTCGACCCGCAGCACGTGGCCCTGTCGTTCCAGTTCTTCAGCAAGACGCGGCAGAACGTGCTCGAGAACCCGCGCGCCACCGTGGTCGTGATCCACCCCGACACGGGCGCCCAGTACAAGCTCGCGGTGCGTTACCTGCGCACCGAGGAGTCGGGCCCGCTGTTCGAGTGCATGAAGGCCAAGCTCGCGGGCATCGCCTCGCACGCGGGCATGACCGGGGTGTTCCAGCTGCGCGGGTCGGACGTGTATCGCGTCGAGTCGGTGAGCGAGGTCTACGGTACGTCGCTCGACGCGCCGCCGCCGCCCGAGGTCGACGTGACGACCCTGCGCACCTGCATGGCGCGGCTCGCGGCCGCGGGCGACCTCGCCGTGCTGCTCGATGCCCTGCTCGACGTGCTCGCCGACCCGATCGGCGTCGAACACGCCATGGTGCTGATGTACGACCCGTCGGGCGACCGGCTCTACACGGTCGCGAGCCGCGGCTACGCGCAATCGGGCGTCGGCGCCGAGGTGCACCCGGGCGAAGGCATCATCGGCGCGGCAGCGCAGGCGCGCATTCCCATCCGCATCTCGCACGCGACGTCCGAGTTCGGCTACGGGCGCGCGATGCGCGAGGACGCCGAACGCCGCGGCGTCGCCGGGCTCGTGCACGAGATCCCCTTCCCGGGACTGCCGGAATCGCAGAGCCAGATCGCCGTGCCGATCCTGGCCGGCGAACGGCTGCTCGGCGTGCTGTTCGCAGAGAGCGGAGCCACCGGCCGCTTCGGCTACGACGAGGAGGACGGCTTCATGGTGCTCGCGGGTCACGTCGGGGCCGTGGCGGCGCTGCTCGAAGAAGAACCGCCCGCGCGAGAGGATGCGCCGCCGGCGCAGGCGGCCGCGTCACCGAGGGGATCCCCGCTGCGCGTGCGCCGCTACGCGGAGAACGACAGTATCTTCGTGGGCGAGGATTACCTGATCAAGGGCGTGGCCGGCGCGATCCTGTGGCGCCTGCTGCGCGCGCACGTCGATGAAGGCCGCAACGACCACACCAACCGCGAGCTGCGCCTCGACCCCGCGATCCGCCTGCCCGAGCTGAGCGAGAACCTCGAGGCGCGCCTCATCCTGCTCGCGCGCCGCCTCGAAGAACGCTGCCCGACGCTGCGCATCGAGAAGACGGGCCGCGGACGCTTCCGTTTCCACGTGCTGCGGCCCGTCACGCTGGATGAGATCCCGCGCTGAAATCGCGCTTCAGCGGGCCGCCTGCTTCTCGTCCATCACCGGCACGAACACGAAGTACGGCGTCTTGACCCTGCCACCCGGCGCAACGTAGGCCGGCGCCGCTTCGCCCGACGGGCCGAGGCTGCGAACGTACGCGTAGATGGCCTTCAAGTCGTCGTCCGTCATCTTCGCCAGGTTGAACCACGGCATGGGCGGCAGGCGCTCCTGGCGGGCGTGCACGACCCACTGCGCTTCCGTCTGCCTGGCGAGCACCAGCCGCAGGTTCGCGGCGTAGGTGGTGCCCCAGGGGCCCTGGTAGCCGACCGTCGCGCCCTTGAGCCATTCGCTTTCGGGCACCGTACCGGCGTTCTGCAGGTAGCCGTCCGTATGGCAGTCGTTGCAGCCGCCGATGGTGACGAGGTAACGGCCGCGCGCCACGGCTTCCGCTGCCTTGTCACCCGCGACGGCTTCCGCCGCCACGCCGAACGCCAGCGCCACGCCCACGGCGGGACCCACCAGTTTTCTGAAATCCATGATGACTGACCCCACGGCACGTTGATTGCGTGGGGTGCAGTGTGCCGGGCCGGGCCCCGGCCATTTGCTAAATGCTCGCTAGCGAAACCCTAAAGACTTGCTAAACGCGCTCAGCCGGCGCCGGTGCGGGCCATGCGGCGGCGCAGAAACGCTATCTGGGTCTGCAGCGGCAGGTTCTTCGGGCAGACGTCGTGGCAGCCGAGCAGCGTCATGCAGCCGAAGACGCCGTCGTCGTTGCCCACCAGTTCGTAGTAGTCCTCGTCGGTGCGCGAGTCGCGCGGATCGAGCGAGAAGCGGGCGATCTTGTTGAGCCCCACCGCGCCCACGAAGTCCTCGCGCATGCGCGCCGTGCCGCAAGCGGCCACGCAGCAGCCGCACTCGATGCAGCGGTCGAGCTCGTAGATGCGGTCGGCAAGCTCGGGATCCATCGGCGCCTCGATGCGGCGCAGGTCCGGATCCTGCTCGACCGCGTGCACCCAGGTCTCGAGCCGCTCGCTCATCCCGCGCATCCACTTGCCCGTGTTCACCGAGAGATCGGCGATCAGCTCGAACGCCGGCAGCGGCGCGAGCGTGATGTCCGCGGGCAGGTCCTGCGTCAGGGTGCGGCAGGCCAGGCCCGGCCGGCCGTTGATCACCATGCCACAGCTGCCGCAGATGCCGGCACGGCAGACGAAATCGAACGCGAGCGATGCGTCGAGCTGCTCGCGGATCTCGTTGAGCGCAATGAACAGCGTCATGCCCGCGGCTTCCTCCAGCTCGAAGACCTCGGTGTGCGGGACGCTCTGCGGGTCGCGCGGGT
>Ga0316616_100000411_pt1 | contig 13361 bp, 15 predicted proteins | sample OWC_Aug_M1_C1_D1_FD_207660 | JGI IMG/M metagenome (GOLD analysis project Ga0316616, IMG submission 207660) | Wetland soil microbial communities from Old Woman Creek delta, Ohio, United States - OWC_Aug_M1_C1_D1_B | ecosystem: Environmental > Terrestrial > Soil > Wetlands | place: USA: Ohio... | reverse complement strand
CCCAAAGAGTACCACCATCCACGCGAGCACGGCACCTGCCTGAAAGGGAGCAATGCTGCAGAGACAGAACAACACGGTGAAACCCAGAACGCGCCTTGCCATGGGGAATCTTTCTGGACTCCCGACCTGGGTTACCCTCACGAACCCGCGGCCCGCGCACGACCGGCGGCGATGCCATTAGGCCGAGCGGCGGACGGCCAGCGAGATTTCCCAACGAGCCGTCACCATAAGTTCAGCATAGAACGTGCCTAAGCGGCCGGAAAGACGGGAAGCACAATCGCTTGTTCCACGAAGGCCAATTTCTACAACAGTTACGACACGCGCGGCCGAGCGAAGCGGTGAGATGACGCGTTCGGGCCTCGGCGAAATCTGAAAGCTTTCCCGACAGTCGATCAGCCAGAGCGACGCTTGCGAAGAAATCGACGGGGTGGCGGAAGGCGTTGCGCTTGGCACCCTTAGACAAGAGCCACCGTGGCGTTGGATCGCGTCCGGACAACGGAGCAGGAATCGGGCCCACGCACCTTGAGCAGCCGCAACAGCCAGCGATCGCTCAGGTGGTTTGCCAGCGATTTCAGCGACTCAGCGTGCGGGACCGTGTCGAGGTCGCGCAACATATTCGTCTCGATCACCTCCGTTTGTCGGGCACGCAGTGCTCGGCGCACGTCTTCTCCAAAGCCGTCGACTGCATCGCGTGCCATTGATCCACCACTGATTCGGATCACCCACCCGTTTCATCCCCTGCGCGGCCACGCCTTCCCGTTCGTCATTGCCAAGCAACTCTGGGGCGAGGACCGCGTCACCATCCTACAGCCCGACCGAGGGCTCGTGTCAGTGCCCATCAGCTGGACGGACTACCGGCCGCCGGATCCGTACCTCCAGATCGGTCAGGGCCGGTCGCGCTTCCGGGTGGAGGATCTGCTGGCCTTGGCGACGCTGGTCGCTGCCCGGCGGACGCCATGAGCGTGTCAAGCGGATTACGTCCAATATGTCAACTGCATTCCGTCCCATATCGATGGGCGACGCGCCTGAGACAACCGTGCGAGTATTGCAATGTAGGTTGGTAGGTATCGATAGTTGGTGTCGATTGTCCTTGACACGGGGGCAGATGATGTACATATTACGATTGACACTTCCCAACTGTCCCACTCGCACCAGGAGGCGACCCCGTGCCCCGATCCCGGCGGGCTCCGGACGATCCCAAAGCCGCTGCGCTCCGGGCGGCGGGCGCCCTGCACCCCCACCCCGACATCGTGCAGGATGCCACCTTCGCCAGCGGCCCCTTCTTCGACGCCCGCGATCGCGTGCAGGTCAAGTACGAGATGCTCCGCCGCCAGCAGGTCGACGGCCAGCCGGTGACGGCCGCCGCCGCCGCCTTCGGCGTGAGCCGGCAAGCGTTCTACACCGCCCAGGCCGCCTTCACGGCGCAGGGGCTGCCGGGCCTGCTGCCGCGGCCGCGCGGCCCGCAGCGCCGGCACAAGTGCACGCCGGCGATCCTCGCCTTCGCCCGGCAGTGGCGAACCGAGCACCGGAGCGCCTCCGCGGCCGACCTGGCGGCCGCCGTGCGGGCCGCCTTCGGCGTGACGCTGCATCCCCGGACCGTGCTCCGCGCGCTGGCGCGGCCGGAAAAAAAACCGGCGAGCGCCTCCGCGCCGTGAGTGCCCCGGGGACCGCCGTGGCGGAGTACGAAGCGGTGCGCCGCGAGGCGACGACCGACGCCGGGGCGCCCGGCCTCGGGCTCACGCTCCTGCTCGCGCGCGGGGTGCCGGCCTGGCTCACGGCCTTGACCGCGCTCGGGCCGCCGGTGCCGTCCCGGCCGATCGTCGCGCCGGTCCCGGCCGCCCGCCCGCTCGCGCTCCTGCCGACCAGTACGCGGGAACTCACCACCGTCTTGGCCGGCATGGTCCTGGCCTGCACGCGCTCTCAGGGAGGTTCGCCATGTCCAGCAGCAAGGTGACGGCAGCGCACCTCGCCCGTCAGGCGATCCTGTACGTCCGGCAGTCGTCGCTCCAGCAGGTGCATGACCACCGCGAGAGCACCGCGCGCCAGTACGACCTCCAGCGCCGCGCCCGCGCGCTGGGCTGGGCGCCCGAACAGCTGGTGGTGATCGACGAGGACTTGGGGCGCTCCGGCGCGTCGGCCGAGGCCCGGTCGGGCTTCCAGCGGCTCGTGGCGGAGGTGGGGCTCGGGCGAGTCGGGTTGGTGATGGGCCTCGAGGTCTCCCGCCTCGCACGCAACTCGACGGACTGGCACCGGTTGCTCGAGATCTGCGCGCTGGCCGAGACGCTCATCTTGGACGAGGACGGCATCTACGATCCGAGCCACTTCAACGACCGGCTCCTCTTGGGGCTCAAGGGCACCATGAGCGAGGCCGAGCTTCATGTGCTGCGCGCCCGGCTCTTGGGCGGCCAGCTCAACAAGGCGCGCCGCGGCGAGCTCTGGATGGCCCCACCCTTGGGGTACGTCTGGGCCGGCGAGCAGCTCGCCGTCGATCCCGACGCCGCCATCCAGGCAGCGGTGCGGCTCCTCTTCGAGACCTTCCGGCGCACCGGCTCGGCCGGCCAGGTGGTCCGCCACTTCGCCCGCGAGGGTCTCCGCTGGCCGCGCCGGCTCCACACCGGGGTGCGGGCCGGCGAGATCGTCTGGGTCCCTCTGGAGCACTCCCGCGTGCTGGGCATCTTGCACAACCCGCGCTACGCCGGCGCCTTCGTGTACGGTCGAACCCGCCAGCGCAAAGTGCTCGTCGGGGCGCAGGCTCGCTACCGGAAGCTGCCCCGCGCCGAGTGGAAGGTCTTCCTCCCCGACGCCCATCCGGCGTACATTCCCTGGGAGGAGTTCGAGGCCAACCAGGCGACGCTGCGGGGCAACGCCCATGGCTATGGCGCCGACCGCTGGACGACGCCCGCACGGGAGGGCGCGGCCCTGCTGCAGGGTTTGGTCCTCTGCGGCCGCTGCGGGCGCCGCATGAGCGTGCGCTACGCCGTGCGGCACGGCCAGCCCCGCCCCGAGTACACCTGTGAGCGGGACGGCATCCAGACCGGCCAGCCGGTCTGCCAGATCGTGCCCGGAACCGTGGTGGACCAGGCAGTGGCCGCCGCCGTGCTCGAAGCCGTCACCCCGGCGGCGCTCGACGTCGCGCTCGACGTCTTCGAGGAGCTGCGCCACCGGAAGGCCGAGGTGGACCGGTGCCGGCGGGCGGAGGTGACGCGGCTCCGCGAGGAAGCCGAGCTGGCGCAGCGGCAGTTCCTCTTGGTCCGGCCCGAGCACCGCTTGGTCGCCGACACCTTGGAGCGGCACTGGAACGAGAAGCTGGCGCAGCTAGCCGCAGCCGAGGAGGCCTACCGGTGCGCCACGGACGCGGACGGCCCGGCGCTCACCGCGGCCGACCGGGACCGCATCCACGCGCTCGCCACCGATCTCCCGCAGGTCTGGGCCGACCCGCGCACACCCATGCGCGAGCGGAAACGCATGCTCCGCCTCCTGCTCGAGGACGTTACCTTGCGCAAGGGCGACCAGACGATCCAGGTCCAGCTGCGCTGGAAGGGCGGCGCGATCAGCGCGCTCGAGCGGCCGCGCCCCTTGGGTGCCCCCGATCTCCGACGCACTCCAGCCGCGATCGTCGAAGAGATCCGAGCGCTCGCCACGGCGCAGACCGACGGCCAGATCGCCGCGACCCTGAACGGCCGCTGGCACCGCACCGGCACCGGGCAGCCCTTCACCCGGCTCCGGGTCCGCACGCTCCGCGAGGCATACGGGATCCCGCACCTCGCCGAGCACCTGCGCGCCGCCGGTTGGCTCACGGCCGTGGAGATCGCGGCGCAACTGCACGTGCATTACACGACCGCCAAGCGCTTCGCGCGCGAGGGCGTGCTCCGCGCTGTCCCGGCTGACGACAAGGGCGACTGGCTCTTCGCCCCGGTGACCGGTCCCCTGCCGCGGGCGCATCCCGGCAAACGTTATCGGGATCGCCGCCAGTACCCCGTGCCGCAGACTGTGTCGCAGATGCGAGAGGAGGTGCAGTGTGAAGCCTGAAGCTTCTCATGGGCCGCCCCGACCGCGCAGGGGCGGGGGACGCAGTGGTAGTGGCCGCAGAGGTCGAGGAGGCGCGGGTGGAAGCGGAGGGGCGTCGCCTTGCCGCTCCAGGACCGCGCTCTTCAGGTTGTCCAGCAGGAGGACTCTGGGAACACCCCCGAGCGCCTGAAAGGCCTCGACGTGTCCGCGGAGGAAGCTCTCGAGCGTCTGGTCCAAGGTGAAAACCGCATGGAGCGCCCGCGACCAACTCAGGACCAGCACGAACGCGGACAGGCGTCGGGTGGCGCGGCCGATCGTAACCGTCCCGAAGCTGCCCCAGTCGGCCTGGCCCTGCTCGCCAGGCAGGAGGTGCAGGCGGAGGTACGCCTCAGCGGCCGGGACCGGGCGCAGCGTCCGGACCACCCGGCGGAGCTGCACGACGGAGCCGGGGTACCCCCGCGCCTTCGCCATCTCGAACAGCCGCGTGGCGCGGAGCCGGGGGGGACCTGCTGCAGCGTCGCCTGGAGGAACGCCCGGTAGGGGTCGCACAGACTGGGCCGGACCACGGCCGGCCGGGCGAACCGGTCCGTCGCCAGCGCCCGACGGACGGTGTCGGCGTGGAGCCCGAGCTGCGTGGCGATGGTGCCCACCCGCCAGTGCTCGGCGAAGAAGAGGCGGCGAATCTCGACGACCTGCGCGGCGGGGATCATCGGACCCTCCGCCGCGCAGGGGCCCGGGCGGCCGCGTGGGGCGTGGGCCTCGGCCCAGCGGAGGAACTGGCCCCGGCGCCCACAGCAGACGCAGCGGGGCCCACGATCGGGATGGGGAGCGGGGGTGTCTGGCGCATCGGTCCCTCCAAGCCCGCCGCTATCGAGGCCCTCCATGGGTCTCGGGAGCGGGCACGCCGGGAGGGTGTCACAGGCGGGCGGGGTCAGGGAAGTCTGATGCGTCACGCTGGCGCGGCACCGAGCCCGATAGGCCCGTTGCCGATCGCGGTGATCGAGACGGCCTGCCGGACTCTGCTGATGGCGACGCCCGGCAGCGCGGAGGCTGCGGGCGCGGCCTGCGCGGCAACACGGCGGGCTGCAGTAGGCGTGGCCCCGATCACAGGCCCGACAGAGGACGAAGGGCTGCCAGCACCACCGGCAGGCCCGCAGGCGGAGGATCTCCATGGCCCCGTGGGCCCGGAGATGGCCGGTCGGCGATGGACAAGTCCGCGGGAGTGTGCGACAACTCGGGTAAGCCGCCCACGCCTCCCGTGGGGTGGGTGCGCCCGAGGGCCCGGAGGTTCCAGCTCTGGGCCCTCACCTTCCCACCTCCCGGGTCGCGGCACCCTACCCGAAAATGGTCGCGTCTGCCACTCTGTATTCGGCTGGGAGTTCAGATTTATCCAGGTTTAGGTGAGCGCCAACATGCGCGGTCAGGCTACTGGCGGGAGCCATGCGCACGAACTCGTCTGCGCCCCCAGCAAATAGAGCAGCCCCGCTGTAGGGAAGTGGCATGCGTTTACGCTCCCCCCTTTTGACCCCGATGCAGGTCGAGTGCCTGCAGGTATGGCTCATGGAGGTCAATCCCTGGGTACACGGTGGGGTCGACCGCCTTGACGCATACGTAGAGATAGGAGACCAAGTGGCGGCCCGAGAACTCCTTGCCGGGAATCGTGCGCAGGGTGTATTTCCGATCCCCGTGCAAGTCGATCCCGCCCGTGCCGAGGGCCGCGATCTCGGCGGCGACGTCGCGCGCCCGCACCAAGCCCTCCCGGTCAAGCCATTCGAGGGCCCCGAGCAGGTACTGCAGGTATACCATCTGCTCGGCCTGCTGGATGGGATTTGTGGTGGGCGTGGGTCGTTCGGCTGACACGGGAGAGGCGACCGGTGGAGCCGCAGCGTTGCCCTCGATCCACTCGTACCATCCCGTGAGCCCCAGGAGTTCCGCCCATTGATCGATCCACGTGTACTCGGCTCCTGGGGTCCACTGTGTCCGTGCTGCCGTCCAGGCCGCGTAGAGATTTTGGGCCAAAGGCCACACCTCCGTCTGGGCGTAGCAGCTGCTGAGGTCGGTACGTCGGGGCCACTGCGCCTCAAACCACAACGCCAGGGCACCATTCATCGCGACATTGGCACGGAAGATCGCCCGCGGTGCGTACTGGCGGGTCTGGCGATCCTCCGCGGCCTGCAGGCCCTGCTCCAGTTGGTGCCGTACCGACAGGTACGCGAGCGGCTGAAACTCCGCGTGGGCCGAGAGAATGCGGGACTCGATGAGGAGATCAATCGGCCCGTTATAGAGTTGGGTGAGCACGCCGTCGACCACGTGCTTGAGATAGCTCCGCGTTTCCTCCGATGCGCCCAGGCGCCGTTCCAACGCCTGCTGGTCGCGGGCAATGGCAGCCGCCACCCGCTGGCGCGTCGCGTCGTTCGACACGAACCAGCGGTTCCGGCGGGCGTCGCGGGCCAGATTCACGAGGACCAGATGTTCCAACTCATGGCGTACGAGGTGTTCCCGCGTGGTCCCGGCGCCCGGCTTCACTACGAGGCGATGGTAGGGGCGCTGGTGGACCCAGCCTAACTCCATCTTCGCCAGGACGGGCAGGTCGGCGTCGTCCCGTCGGACAGGGAGACCGCTCCGCTCGCCCTCCTGTGCGGCGACTTCCGTGTTGATCGCGGTCGCCGTCGGAACCACCGCTTCCGCGGCGGCGTGGGCGACCACCTTGACGAGGTCCCGGCTGGCGTCCCAGATCGGCGGATTCGTGCGCCGCTCACCCAAGACCTGCAGGGCACGGTCGAGGGCCTCCAGGGCACGGGGGAACTGCGCGGCGTCGCGCTGCGTGTAGAGGGCGAGCCCCAGCCCATACCAGGCATTCGGGAACGCGGCGTCTTCGCGGAGGGCGGCCTCGAAGGTGGCGATGGCCTCCTCGAATTGGCTCGCCTTGGCGAGGAGGCTCGCCAGATTACTGAGGGCATACGCCGTGGGTTGGAGGGCGATGGCACGCCGGTACAACGGAATGGCCATTTCTGGTTGGTTACGGTGGGCATAGACATTCGCCAGGAGGGTGAGGGCAGCCTCCGCCCGCGGATCGAGCGTCAGGGCCCGCAGCAATTCATCCTCGGCGCCGTCGGGGTTACCCGTTTCCAGGTAGGCCTGCCCGAGGGCTTGGTGATACTTGGCCATCTCGGGGAATTGCGTGACCACGCGCTTCAGGTCCTTGACGGCCCCCCGCACATCTCCCCGTGCGGCGCGGCGCGTGGCTTTCGCGAAGAGGTCCTCGGCGTGGTGGAGATCGCGCCCTTGGGGTGGCGTGAACTCCACAACGAGGTACTCAGCCCGTTCCGCGTCAAAGAGGACCCCTTCCTCGATGCGGGCGGTGATGAACGGACCAAGGAACCCGTAATCGTGAGCGACGATCTGGGTAAGCCGCGCCTGATCCCAGCCAGTCGCTGTCCGCGCCTCGTTGAGGGTCGCCTGGAACTCGGGGAGGAGATCGGTGAGCTTGGCGAAGGTCACCGAGTTGTTGGGGGCGCTGGGGAGAAACATTGCGAGTGCTCTCGTCCGGTGCTTGCGTTCCAAGGGTCGACGCTAGGTGGTCCTGGGGGAGAATGCCACCAGCGGAGAATCGGGGCAAGGGATTTCCACGCTGTGGGTTACGGAAGCGATTCTCGCCCATGATTCGATGCATGGCTACGCGCCGCGAGTGCGTCCAGAGTGTTCACGGGGCTCGGGGGAACGGCGCGGGCGAGAGGTTTCCTCCATTGAGAACGGGGGCACAAAATCGGGGACCAGAGAACGGGCGTGAAAATGGGCGTCCGATCGTCAGGCCTCGCCGTTAGCTGAGGGGGACCGTAGATTGCGGTTCATCTATAGCAAACGGCAGGGTGCGGTGCAAGGCGCAAGGGATGACGATGTGGGAGTGGTGCGGTGGGGGGGGACGTGAGCCCGAGACAGAACGTGGCGAACCGATGCGGCGAGGCGACGCGACTGCGCACGACGCCTCCAATGGGTAGTCTACAAACCACGGCGTTTAGGAGTAGAGCGACCGCAAGACCAACTGGTCGCCGCTTCGTTCCGCACGCCAACACCAGTACGCCGGTAACGGCCCGACGACCCGCTGCGGCGTCACGCTGGCTGCTCGGCGGGCTCGGACGCGGGCTGCGGCTCCAAATTCGGCTCGGCGGGCGGCTCGGGCATTGCGGTGGGATAGAGCAGCGGCTCCACCTCTAACTCTCGGATCGGCTGTCCGATATTCATCACGCCTCCTTGGCCGACGCGCGATCGCAATGGTACGGGATCGCACACCGAGCCGGAAAAAGCATTGTGGGCGAGATATTCCTTCCCTACGATAGGGTTGGGAAACACGAGGGGGGCTACTGTGCGAAGCTTGACCATCGGTGCCATCATCCTCGCGCTGGGTACGGGGTGCGCGCTCCAGAGTGTCTTCAGAGCGGGCCGCGCAGACGTCATCGAGCAGATCGTGCCGTCCGGGGTCCAGATCGTTCTGGAGCAGGACGGCGAGCGGTTCCGCAGCGGCTCCGGCGTGGCGATTGCAGCCCGTCCGACCGCCCAGGGGGTCGAGTGTTTCGTACTCACCAGCGGCCATACGCTCTCGCGTCGGTCGGCGACGGATCGCGTTTTCGTCCTCTTCGGCAGACATCGCAGCACGGGGACGAAAGCCGCGGCCACTATCGTCGCCCACGGCGAGACCGAGAACGGGGGGATCGATCTCGCCCTCCTCCGCGCGCGAACGGAGGAGTGCGCCCCTGCGCACTTCGGAAGCCCCCCCAGGCTCGGGGACCCGATCTGGGTCGTCGCGTACCCGTGGGGACGGAACCTGACCCTCGTGGGCGGGATCGTGAGCCAGGTCAATTGGGCTCCGCCAGGGGATCCGGCCACGGCCCCCCGCCTCATCGTCGATGCCTCGGTCAGTTACGGCGCCAGCGGGGGCGGCGTGTACGGGGCGGACGGGCGGCTGGTGGGAATCGTCGAAGGTTACCGCACGGCCCGCGTGTCCTTCGACGGCGCCGCACCCCACCAGTCCATCACGGTGCCCGTGCCGGGTGAGACCTATGTCGTTCCGCTCGCCGATATCCGCCGCTTCCTCCACGAGGTCGACCCACCAGATTTGCCCCCCGCACTCCAGACCGTCGGGAGGGCCCGCCCCTAGGCGAGCCGAGACAGGCTGGTCCGGCGGCACGCCGTGCGCGGCACTCCCTCGAAAGGCGACGGCCCGGAGAGAGACTCTCCGAGCCGTCCCGTTGCGTACGACAGGTGGGGTTGGGCGTCCGGTCTCCAACGTCACGGTATTCGCTGCTGGTTCGGACACCCGTTGGCTACTTCTGTTGAACCTGCAAGGACGTCACCACCTTCTGCCCGCCCCGTTCCTCGAAGCTGGCCTTGACGACGGCTCCCTCCTTCAGGTCCGCCTTTGGGACACTGACGGTGGGCGGGATTGTCAACTCCGTCCCGTCATCCAGCGTCAGCATCCGTCCGGTGGGATCCACACTCTTGATGGCTCCTTCGATTTGCTTCACGCCGCCTCCCTGCGGGTTGGCCTGCGCGTGGCTCTCGCTGACCCACGCCAGCGGCAGGACCACCAGGACGGCGAGCAGCAGGAGCGATATCGGTCGCAACGTGTTTCTTTTCATTGAACCAACCTCCGTTTCGATTACCACTGGCCGGACGCGACACCCCGCCCGCCCGCGCCAGCACGCAACGAATCGCCGCTCCCTACGGGGCCTTCGGGGCATCCGGCGCTGGCGCATCGGCCCCCTGCGGTGCGCCCAGCGATGGAGACCTGGTCATGTCCGGCACCCTCTGTGGTTGGGGTGCGCCCGTCGCGCGTCGGGGTTCGGCCTCCGTCACTTCGATCGCCTGCGCGATGTTCTTGCCGTCGCGGACCTCATAAGCGGCCTTGACGACATCGCCTTCCCGGATATCTTGGAGCGAGCCCGTCGCCCCCTCGACGGCAATCCGGGTGTCCTCGGTCACCTCCAGGGTCGTGCTGAGGAGCCCGAGCAACCACCCGACCCGCACCGTCTTCGCCAAGGGGTCGACCTGCTTCACGGGCCCGTCCACGACCTTCGCTTGGGGCGGGCTCGCCGTCGTCGATGGTGGCGCCCCTTGGGCGGCCTCAGGGGTCGCGGGAGTCGAGGGCGCGGTCTGCGCCCCGGCCACCGCAACGGCCAGGGCCAGGATCGTCCCAGCCAACACCAGGCGATTCCGTATGTGTCTCATGGTTTGTCCTCCCTTCTTTCCATGTTCTCGGTCCACCCGGAACCGGGGAACCGGGACCCATGCATCGGGCCCACCCTTACGAGGTGCAACCGCTGTGCCCCGGACGGGTGAACGCCGCGGACCCCACAAGGATCACAAGTTGCCACGCACCCAGTCACGAGAGAATCCGACATACCGGACGAGTATGGTAATCTTTACCAGGGAAATATTACTGCAATGGTATTGTTTACACAGAAAGGGGTCCTGCTAGACCAAGACAGCGTTTGGTTCCCGCAGCGGGCAGCCGCATACGACCCGTCCCTGCGTGAGCCCCACCCGTACCGGCCGGAGCGAATTGGTCTTGCAGCACGCGATTCCCATCGATGATTGCCGGTCTTGCTGGCGACCATGTGCGCTCGCGCGACGTGGGTGTGGACGTGGACGCGGCAGCGACCGGTGCCGATCGTGCCACCCGATGGACGCTGCGGGCGCGCTACGTTCTGGTCCTGCCGTAGGCCGTCGCATCCCACCCAGGGGCAAATGCGCACTGGGCCCTACTGCGGGCCAGCGCGGCTCTCCCCGATTCGCGACGCCCAGCGCCGCTGCCACCAGTGGGCGTATCCCGTTGAAGCCGTGACAGCCCCATCCCATGCGCGGGATATCCCATCTCGACCCTGGGAGGCTACAGGAGGTGCTGGGTGGCCGCCGCACAGTGGGCAGCCCTATCGCCCCCCCAGTCGCCAACCCCCCAAACCGGACTCCGCGAGACCACGGCTCGACAACTGTCGCCAAATGGAGACATTGACACCACCGGGGGCCCGTCCTACATTTCCCATGGCGCGCACAGCCCCGTGCCGCCAACCTCGGACCCTGTGAGGTGCCCGATGTTGTGGGTCCATCGCAAGGTTCCGCACGTCGGCCTCTCCCGGGTATGAGCCCGCGGAGAGGCGGCCGCCACGAGTCCGCACCCCCACATTTCGAAGGTATGGCAGCCACGGACTGAATCCGCAGGGGTCCAGGTCGGTCGGTTCTTCCGTCAACGGCGCGGGACCCGAACGGTCTGGGCTAACGGCCACGATGCCATGCGGTCGGGGGGGTTTCCGCAACCATTACACCAAGAAGGGCCGCGGACGGTTGGCCCGTCCCCGGGCACGGGCTCGGCCAAATACGTACACCAGAGGGGGTCCACCATGACGCGGGTGACGGTATGGCTGACGATCGTAATCCTCGGAGGGTTCCCCATTGCCGCCTGTGGCCAAACGGCTGGCGCACCGTTGCGCCCCGGCACGCTCCACACCCCGTACCAGTCCGATCCCCCCACGTACGCCATCCGCCTGGTGGATGGGCGCACCGCCATCCTGTGGTGGGATGCCCGCACTGACCCCGGGCAGCCCCACTGGGTGTGCGAGGTGCCTGCCGGACCGCCGGGGGCAACGGCGAGCGTGACGAACCTGGTGGGCACACGAAGCGACTGGCGCGCCGCGCTGGAGTCGGCAACCGCACACCTCAAGGCACGGGAACTGGTCGCTGACGGAGAGTGACGGAAAAGGGCAATGCCTGTTCCGGGGCGTGTGCCGAACGCTACGGTGCGACCCGCCTCCGGCGTTCGTCCTCGGCCCCTGTGAGGGTCCCGATGTGCTGGGGCCGTCGCAAGGTCCCACACCGTCGCCTCCCCCGGGCGTAGGCCCGATGGGAGGCAGCCTACCCGAGTAGGACTCTCTGGAACACCTAAGGTCTTGACAGAACCGGACCGGTAGCGTCTACCCCTCGCGGTCTGCCTGGGTAATGTGAAATCTCATCATGCCCGAGTGCGCACGCGACCGATGGAGACCTTATGAAAACGAACCCTGAAGGACACATGAGTTGGCGCGTGTTGGTCATCTCTCTTGCGATGGCGTTCGCATGGCTCAGCCCGACCATGGGAAGTCCAGTGGGGCAGGAATTTGCCCCGCCCAGCGGACGCGGACCCATTGTGCTGGTGCTGTCTGGGGCGAGTGGACCGCAGAGTGTCGAACACCAGGCGGCCAACGTCGCCCACTTGGGGTATTACGCGGTCCTGCTCGATGGGCGGGACTTCCACCCCCAGACTGGCAAGCCTGCCGAGGAGGAGTTGCGGCGGGTGATTGCGCGGGCACAGAACTCGCCGAAGGCGCGGCCGGGGAAGGTCGCCATCATCGGGTTCTCACGGGGCGGCGGCGGGGCGCTCACGTATGCCGCGCCCATGGGGGATGTGGTGTCGGCCATTGTCGCCTACTACCCGGTAACCATTTACGTGGCGAACATGCGAGACTTCGTCGGCCGATTCCAGGTGCCGATCCTCGTCATGGCTGGCGATCATGACAGTTGGTGCCCGCTCGACTCCTTGCGGGCCATGGAGGCGGCGGCGCAGGAGGGAACGAAGCCCTTTGAACTGGTGCTCTACCCGTACCCGGCCGTGGATCACGCCTTTGCCGCACTTGGTGGCACGTATAGCCGGGAATACGACGCTTTAGCCTGGCAGCGCACCACGAAGATGCTCAGCCAGTATCATCCCCTGCGTGCCCAGACGGCAACCCCAGCCCCGAAGGTGCAACTGCCGAGTGGGGAGGCGGTGTGGGACTTGAGTGGGGACTGGGATGCCTTTGTCGAGAACTACGGTCCAATTAAAGCTGCGGGAACCTATCCCAATGTGTACCGCATCACGCAGACCGGCAGTGCGTTTCAGGCAATTCGTCTACGGGACACGCCGGACGGCTACGGGAAAGCCGGGAGTCTCAGCTTGCAGGCCGAGCTAGAGGGGAATGGGTTCAAGCGCGTGGCAATCGTGTTCGGGAGTGGCGAAGTACTGGCAAGCAAGGGGCAAATCACCGAGGATGGCAAGCGGATCGTCATCGATGACGGGTTCATGGCACGGGTGACCCTGACCAGGCCATGAGCGAACAGACCCGTGCGCAATAAAAGGGGGTGCGCCATGCGAACCAAGATCACCATCGGGCTGCTGACCGTCGCGGTTATCCTGGCCTGGACAGGCGTCGCCGGTGCCCAGGCGGCACCAGCCATCCCGAAGGTCCAACTGCCGAGCGGGGAAACGGTGTGGGATTTGAGTGGGGACTGGGAGGCCCTGATCGAGCATTTCGGTCCAATGGCACCATATGGAACGTATCCCATTG
>Ga0316616_100000410_pt1 | contig 13368 bp, 11 predicted proteins | sample OWC_Aug_M1_C1_D1_FD_207660 | JGI IMG/M metagenome (GOLD analysis project Ga0316616, IMG submission 207660) | Wetland soil microbial communities from Old Woman Creek delta, Ohio, United States - OWC_Aug_M1_C1_D1_B | ecosystem: Environmental > Terrestrial > Soil > Wetlands | place: USA: Ohio... | reverse complement strand
TGAGGACAGCATTGGCATCCCGGCCAAGCTCGGCCGCGCTGGCGGCCTGGGCGGCTCCGGGCTGCAGCAGCGGCAGGGTGAGCACCGCTGCGAGGAGCAAGGGGACGACCCTCCGGACGGCCCCCCAGCCGGGGCCCCGGGCGTTCCGTGTGCTGAGCATCTGACGTCTCCTTTCTCACCATGCGCAGTTGTCAAATTCTTACGGGACGCTGCGTCCATCGTGGCCCATTCGTCAGGCGATGGTGCCGGTGGGGAGGCCCACCAAGCGAACGCTCCCGAGGTGATCGGTCAAAAGGTGGCAGGTGATGCCGGCTTCCTGATCCGGCGATGCTGGCCGTCGAGAACATACTCGATCGGGGGCTGTTGGGCAAGGTGGCAATACGTAGGTTTCCGAACACGTCGCAGGCGTAGGTGGTCGTGGCGGAGCCGCCGGTGGTGGTGGGCAGATCCCCGTTCGCCGTGTAGGGTAGCTGAGGTTCGAAGGGTTAGATCGGCCTCCATTTCTGGGTCGCCTTCACCATCGCAATGTAGTTCTCCGGTGGCACAGAATTGAGCACGGAGTGAGAAGACCCCACGATGTACCCTCCCGCGGGGGCAAGCCGATCGAGGTGCTCGATCACGTCACGCCGGACATCCTCCGGGGTCCCCTGTGACAGCGGATAGGTGATGTCGATGTTGCCCATCAGCGCGATCTGTGTCCCGTAGCGGCGCCGCACCTCGTAGATATCGTTGCAGTTCGGCTGCAGGGCCTGAATCGCGGCGCACTTGAGCCGGAGCAGGAGGGGGATCACCTGCTCCAGCTTGCCGCAGGAGTGAAACACGCAGGGAATCCCGGCGGCGACCAGGGGCTCCAGGATCACCTGCATGCGGGGGAACCAGTAACGCTCCAGCCAGGCAGGGCTGACCAGGAGGCCGTCCGTGTGGGCCAGGTCGTCCGCTGCCAGCACCAGCGGCAAGCCCTTCTCGACGATGGCTCGGGCGAGCTCCCGCTGGTATCCGGCATAGAAGTCCATGATGCGCACGACCAGGTCAGGGTCCTCAACCATGGCGACCAGGGACGCCTCCAGCCCCATCGAGAGCTGCGCCAGCCAGAAGGGCCCGTCGACCCTCCCCGCCACACCCAGACCTGTTCCCCGCGTTGCCTGAAGGCACTCATCCATGAATGACTTCGCCTGGATGAGCCACTGCTGGGCAAGGGCATCGAGATCGAAGCGCGCCAGATCCTCCCGGTTCTTCACCCCCCCCTCCAGGTAGGTGTCGCTTCCGTCCGCTTCCCTCCTCCACCGCTCCCCGAGGCCGCGGAGATTGCCCGAAGCCCTGGGCGTGGGCGAGAAGATGGCGTCCATGCCCGTGCGCAGCGCCAATGCCACCATGTCTGGAACCGGGAGGGCTCCGGACCTGAGCCTCTTGCCGAGGAGGTGCTCGACGGTTCTCGCCTCGATGAGAATCTCCCAGTTCGGGACGCGGTCGGTTCGCTCGAAGCGCAGGGTCTTGAGGAGACGTTCGGCGCTGGAGTCAGAGGCAATGCCAAAATCGTCAGGGCGCATCACTCATCCTCCGCATCGGCTTGCGGTCCAGTCATGCGGGGCCTTGGTGTCGAAAGATGCTTTCTCCCCCCGGGTGCCCCGTTCGCCCGAGCCCCCACTCCCCACGATGGCGCCACCGCGGCGCTGCCTGCTGTTCGGGGCTTCCGCCCCGGGTGGGCAAGGGTACCAAGGCTGGGAGGCTCATGCAACTTGCCATTCGAGGTGAAGCAGAAAGCAGCGAGAGAAGCGGCCGGGTCCCCTTGGACAGCATTTGTGGGGGAAGTGGCGGAGGTGTCGGTATCATTCGAAGCTCGGTCCGTGCCGTCGCCTTCCCCGTCCCGCTCTCCGCCTTGTGCATCCTCAGGAGCACGGCGGTACCCGACCGCCGCGCCCCTGGCCCCCGCTGGAAGGATTAGTCCTTGCGCTATCCCAGCTTGGGGACGACGCCGAGTTGTTGCAGCAGGCCAAGATAGTCGCCATGTTCCCACTCTTCAACGGCTCTGCCACCCTCCCAACGGGACATGCCGCATCCGCTGAATCTGATATACTTGTTGGTGGGTTGAGCACCGGTGGTCGGCGACACCCCGGTTTGCGTACCCGCAAAGGTCCATAGCACCGCAGACCAGTCTCCCTCAATGATCAACTGGTCAATCGTGAGCTGAACGTCAGGATAACTGGCGCGGGTGTCAGTGATGAAATTCTTGTAGGCTTCCCGGCTGGAAACATCTGGAAAGGGAGGCTTGTGCCTGACGTAGTTGGGAGCCAGCACTTCATCTAATCCGTCCAGTCTGCCCTGGTTGAAGGCTGCTTCCCAGACTCGCTTGATTTTCGCCTTCATCTCTTCTGACATTTGGATCCCCTCCTCAGGTTGATTACTGACTCTTTCTCCATCAGGGCTGTTCTGTACGCTTGTCTCTCGACGAGATGGTGCAAGCAACCACCTCCTTTCGTCCGGAACAGCACAGCCTCGGCGGCCTGACGTTGGTGCTCACCGGTGTCCACCGGTGCCACGCCGAGTCTCACGTCACCCCGGATGCCTGAGATCGATGGCCGCCCCGGATTGAAGCGCGACTGCGCGTCCGCGTGCAAGCGCCTGGTTCCCCGACTCGGTTTCCTCCCGGATATTGGCGTGACTTCGAGCGACAGGAATTCATGAGTTGCGAGACGGCTCAATCTCGCCTTGCAATCAATGGGGGCACGGGGGTCATTTCACGGCACCGGCCTCGCTCTCCCACACGACGACAGGGAGTAGAGAGCAATGCTCAAGACGGGAAGGGCTGCCGCACACAGAAAGAGGCTCTTGAAGCCGAGAGCATCGATGATCACACCGCCGCCGAACGTCATGACCGTCATCCCCAGAGCCGAGGTGTGATTGATGAATCCAGACATGACTGCGCGATGCGGTTTGCCGACGGCGTCCTGGGAGAGCGGCGTGTAGGTGGCCCCGGCTACACCAAGCGCGACGAGTATCACTGCATAGGCCGCTGCAGCCGTCCAGCGGTTCTGCACAGAGAGAAGGAGGCAACCCGCCGCGACAGCCAGCATCGATATCTTGACGAGAGGAACTCGTCCCACCCGCTTTGCCATCACCGGTGCGGCGAGGATCGCAGGAATGGATACCAAGTTCGCAAATGCCATCACCGAGCCGATCATAGACACCGGAACGCCTAGCCCGCGATCGAGGTAGACGTTATAAAAGGAGAACACCGGCCCGCGAGCGGCCTGAAACAGGAGCCACACCAGCGCCATCCCGATGATCAGAGACCACGGTTTGGCCTGAGCAGGAACTGAGGGCTCCGAGCCGGTTGTCCGCTCCAGCGCTTCTCCCCGTACACAGGTGGCGAGAGCCGCAGAGGCGAGCATGAGGAGCGGCACCAAGAAGAGCGCGCCGCGGTAGGGGCCCGGGTCAGCCAGACCTCCCCCCGATACCCGAGACGCCACGCCGGGAACGATCCCGCCGACGAGGCTCCCAGTGAACGTTCCCAGACCGGCTGCAGCTGTATACGCGGAGAATGCTACCCCTCGGGTTTGTTCGTTCGTGGCCGCGGATAAGGCCGGAACGCTGTTCACCATGTAGATGGACGAGCCCAGAGCAGAACAGAAGTAGGCTGTCAGGAGCCAGGCGGTTCCGAGACTGTTCTGCCCGGAAGGCCCGGCAAGGAGTAGGGTCCTGAAGGACAGACAGATAAGGAGTCCGATGATCATGGTTCTTCGACTGCCGTAACGGGCGCCCAGGAGACCCGCAGGAACACACATCAGAGCGAAAATCAGGAGGGCGCCTCCGCCGATGGTCCCAATGAACCGGGCGGAGTATCCCAGTCGAAGCAGATAGAGATTGAAGAGCGTGTACCACAGCCCGAAGAAGGAAAACTGGAACAGAAACCATCCGGCCAGAATGTACCATGTTTCCGAATTGAGGCTCCGGATGCCATTCCGATGCTCCATCGTGATCTCCCTAACCGAAGATCGCTGGAGAGCACGAGATAGCGCGAACCCGCCCGCGAAGACAGAAAGGAGCAGCCCTTCGGTTCAGGCGGTCCAACTCGAAGAAGACAGGCCCGTCTATTTCCCGTCTGGAAACACAACGACCCCTTGGGGCCTGTTGAGCCCCAAAGGGCCGGGTATGCCACCACCCCAGGACCCCAGTCCTTGCGGTCCAGGGCAGCGGTACGGCACACATGATCGTCACCCCCGCGCTGCTTCCCCCGGGGGGCGTTGCCCGCTAGGTTCCACGTATAATGTGGTGCAAGCCCTCTGTAGCGTCAAGAGGTGATCGAGGCCCCTCCCCGGAGAATTGCCTGATTGACGCCGCGCCACCTTCCGCCCACAGGCCTGTCTTCATTGCCCCGATCTTGATGACTCAAATCGCGACAGCCAGATCTGGATACTCGGGTCCTGTCCATCAGAACGGTCGCCTTGGTCGGCACTTGCAACGGTTCAGGACGGGTTGCGGATACCAATCCCCGCCCAGCTGGGCGCGGTTCGCGCTATGGGGGCAACGCCTGGGCGGGCGGGGGCGCCCTCCGGAAGCTTTCGGGGGCGGCAGGGCAGGGCGGAGGGCAAGGTCTCAGAACGCTCCAATTGTCGCGCACATGAGAGCGAGAACGTCAACACCGGCAGCGAGGCGCCGGTGCGGCGCGCGGCCACCCGAGCCACGACTCCTGGCTGGTGGGGCGTGATCTGGCTAGGGCCGCAACGCGCCCAGCTCCTTGCCGAGGAGCGCGATGTGCTCCATCTCCTCCCGGATGATGGCCTGAATCCGGTCTTTTCCGAGACGCTTCGGCACGAAGTTCAGCATGCCGGTGTAGAAGACGACGGAGTCTTTTTCCCGGCCGAGGGCCGCCTGGAGGATCTGCGTCACGGTCTCCGTCCCCGTCAGGACCCGGCCTGGCTCGAGACTGAGGTCGAAGACTCGGCGATCGGCCATGGCCGCCAGGTAGAGGCCGCTCTGGGCATCCGGATCGAACACCGTCGGGGTGCGCTCCTCGGCGCTGAGCTGCGCCCGCATGGCGGCGAAGGTCTGCTCGTGCTCGTCCTCCCAGGCCGCGAGCGCCACGAGCCGCCGGCGAACCGCGGCGTCGGAGATCGCGTCGGCTGCGGCTCGATAGAAGGTCGCCCCGTTCCGCTCGATTCGCTCCGCCATCTCGAACATCTCTTCGGCGTTGAATGAGGCGCTCATGGGACACCTCCCTCCGCGTGGCAAGGATCGCCGCCAAGATACTCCGGCGACAGCGCCGGGCGAGACCCCCTCTCTCTGAAGCAACGCCCATCAGGCCGCATTGTTCACGAACTCGTTCGAGAACTCTGCGGGAATGGCCAAATCCCAATTGGTCATTTCTTTCGGAGAATTCACGAGCCCCTTCGTGAATTCTCCGGGCTAGGCGCCGGCCAGCGTCCGCTTGAGGAAGGCCAGTGCCCGGGGGATGCCGGTGGCCTCGGGCTCCGGGGCCTCGTACTCGAAGCTGACCCAGCCGCCATAGCCCGCCGCCCGCAGGCCGGAGACGATCCGGGGGTAATCCAGGGTCTCGTCCGAGCCGTCGGGCGCCACCTTCCAGAACTTGGCGTGCACGTGGGCCGCCAGGTTTAGCGTCTGCTCGAGCGAGGGCCATCCGTCCACGTAGTTGCCGGTGTCCAGGAGCGGGACGAGGGAGGGCGATTGCACCTCGCGCAGGACCCGCAGGAACTCGGCGGCGGTGGGGGTGAAGGCGCCGTGGTTGTGGTTCTCGAGCCCCAGGCGGAGCCCCGCATGACCGGCGAAGGCCGCGACCTCGCGCAGGGCATCGATCATGGCGGGCCAGCGGGCCCCGCGCTGGACGGGGCCCCCCTCGGGGTAGCCGGCGAAGACACGGACCAGCGGGGCCCCCAGCTGCTCGGCGACCTCGATCCACTGCTTGACCTTGGTCTTCTCGCTCTGGCAGAAGGTCTCGTCGGCGCGGCCGAAGTCGTTGTGGACGCCGACGCCGGCGATCACGAGGCCCAGGCTCTCGGCGGTGCGCCGGAGCAGCTGGAGATAGGCGGGCCGTGTCTGGGGGAAGTGGATGTCCTGGAGCTCTACCCCCGCGACCTGGAGCTCTTCGGCACAGCGCACCAGGAATCGCACCTGGTCCATGGTGCCGGCGTTGAAGGCGCGATTGAAGGTGCCGCAGATGCATCCGAGCCTCATGGCCGCACTCCTCGCGGGGGCGTGATGCCCCGAAGCGCCTGGAGCACCTGCTGGTGCAGGCGCGGGTTGGCGCTGCACACCAGGCTGTGCACGGCATAGATGTCCGGCCGGAAGCGCACGGGGGAGCCGTCCCAGCCGGTGACCACGCAGCCCGCGCGCTCCGCGATGTACATGGACGAGAAGACCTCGGTCAGGGCCTCGTTCCAGGCGAAGTAGACGTCGATCCGCCCGCAGGCCACGTCGGCGAAGCCGTACGGCCCCCCGTTGGGCAGGATCAGCCTGGCCCGCTCGAAGAGCGGGCGCAGGGCGGTCGCCGTGGGATACAGGAAGCCGGGCTTCATCAGGTAGGCCTCGACCGCGGCCCCGTCCAGCCGGGTGGTCTTCGCCGGCCGCAGCGGCGTGGGGCGCGCCCCCGGCCGGTCGGCCCGCACCGCGCCCGAGGCGTCGGCCAGGATCACCTCGCCGGTGATGTGATCCACGGCCCCGGCGGCCCGTGGCTCGCCATCCCGCCCGTAGATGCCGATGGCGGTGAACCAGTGGGCCCGGATCCCCCGACGGTAGAGCAGGCTCCCGTCGAAGGGGTCCATGACGACGCAGACCGGCTCGCCGCGGCCGCTGCCGGCCCCGGGGGCTCGCCCGATCTCCACCGCGCCGGCCTCCTCAGACAGCAGGTAGGCCCGCAGCCCAGCCCGCCGCAGCACGCCGATGACGGCCCCTTCCGTGGCCGTGTCCACCCCGATCACTTCGGGGTCCCAGGGGCGATAGCCGGCCTCCCGACCCCGCACGACGCGCTGGCCGGCCGTCAGCGTCAGGCGGCTGACAACCTCCTGGGCCGCTGCCAGGGCCTCGCGCAGGAGGGCCCGCCAGGAGGTCGGGCCCCCCGCGTGCCTCGCGGCCCGCGACATGCCCGGGTTGGATGTCCCCATCATTCTGTCCCCTTCGTGTCCAGGCTCTGCAGGACCCGGACGATCTCGTCCACCGTGTGTCGCAGGGCGCGCTCGCCCAGCGCCCGGGAGACCTTCGAGGTGTCACCGCGCACGCCGGTGGGAAACTCGACCTCCGGGTGGGCCAGGATGCGGAACCGGGTCAGCCGGGGCCTCGTGACCGCGGGGACCCGGTCCAGCCGCACGAGAGGCTCGGCCACGACCAGCATTTCGGAGGTCTCGATCGAGCCGGCGTGGCCGTCGGTCCCCACCAGGTTCGCCTCGCGCCGGATCGGCTCCAGGAAATCGTAGGGGCCGACGGCCAGGACGACCAAAGCGGGATCGGCGTTCACCAGGGGCAGGGCGGCTTCCCGCATGGCATCCATCTGCGAGGCTTCCGCGTGGCCGGCCACCAGGGCCAGCTTGCGGGCCCCGTGCCGGACGAACTCCGCCAGGATCTCGCGCAGCAACAGCGTGAGCGTGCCCGGCGAGAGGGAGATCGTCCCGGGGAAGTTGCGCATGGTCCGGCACACCCCGTAGGGCAGGCCCGGGGCCACCAGGCCGTTCACGCGAGCGGCCACCGCCGCCGAGACGTGCTCCGCGTACAGCAGATCGGTCCCAAGCGGCAGGTGCGGGCCGTGCTCTTCGGTGGCCCCCAGGGGGAGCAGGATCCACGGATCGGCCCGCAGCGCCTGCGCAAACTCGTGCATGGTCAGGTGGGCGATCTGGCGCGGTGGACTGGTGGAGTTGTGGATCGGTGGATCGGTCATTGGGATCTGGTCATTGGTCATTGTTGTTCCGCGATCCACGACCGGACCCGCGGCAGGTGGAGCCAGACGCTGACTCCGGGGCTGTGCCGGTGCCGGGCGTCCGTCTGGACGCGCAGGTCGAGCCCCTGCCCGAGCGTCAGGCGGTAGTCCATGGTGTCCCCCAGGTAGGTCGCCTTCTCGACGCGGGCCTCGAAGCTGTTGGCGGCGGCGGGATCCCGCCGGGGCTGGATCTCGATCTCGTTGGGGCGGAGGAACAGGAGGACCTTCTGCCCGGGGGTCACCCGGGGCAGGGCGGCCACCGAGAGCCTGAGGTGCTGCGCCTGGACGATCATCCGGTCGTCCTGCAGCGCCTGGACGAAGCCCTCCAGGAAGTTCGAGAGCCCGATGAACTCGGCGACGAAGCGGGATTGGGGCTGCTCGTAGATCTCCTCGGGGGTGCCCAGCTGCTCCAGCCGGCCGCGGTTCATGATGGCCACCCGGTCGGAGAGGGCCAGGGCCTCGGCCTGGTCGTGGGTCACGTACATGGCCGTGATCTCCAGGCGGGTGACGACCTCCTTGATCTCGAAGCGCATCTCCTCGCGCAGCTTGGCGTCCAGGTTGGAGAGGGGTTCGTCCAGCAGCAGCACCTTGGGCCGGTAGACGAGCGCCCGCGCCAGGCCGACCCGCTGCTGCTGACCCCCCGAGAGCTGCCGCGGGTAGTGCTGCTCGTAGCCCTCCAGCCGGACGAGGCGCAGGGCCTCGGCCACCAGGCGGGCTCGCTCCGCCTTGGGGGCGCCACGGATCATGAGCGGGAAGCCGACGTTGTCCCAGACGTGCATGTGGGGGAACAGGGCGAAGTTCTGGAAGACCATCCCCAGCTCGCGCTGGTGGGTCGGCAGGTCCGTCACGTCCTTGCCGTCGATCAGGATGCGGCCCGCGTCGGGACGGATGTAGCCGGTGAGGCAGCGGAGCGCGGTCGTCTTGCCGCAGCCCGAGGGGCCCAGCAGGGTCATCAGCTCGCCGCGGCGGATGGTCAGGCTCAGCCGGTCGTTGGCGACGAGGCCCCCGTAGCGCTTGGTCACCTCGCGGAACTCGATCATCCCCTCGGACATGCGTCAGACCCCCTTGAGGCCGCCCACCAGCCGCTCGGGCTTGGCCCGCCGCTGGATCATGGCCAGGATCAGCAGCGAGGGCAGGACCATGATGACGGCCATGGCGCTGGTGATCTCCCAGTACCCGTCGCCGACGGCCAGGTACGTCCGCACGGGCAAGGTCACCGTGTGCGGGCCGTAGGTCAGCAGGGTCAGAGTGAACTCGTTGTAGGAGTGGGTGAAGGAGAAGATCATGGACGCCAGGATCCCCGGCATGATCAGGGGCAGGACCACGTACACGAACCGCTTGATGGTGTTGGCCCCGCACACGCCCGCCGCCTCCAGGACCCGCTCGTCCAGGCCCTCGAAGGTGGCCGACAGGACCAGGATGGCGTAGGGGGCGCAGACCGAGACGTGGGCCAGCGCCACGCCCAGGTACGTGTCCACCAGCTCCAGCGTGTAGAAGATCTTGGCCACGCCCAGGGCGTAGGTGATGGGCGGGATCATGCGGGGCAGGAGCACGACGGCCATCAGCAGCTCTTTGCCCGGCATCTGGCGGCGCCCGAAGGCCCACCCGGCGAAGATCCCGATGACGGTGCTGACCGCCACGGCAATCACCCCGATGATCAGGGTGTTCTTCATGACCTCGGGGATGTTGCCGACCTCGATGGCCCAGCGGTACCAGTCCAGCGTGAGCTGCGGCGGGAACCAGAGGCGCCCGAACCAGCCCTTGCCCACCGAGCGCAGCGTGATCATCAGGAAGGGGGCCAGGATGAAGAGGGTCAGGCTGAGGAGCAGTGTGTAACCGAGCACGAGCCGGCCGCTCCAGAGCCCCCGCCAGTAGACCCGCGCCAGGCTCATCGGACGGCCCTCGCGCTGCCGCCGCCGCGGCGCACCAGCCGCATGTACAGGGCCAGGAAGCCCACCTGGAGGATCCCCATGATGATGGCGATGGCGCTGGCCGCGGACCAGCGGGCGGGAATCGGGACCGCGATCTGCTTGTAGATCTCGACCGCCAGGGGGCGGTAGTTGCCGCCGGCGATCAGGGGGACGCTGAAGGCCCCGAAGGCGGCCATGAAGGTCAGCACCGAGCCGGCCAGGATCCCGGGCGTGATCAGGGGCAGGACGATGTGGCGCAGCACCTGCCAGCGGGTGGCCCCGGCGACGGCGCCCGCCTCCTCGATGGCGGGATCCAGGGCCTCCAGGGCGGACAGGGTCGTCACGCAGGTGTACGGGAAGTAAAGCCAGACATAGAAGAAGGTGAGCCCGTGGAGGGTGTAATTGACCGCCACGGGCTGGGTCACGAAGGGCACGAACTGCAGCAGGAACAGGTTGAACCAGCCCCGCGGCCCCCAGAAGAGGAGCAGCCCCAGGGCACCAATCAGGCCCGGCACCACCAGCGGCACCAAGACCATCAGGCGGTAGAACTGGTGGCCGCGCACCTTCTCGCGCAGGATCAGGGACAGGGGTACGCTCAGCAAGACGGAGAGCGCGGTCGAGCCCAGCGCCAGCAGGAAGGTGAGCAGGATCACCCAGCTGCCGTCGGGGTCGGCGAGGAAGCGGGTGTAGTTCTCGAGCGTCCAGCCCGCGATCTCACCCTCGGGCCGGAAGCTGAGGATCACCGTGAGCAGCATCGGGTAGAAGAAGAGGCCGAAGAATCCCGCCAGGGCGGGAAGCAAGAGCAGGAACGTGACCAGGCCGGAGGAGTGAGAGCGCCAGAAGCGCGTCATGCGGCCTCGATCCCCAGCCCGGATTATTCACGAAGCGCGCGTGAATAATCCGGGCTTACCCGACCAAGAGCCAATCTCGCCTGCAGCAGGAGGATGCTTGTTGGCGGCCGGATGCCGCGCCGTGCCGTTGGGCACAGGCGACGCGCGATCCGTTCCCGACCGCCAACCATGAGGGTTTTCCCTCAGCCCGCATCGTTCGCGGGCTCTCTTCGCGACGAATGCGGGCTCGGGCGGGGCGAGGGGGGCGTAGCCATCCGCCCCCCTCGCCAATGACCCGGCCGATTCGGACGCGGGAGTTGGTCATTCAGCCCGGGGAATTCACGGGCTTCATCGTGAATTCTCCGGGCTACGGGATCAGCTCTTTCGCGTGCCCCTTGATGTAATCGATCATGTCCTTCCGGATCTGCTCCCGCGGGATCGCCGTCTTGGTCAGCACGTCCAGCTTGGGGATCATCTCCCAGACGATGCCCGGGACCTGGTCGGTGATGTCGGTGCCGGGATACTGCCACATGGTGGTGACCAGGCGGATCTGCTGGTCGTCGGAGAGCAGGTAGTTGACGACCTTGAGGGCCACCTCCTTGTACTCCGCCGGGATCCCGGCGGGCACCGCCAGGTATCCGGTGCCGATCTCGTCCGCTCCCTCCTCGGGGTAGGTTGCCTTGATGGTCGGGGGCATCGTCCCCTGGCGGGCCGACCAGAGGGAGTAGTCCTGGGCATACAGCGAGATCCAGGTGTCTCCCGCGTTGAAGTCCTCGAACAGGTTCGGCGGCTCTGCCGCCAAGGGGAGCTTCGCGTAGGTGGTGAAGTCCTTCAGCCTGTTCCAGGCGTCGATGAAGGCCGGGTCCTTCTCGAGCTGGGCGATGGGCAGGGTCATCTTGTCCTTCAGGAACGCGTGGAGGAAGACCAGGCGCTGCCGCCAGGCCGAGCTGGACTTGGCGTCGGGGCGGATCAGGCCGATGTGGCCCTTGAATTCCGCCCGCCGGTCGTAGAACTCCTTCCAGGACTTGGGCGGGCTCTTGATGTACTGGCTGTTGTGAATCAGGGCGTACGAGGTCCGCCAGTACAGGACTCCCTTGCCCTGCAGCTCCACGCCCTCGTCGGTCTTGAGGTAGCGGGGCTCGATCTTGGCCGAGTTCGGTACGTTCGCCGTGGTGAGCGTCTCCAGCGGCACGCCGGAGGAGACCCAGGTGGCGATGGACTTGGGGAACAGGATATGGACGTCGCCCTGGCCCGGCCGCCACGCCTTGGTCTTCTGGATCTGCTCGGCGTCGCTCGTCACCAGGTACTTCAGATTCACGCCCAGCGCCTGCTTGACCGCCGGGATGACGTACTTCTGCCAGTACGCCTGGAAGTTGGCGCCCGACTGGCTGTCCGCCAGGACCAGCTCCGTCGGCATCCCTGCCAGGGCGGGTCCTCCAACAGCCAGAAGTGCCGCGGTCACCGCCAGGACCGCCAGCATTGCCCCGAGGGACCAGGATCGGGTTCTCATGGCCAGACTCCTTTTCTGCCGAGAACGGCCGTGGAATCCAGTGCGGCCCAAGACTCCCTCCGTGCCTTGCTCTCGATCACCCCCTTCCCCCCTCATTCCCCGCCTACGCTTCAGCCTCGCACAAGTTGGAGCCGAGGTCAACTAGCCCGCATTTTTCGCGAATACAGCTCGCGAATAATGCGGGCGTAGGGAAACCCTTGTGGGCGGCGGTCCGGGACGGATCACGCGTCGGCGGTGCACCGTGACACTGCGGGGTATCCGCCCACCACGAGATATCCTCCCGCTGCAGGCGGGAAGGGCTCCTGGCTAGGTAAGCCCGGTTTATTCACCTGTCCTTCGTGAATAATCCGGGATCAGCAGCGGACCCGGCGGCCCGTGCGGGCCGCCTGGACCAGGGCATCGCACAGGCGCGCGTTGACGAGGCCGTCCCGAAAGTCGGCCGCCAGCGGCGCGACCTGTGCCTCGCCCGCGATCGCCCGGACGAGGTGCTCGAGCTGATGGACGAAGGTGTGCTCCCAGCCGATGATGTGTCCGGGCGGCCACCAGGCCCCCCCGTAGGGGTGGTCCCGCTCGGTGACCAGGACGGTCTTGAAGCCCCGATCGCGCCGACGCGCGGGCTCGGCCAGAAACACCTCCAGTTCGTTCAGCCGCTCCAGGTTGAAGCAGAGGCTCCCCCGGGTCCCGTTGACCTCGAAGGTCAGGTAGTTCTTCCGGCCCAGGCAAAAGGTCGAGACCTCCAGGGTACCCATGGCGCGGCTCGCGAACTCCAGAACGCCCTCGTACACGTCCTCGACGTCCACCGGCTTGGTGCGCCGGGATCCCACGGCGACCGGGCGGCGGGGGACCACGATCCGGGACAGACCCGCCACGCTCTTCAGCTCCCCCACCAGGAACCGGCCCAGATCGAGGGCGTGGGAGGCGATGTCGCCCACCGAGCCGGAGCCGGCGCGCCGCTTCTCCTGGCGCCAGGTGTGCGGGGTCGCCGGATCCGACATGCTGTCGTCGGTGTAGCGCGTCCGGAAGTGGATGATCTCCCCCAGCTCGCCCGCCCGGATCATCTCCCGGGCCAGGCGCACGGCGGGGATGAAGCGGTAGTTGAAGCTGACTTGATGCCGGATCCGGCTGCGCCGCACCCCGTCCCACATCCGCTGGGCCTCGCGGCCGTCCCGCGCCAGCGGCTTCTCGCAGAGCAGGTGC